>ERZ724522.97-NODE-97-length-50065-cov-5.691842_pt1 | contig 50065 bp, 74 predicted proteins | sample MGYA00376055_ERZ724522 | MGnify/ENA primary metagenome ERZ724522 (study PRJEB28724, sample SAMN07190884) | wastewater metagenome | isolation source: effluent of sewage treatment plant in Hong Hong | place: Hong Kong | collected 2016-03-17 ... | reverse complement strand
ATACATACGCCCTTGTACCGGCGCTGTCTTCTAAACAGTCGTACCGTAATTGGATTTTATGTGGGTTCGAGTCCCGCCAAGGGTGCTTCTAATTAGTCTCTATAGTGTAAAGTATAGCACAATAGTTTCCTAAACTATTAGAAAAGGTTAGAATCCTTTTAGAGACATACGCCTCCGAAAACTTTAGTGGATGAGTTCTTCTCTTTTAAAGAAGCAAAGCCGGATCGTTACCGGACGGGGGTACTTGCTGATGTATAAGATAAGGTATACTATTAAAACGATAAAAACAATTTACGATTAAACCTTATTCAGATGTCATAAATTGTTATACATCCCGTAAGTCTCAGCGGCTATTTATCTGCCAGCGGTAATAACTAGACTGTTTAACGCCTGCTAAGCGTATTAATTTGATGAGTAAGCACATCGTTGCGATGACCATCTAAGAAGTTTAGTTTGAATGAGACATCAGCATACAGGGAGGCGAGTGTGTTGGATGCACGAAACTCTACGAAAGTTTAAGAGGGGTTCGATTCCCAGCCGCCCTACTTGACGAAATAAATTAACTGGAGTAAGCATGTTTGCAATATTTTTAGCAATCACTACATTTTTTGGATTCTTCGGGTTCATAGCCTACAGACTACTGTATGAAACGTATGTGTGGCTTAAGACGCTAAATAACCATTATCGCCCCTTGCGGTATGGTGTGGATTATTATTATAGGATTAAATAATGCCGGATATTCTTCTGGGGTTTATATTTGTGGTTATTGGTATTGTATCGGTTGTTGGTTTTATTAGTAGTTATGAAAGCAATAATAAGGGTGGGGTATTAGTCTCTATTATATCTTTTCTATTTGCAATAACCCTCATGGTGTGGCTAATTTCTGCCTGTAAGTCTGATTGGAAGTATATAAACACAGACGCATACGCAAACATTAAAATCAATAACGCCACTTACACAGTTGCTATATATGAAGATGGTGATGGCCACCATGTAATTGAATTGCCGTATTATCTCGACGATACCAAAAAGTATTTGGTTAAAATCCCAGACAGGAAACAGTATTACAAAGGCGTATTGTTTTTAACAGAAAGACCTATACAAGATAAAATCAAGGCGGAACAATTAACGGCTGAAAAATAAGGGTGTATCGTATAACGGCTATTATGCTTCTCTCTTAAAGAAGACGATTTCAGTTCAAATCTGAATGCACCCACCATTTACTTAGGATAATTATGCGGAAGAATATTCTAGCAGGACTTTTGATGCTGATGATTGCCGGATGCGGCGAGACTATTTATTCCGGCAGGATTACTGATAAGCAGTTTATTCCCGCCCATTGGGCAAAAGAGTCCAACTATGTATACAATTTTATGAAGGACGAGTATGAGTGGGAAGACGAGGATGTATATTATGAGGACAAGTATTTGATCGAGATTTGTAATTATACCGAGAGCAAAAAGTTTCTCTGTAAAACACTGGAAGTTTCTCCCGCACAATTTTCTGAGTTGGAGATGGGAGAATGGTATATACCGCCGGTTGAAAGCCAGTAAATCCGGTGTATACTATAGGTGAAGGTAACTTGGCAGTTATGGTTAATGCATGCGTCTGAAGAACGCACTAACTCAGTTCGATTCTGAGAGTTACCGCTGCGGCTGTCTTATAAAGTAATATACTAGCTTGTGAGGCTGGTGAATATCGGTGCAAGACCGTTCAGTCGCCCCAATGTGTCTATTTCCTGGTAGTAGCCTGCAAATCTACAGTCTATAAATAAACCGGGTGGTAAGACGACTGGTTCAATTCCAGATAGACACTTTCGGTGTATAAAATACACATGCCGATGCGCCGTACAGGACGGCCCTCTTACTTGTAATAAGAGTCCATAGAGTTCAACTCTCTACTTCGGCTTTAAACTTGTTCGATTTAATTTGGTGTAACTTAAGAAGTCTTTGACAATTTGGTATCTGATATTTGTTGTTGCTACATTGGGTAGGTAAGAAGGTTCAATTCCGCCCAACAACATTAAACAGGGGTGTCGTATACTGGCTAATACGTCTGGCTTTCAACCAGAAAAAGGCGGATCGAAACCGCTCATCCCTACTTGCTGATTTTATCAGCGAAATATCTCCGCAGTCAGTGGGTGTGACGAGAAGCCTCCAAAACTTCTGCTTTCGGGTTCGATTCCTGACGGGGATGCTTGCATGCATGTATAATCCGAAGGCCGACACTTGACAACCCCCGCCGGGCATGGTATAATGTCGGTGTAAGAGAGACAAAGGCAGCGTAGCTAAGAAAGATATGACCGTTTGCGGCACTGAGAAGACGAAAATAACAACGCTTCGGCAAGGTATCGGTAATCTTCTATCAGCTATAAACATACATACAAAGAAAAGCAATTTCATTTGGAGAAATAGAACGTGGGTGCAAATCCCACCGCTGCCGCTTAAAAGAAACTAATGTCTATAGTAATAACCATACATACTGTGCTTGGAATAGTTATGCTGTAAGTAAGATCCGACGTGGAGTCGGATTAAATTTACGGCGTGGTTTTTACGCTGAGACATATCCTGCGGATTTTAATCTGGGTATTTGGCTTGTATCATAAACAAGACTAGGTGGGTTCAATTCCCACATCCGCAACTGCCGGGAAGTGGTGTTGGCCCCACCCTTAGCCTCATAAACTAAGTGACGCAGGTTCGATTCCTGTTCCCGACACTAAACGTCAATTAGAATAACCATACATACATGGACTTGGTTTGTCACTAAACTGTATCGAAAGATACGTATCGCCGTAAGGCGTGGTTGTTCGACTGTGATGTTTTACAACGGGGAGGAACGAAAGTTCTTTTTGCGTAATATACTGAAGACCTAACGGTTTTATTATGATTGCTCATACAAACAAATGGTAAAAACTTTATTGAAAATGAAGTTATGTAGGTTCGATTCCTACCCTCCCCGCCAACGGGCTCTTAGTGATAATGGGAGCACTTTTGCTTTGCACGCAAAGAGTATCGGTTCGATTCCGATAGGGTCCACTTTGAAGCTTAGAATGGTTTACCAGTTCTGTTGAAGTAAACATCTAGCCCGGTATACGTAGAGCGATTCAAGCCGGGGAATAAATAATCGTCAAGACAGAACAAAACGGCGCTTTGAAAAAAGTTGTTTACTATGCTGGGTAGTGAAAGCTATCATTTTAATAAACATACATACAGGAAACTTTTCGTCTCATAAATGAAAAAAGTTGGTTCGATTCCAACAAGCGCCACTGGATTTTTATACTGTAATCGAACCTTTCGGTGTATAATATACCGGGAGGTTAATAATGAAACAGTGTCCTATATGCGGAAAGAAAAGTAATCGTAGAGATTTGGTTTGTAGTAGGTGTTGTTTATCGTATCGTAAACTATTGGTAAAAACAAAATTAATAAATTATCTTGGCGGCAAATGTTCAAATAACCAATGCGAAATTGTTGACATAAGATGTTTAGAATTTCATCACGTTGATCCAATAGACAAAGAATTTGAAATATGTAATAAAATTGGTCATTATGGTTATGACAGGCTATTAGAAGAAGTTAAAAAATGTAAGCTTCTTTGCTCTAATTGTCATAGAAAATTTCACCACAAAGATAAACAAGATATACTAGATTATTTTTCTAAACCAAGAATAACAAATGTAGAAGAAAAAGAATATAAAACTAATTATAAGATTAGAAAAGTTGAAAGACCACCCAAAGAAGTCTTAGCAAAAGAAGTTTTTAAATATACCTCAAAAGAACTTGCAAAAAAGTATGGAGTAAGCGACGTATCTATACATAAATGGTGCAAGTGGTATAATATAACTAAACCTTCTCGCGGATATTGGTCTCAACAAAAAACGAATCACGCAACCTATGGTTAAACGCTTTGTTTACTGAGATTTGTAATGAGTCTAAATGACTACGCGATACAAACCAAGCAAGTTCTGAATAAGAGCTATGCTTACCTCTCTTAAGTGGGAGGGTTGCGCCAAGCTAAGAATCTGTTGTGGCAAAGAAGCGGTGACTTGATCGAAAGATCATGATAGGGCTCACCCTTCCTAACTGTAGGGTTTAACCTGGATAAAATATCCAAACATACAGTAACAGATTCATTTGATACAGCGTCTATTTAATAAATCATACATTCATTTTAGCTCACTTGGTAGAGCAAAAGACTTGAAAACTTTAGGCAGTTGGTTCGACTCCAACAAATGACAAAAACTGGTTTATTTACTGAGACGTTTTCATTTATTATGCGGAAGAAGAATGTATAAGGCACAAAAATACGACCCGGAAACTAAAACATGGGTCTGTGATCCTTGGGATAGAAGTAAACAAACGTATTGGATCTCTCGTCAAAGCAATGGTATTATGAGGATGTCTGACAATCAAAAAGTTTGTGATTTTCCTAAATACTCACTTAATGACACTAAATTAGTCGAGAAAATTTGTTTTGCGTATTCAGATGAAGAAGCGATACGTATAGCAGACGAGTATATAAATAGTGAAGACTATAAGAAGATGCTGGAAGACGATTGTTTAATGTTTCTTTTAAACCAAGAAGAAATACGGAAAAGAACAAAAATTATTGATGAATTAAGGAAAAGGAGAAAATCATGAGAAACGTTCACATGGTATATGATAATGAAACTTGGGACTACTCTTTAGAAGAACTTGGTCTGGATGAAAATCCTACCAACAACCAGATCTTAGACGCTCTTTCAAATCAGGCAGGAATTCCAAGGGTTAAGATGACTGGAATGGTAGTTAACCCAAGCGAAACTGGCGACTTCACGGTTTCTCCTAGAGCAATTTTCGGGCGGTCCCTAACGGGGTAAAAAACCGATTGGCTTACCATGAGGTAATCGCCCACCAATATATAGAGCTTTGGCAATCTACGCACGGAAAGCCTTAACTATGTCGTAAAAGGGGCTCTGTAAAACGGTGCGATACCTTATTAACGAAAGTATAAGGATTAAGTCTGTTAGACGTTGTAAGCTAACAGATATCAAACCTCCAAGTCGCAGTAGTTCAATGAGAACACTCGCTCGATCGGCGAGAGATTATAGTTCAATGCTATACAGCGGCATTTGCGGAGATAAAAAGCATTCTTCCTGGTTCGCATGCTGGTATTAAGATGGCGTCCCTTAATACTTCTCCGCTTTATTGAAACAGCCTTACATCAGACATAACCATACATTCACTTGTGAGTTCAAATCTCACATTTAGCTCCATTTTGCTAAATTAGCCTAATTGGTAAAGGCACTTGTCTATTAAACAAGCAACAACTTTGTTTCGGTTTTATCACTGGTAAGGTTTAAAACTATACATCAACCCTCCGAAATCTGATGTATCACACTGTACGGCGGAGTATCGTGACTCTGCCGTATTTTTATATTAACGTAAATCGGCCTTATTTACATGAGACGTTATGGTGACAATAAATAAAAGCACTATCTATAAGTTTTATAAAGCTGTATCTAATGATTATTTTGTGAGTCCAGATAACAGAAAACATGATGATGAGTTAGGTACAGGCTATCAGCTATACTTTAGTAATAAATTTATGGGTTTTGTATACCCAGAATCAAAAGTAGTGAATTTACGATATGATCAAGATCAACACGTCTCTAAAATCGCATCGTTACTAGACCTGGCGGACTTAGAAGATTTTACAATCAATATTTAATTTAAGGATATTAAAATGGCACTGGCACGAAATCAAAACGTGAATAGCGAGCAGGACAAGCGTATTCGTTTCCTCAACTCTCTTATGACGACTCCGCACCGTGAACTTCATTTGGTCTATCCTATTCATGCGGAAGTTGAAAAGGAAGATCCGGACTTTTACCGTCACTTTGCGGCATGGTATGCGGATAAGGGACACGTTAGGGACCACCTTGACGTTTTCATTACTAACCTTGCTCTTTCCAAGTCTGACCGCAGTAGAGATGTTGGTCTGGCTTTGCTGAATGAGCTTCCTCCTCACCGTATTTACAATATCGCCAGGTTCATTCTTGGCGGCGAAGTTAAGCTTGTTGAAAAGAAAACTACGGTTGTGCGGGGAAAGAATAAGTACCAGTATACTGTGAAGAAGGAAAAGCGTGGGCTGAATAAAAATATCCCCCGTTCATTCCGCACGGAAGTTGAGCGTTATTTTGCAGAGCGCGAAGCTGATCCTGAATGGTTTGATGGTGTTGTTCTTGCCGCCAGAGATAAGGTGAAGTGGCTGTACAAGACTCTTCGTCTGTCTCACGACAAGGATGGTAGGGCGAATAAGATTCTATTCAAGGGAGAAATTCCTGAAAATAGCCGTCTGCAATTCGTCAAGGATCTGGCTAAGTGCAATGATCCGGCTGAACAGGCCAGGGTTATTATGGAAAAGAAAATTCCTTACAAGATTGCTGCAAGCGTTGTTGAAAGCATGACTCCCGCAGTTTTGCTTGCCCTTATTAATGTGATGAGTGATCAAGAGCTTCTTAAGAATATGGGTTCGCTGAATAAGCGTGGTGTTATGAATAATCCCGATCTTAAAAAGGTTGTGGATGAACGTCTTGCTAAGATCAAGAAAAGCAATAAGGTTTCCGCTCTGACCGCTTCAGTTGCCGCAGATAATGCTGGTCTTGACGCCGAAACTTCAAAGGCTCTCAAGGATATTTCCGGAGCACAGCTTAAGAAATCTAACGTTGTAATCAATAAGAATACCGCACTTCTAATCGATAAGAGCGGAAGTATGGAGGTTGCTATCGAACTTGGTAAGAGGCTTGCTAGTGCTATTGCTACGGCTATGAACGACGACAATAAGTTGTTCGTTTATGCCTTCGATAATATGCCTAGAAAGATTACTGCTGCCGGTAAAGATCTTGGTTCCTGGGAAAAGGCTATGTCTGAGTTGAATGCTAGTGGCGGAACCGCTTGCGGTCTTGCTATCGACGCTTTGACTCGTCTTGATACTCCGGTTGACCAGATTGTTATTATTACGGATGAATGCGTTGCGGGAGCGCCTAACGTAAATGTTGGTTACGGTAACGTAGCTAAGAAGTTTGGTTTCAATCCTAGCGTTCGTATTATTCGTTGTAACGGTAGCTTCGGCAAGGGAGACGGTGTATTTGATCCGCTTGAAAAGAGGGGAGACGTTGATGTTGACAGAGTTGACTTCGACGGGGATTACTTCGGTATTCCTAACCTTCTACTTTTCTTAAATAAGTCAAGTAGGCTGGACCTTCTACTGGAGGTAATGGATTATCCGCTTCCTTCCAGGAAGAACAGTTAAATAAAATACGTGGGGATGATATTACGGTATCGCCCCACTATTTACTTTTTTGGAACACGGTCATCATCCGTGCAAATAACTATGAGTAATGAATCAATTTCATCTGGCATTAGTTGGGAAGAGGCTTTTAAACAAATTCAATATGTCCCGAAAATACCAGATATTAAATTTGACATCTTTGTTAATCCTGAAGTTTATAATAAATTAATGGAGAACTTTCCCGTAGCATCTAATAACAGGTACTCTCCGTATGGAATGAAAATTACTGTCGATAAATATATCCCTAAACACCCAAAGAAGTGGGAATTCCCCAAATGCCGATTTGTTGAATACGAACCGAAGGATGAGGAATGGGCAAGGCCGCTCAGACACGGTAGGGAAGTTGACGACACCAGCCAATATATAGGATTTGCTGTTGAGGCCCGAGACTATCTAATTAAAACAATGTCGATGCAAATGAGCGAAGAAATACAAACACTATCTTGCTCTGGAATTATAACAGGTTATCGATATGAAACACTTAGACCTTTTGGACAAATTGATATCGCGGGAAAATGAAGCTATTACCCAGCAAATATTATCTCCTGTTATTAAGGGGACTAAGGTTTGCGTGAAGATTGCCGGGATTGTTGTCCACTTAAATGTATTCCCGAATGATTTCGTTGGGTGGGGAATTTTCTCTACTGATAAATCCCTCAAGGAAGCCAGGTTTGTAGAAGAACCTAAAAGGCGTCAGCAAAAAGAATACCTGGAATTACTACCCAGAGCTATTATGGTTATTTGCGAGCACAACGACGAAAGGACTGTCGGGAGTTTCCTGAATAATGACGATAGATTCCCCTTCGATGCTGCCCCTATTTTCTTTCCGCAAAATATTAGCCTGTTTGATGTAGTCTCGGCTAGGTACAACGGGCAGTATTTTATTTACGAAAGACATAACGCGGGAAAGTATACAGAGCAGATAGAGGCGGCGAGGGAGTTCTTAAATAAAGAAACAAAACCCGATAAAATTAACTTGCACTTCGGGTTTGCTCGTGCTTATGCGTATGCTTACGAGGTATCTGTCAGGCAAAAGAAATTAACCGTCGAGGATAAAGTAAAAACGGCTGTGTCCAGGGCGGGAGGAAATTTCCGGAACATGGTTGACAGGGGCGGTATCTTCACGGTATCATTCGAGGTAGACGGGCAGACGTTCACGCCAACCGTCAATGCGAATAACCTGATGTTGGAAAACGCGGGTATTTGCCTTTCTGGTGGCGATAGGGCTTTTGATCTTGAAAGCTTTGTGCATATTGCTCGTGAGGGCGTTAGGCGTAATCGTGTTGTTCGCGGCGACTACTTGAGACATTATGGTGATAGATCCGGGGAATATAGGTAATTTTAGGAAAGAATTATGTTAACAAACGAACAAACTCTAACAGTGCTTGGCTTCCGGATTCCTCTAATCGGCGTATACGTTGGATGGGGTTTCTGGCCAAATGAGGGAGAGCCCCATTCAGTTTCTTTCGACTCCGCGAGAGTTGTAAAACATAGAAAGTGGCTTCTAGGATTCTGGCATACTCACCCGAATATGCTCAACTACCCATCTAGTATAGATCATCAAACAATGTATACTTGGTGCAACGTTGTCGGTAGACCTCTGTTTTGTATGATTGAAGGCATAGATGCTGAATATTTAGGCGATGCATTAAACGAAGATAGCGTCCCTCCAATCATGATTTCTAACTACTTGTTCAAAACGTATCCCAGGGAAGATAAAAATAACGAGATGGTTTATATTGGTCACGTTAAGAGGTTTAGTAAATTCTTTATTTGGTGGAAGGGACGATAATGTCTATCTACAAGCACGAAGAAATCTATCGCGGAAAAGAACAGATCAAGTCGCTGTCGGGTAAAAAGGTGGTTGTTTGCGGTGTTGGTGCGATTGGTTCTAATCTTATTGAAAACCTATGCAGGCAGGGTTTTGATGATTTTCGTGCTATTGACTTTGATAGGGTTGAGGAACATAATCTAAACAATCAGGCTTTTACTGAAGACAATATAGGGAGCTATAAATCACAGGCTATTGAAGACAGGGTTCTGGATATTAATCGCGGTGACGTTGATGCGGTCTGGAAGAAGCTAGATAAGGATAATATTAAGAAGTATTTTACTGGCGCGACGTTGGTTGTGGATTGTTTTGACAACGTTCCTAGCCGCAAGCTTGTTTCTGATTACTGTAAAAAGAATAAGATTCCGTGCTTGCACCTTGGCGTTCTGACTGATTTCGGCGAAGCCGTGTGGGAAGAACAGTATAGTATTGAAGAACCAAAGGAAAAGCCGGTGGATGCGTGCGATTATCCTCTTGCTCGCAATATTGTCATGATGGTTGTTATTCTCGGTAGCGAGATTATTCTGGACTATTTTCTTAATAATAAGAAGAGATCGGCTATTGTCACTTTAAAGAATCTTTCGGTTAGGTATATTTAAGCCAAGTATCATTGGTGTATAATAATATACCACGGACGTATGGTGTAGCGGCTCTGCACGTTTGGTTGTCAACCAAGAGGTACGGGATCATCACCCGTTACGTCCGCTTTTTACTGAGAGTAGACCGTAACTTGGTAGCGGGCTAGGTTTGGGGCCTAGAGCAGAAATGTCCTGGAGGTTCAAGTCCTCTCTCTCAGACTATGAAAAACTTCCAATGATTCGTGATAACAATGGAACAGTTTCAAAAAACAAATAGGCAAAAGCGACAAACTCCCAAATTAGGTATGGGTTGGTGCGATGGTTGTGATAGAGAAGTAGTACCTAATTATGGTAAAAGGTGTCCAAACTGCGGATATAAAAATAAAGTATTCAGATTGAAAAAAGAAAAAACTGATTGAGAAGAAACTCATAACGGGCTATGAATGGCCAAGAGGTAAATATGTTTAGTAAGATCTATAATTTTCTTCTTCGTATTACTACATGTTATACCCTTGGGCATGAATGGATTTATCACAGCAAGTTCAACAAGGAATTAAGAAAATATTGTGCGTGGAGAGTTTGCAATATTTGTAATTTGACACAAGTCTTAAGTTGCCCCAACATTAAGGGCTGTAGTATTTGCAATTCTTCGAGGGCTTGACAACGCTTGCCGCGTATGTTATAATACCGGAAACAGGACAGTTCTTTTAGAGGATTATATGGCCAAAGAAGTAAAGGCTCCGGTTCACGTATTTGATCTTAGCGGCGGCGCTTTGAATGGCGTTGCTCGCAAATTTTGTAATCTGACTTTGAATTACGGTCTTATTAGGCAACATTTCAAGCCAGAACAGTATGATATTCATTCCGGTAAGGGAGAACAACGCGGTGCTATTAAACGCCGGGTTATGAAGCTGAAGAAAGAATTAATCAATCATAACTTTACTCCCGATACAATCCATGCTTGTGCGATGGATGAGCACTTCAAGGATAACGGCGATGGAACAGCGACTATTACTTTTACAGATAATCCGTTGGCGACCATTAATGGTTTCCAGCGGTGTGCTGCTTTGGAGAAAATTCGTCAGGAGGGCAATCAGGCATTGCAGAGACTTGTCGATAATTTGCCGTGGCCGGTTGTTGTTAGCCTCAATCCGGAAAAGCGTAAAACCGATTTCTTGAATTTGAATAATGGTTTTTCGGTTAGCCGTGCTCACATGCTTCAGCTTGCTATGGACACCAATACGGTTGATCAGAAGTACGCTAAGTATTTCAAGACGGCAAGAACGATTGCTCTATCCCTGAATGACGACGTGGAATCTCCACTGTGTGATTTGATCCAGTTTGACCAAACGTCTACTCTTCCTCCGCTTAATGCGTCCGTGTTAATGACTAACCGGAAGACCGATCAGATCATGTCGTTTTTTGGGTCTGCCCGCATTATCGAGATTTTTAGCAAAGACGATAAGTGGTTTACCGACCTGTTCAAGCAGTCCTATGATATAATCATTGATAATAGTTCTGCTGGTAATACTGGAATGTTGCTGGCTTTGCCTGACGACAATTCTGGTAAATATAAGGCTGGTGCGTCTTTCTTGATTGGAATTGTTAATCAACTTGCTTATTACATGTTCCTCAAGAAAACAGACGTATTGAATCCTGTCGGCAAGAAGGCGTTCATCAAAGCTATTTCGGTTTTTGACGAAGAGGTAGCTGGCGACACTTCAAGCAAACGTAGGGCGACATTAATGCGTGAATTTGCCCAATCGCTATTTGAAGAAATCGTCGAAGACGAAAACGGCAAGATTGCTGGTCACTTCGGTATTCCTTATCCATTGGTTGTATTCTTCTCTCCCGGTAGCTTTGGTGTAGATTCTCCAGGTAAACCGGTCAGTGTTAGGGTCAAGAAACCACGCAAGAAAAAGGCTAGCGTGCCGAAGGTAGATACTAAAGAAACCGTGGTTGCTGAGCCAACCGTTACTGTTGATTCGGACACTGATACAGAATGGGAAGAATCATGAAAAGAGTCATTTTTTTAATTTGTGTTTTACTTATTTGCAATTCCTCTGCGGCACAGGATAAAAACCCCAGGCCGCATTGGAACGGTAATTATAATGGTCATGGTATTAACTATGGCTATTCTTATAATCAACGTAGTGGATGGAATACTATCCATACGCCCAACGGCAGATACATGAGCTATAGAGACGGCTATGTGCCTCCCCGACGTTATTATAATCAAAATATATGGACAAATAGTTATTCAGCAACAATTAATCAATTTGTGTATCCGGGTATGGGGTGGTGAGTTATGGGTAGATTTAGAAAAACAATATCATCAATTGGGTTATGCCCACTGGCTCGTGAATGTAGAAATAATGTGTGTCTTTTAAGGGCGGATAAAATTCATGGTTATCCATTAACTCCGTCTACAAAAGAGGAACAAAATAAAGCAAAAGAAATTGAAGCCAAAATAGGAAAGACTTATTTACCTCAGTTTACAACTCAACTAAGAGATGGTAAGGTGGATGTTATTTGTCCAGATTTTACGGATTGAAAATGAATAAAGCGGGAGAAACACCAGCAGTCGGGATGTGGAATCCGAAATACGCACATAATGTTGGCATGGTTCTTAGGCTGTGCTCATGTTATGGATTTAAACAGTTGTGGTGGTCTGGAAAGAGAGTTAGCCTGGATATTAAACCTGGCGAAAGATTGCCGCGAGAAGAAAGGATGAAGGGATATAAGGACGTAGAGATGATTAGGAGTGAACGTTTTTTTGATATGTTCAATAGGAATGTAACGCCGGTTGCTATCGAAGTCAGGGATAATTCTGAGTCGCTGGCCGAATTCGTTCATCCGGAAAATCCCCTCTATGTGTTTGGTCCGGAAGACGGTAGTATTCCTAGTCATATTCTCGGGCTTTGCCATAGGTTTGTTCAAATACCAACTGCCCACTGCTTGAACCTGGCGACAGCCGTTAGTACAGTAATGTATGATAGAAAGCTGAAGAGAATCCAGCTTGGCCTAGAACCCTCTCTTCCTCCGCGTGATTATCTTAATGAACATCGTGGTTATGTGGTAGATGGTGAGGAAATATTTACAGGGATTTCTGACGATGGTTTGGGCGTTGGACATAAGAAGAGGAATAGGCTTTAATTTTTTGGAGTTGTAATGTCTATTTTAGGATGTGTTTTTGTTTGGGTATTTATGGGGTTTGCGTCTTTTGTTATATTTTATAATCAGCACGCATATATGAACATAAGATCTATTAACAGAATTAAAAAGAAGCATATAGAATTTGAGACCATTCCATTTCACATTCTTTTTTGTTCAATAATGATTTTATCCTGTATCTTCTCTTCGATTTATGGGCCATTTTCGTTTCTACATTCTTTTGCTGTTAAGATTGCTAAAGACAAAAATATGCTAGAAGAGATTAATGATCAATGATATATTTTACAAGTGATTGGCATCTAGATCACAAAAATATTATTCAGTATTCCAATAGACCATTTAACTCTATTGACGAAATGAATAATTGTATTATTGAAAATGTAAATGCCGTAGCAAAGCCTGAAGAGGATGATATTTTCTTTCTTGGTGATTTTGCTTTTGGAAAAAATATAGAAAGAATATTAGACTTTAGAAGAAGAATTCATTGCGAAAGTTTTTATATTATATTCGGAAATCACGATAAGCTACTTCGTAAATATGCTGATGTTCTAGATCATAGCCGTATCAATGTGTTGGGCGATTATTACGAATTATCAACATATATTGGAACCGGTCAAAAACAAAAGATAGTCCTATCTCACTATGCTTTTAAAGTATGGAATAAATGTCATTACGGCAGTTATCATCTGTATGGCCATAGTCACGGATCTCTCCGGGACGATCCCAATTCACTTAGTTTTGACGTTGGTGTAGATACTAATAACTTTAAACCATATAGCTTGTTAGATGTAGAAAAAATAATGAAAGCAAAAACTTTTGTTCCAATTGACCATCACGGCAAAAGAGATTTTGACAAAGGTAAATTCGGTGGGTAAGACATATAAAGATAATGAACGTCGCGGCTACGATAAAAGAAACAAAGACGAGCAACGCCGGAAAGATCGCCAAAGGAAACAGATGAATATCGATCCCGGTGAATTCTGGGACAGAAATAATAAGTTCCGAAAAAACAATATTGATGAGGACTGCGATGGCAAGGGCAACCAGGATTTATATAGCGATTGATTATACGGGAGAACCTGTTATCGCATGCACTGTAAAGTATGAAATGTTTCAGGCTATTCTTAGAGCGGAAAATTTAGGACATAACACCAAATCTTATACTTATTGGTCTGTACCAGATAACGAAGGAACAGAGATCAAGCAAGTAACACGATCTTTTTTTGAATCAAAATGAATATCAATTTTACAGCACCATTCTGCTCGACATCCTACGGATTGTCGGCTTGCAATATTTTACACGAGCTAACTTTACTAGGACATAAGGTTAGTATCTGGCCAATCGGACATATAGACGGAAATGACGTTCCAGTTAAATTCCACAACTGTCTACGAGCATCATTGGAAAATGCTAAATTTTTTGATCCGGACGCCCCATCTGTTAGGCTTTATCACCAGTTTGATTTGGCTCAACATACAGTCGGTAAGGGGAAAAAGGTAGGATGGCCAATTTTCGAGCTTGATCAATTTAACAAGCAAGAGCTTCATCATCTGTTTTCGCAAGACGAACTGATTGTTTGCAGTCAGTGGGCAAAAGATATAGTACATAATACATCAAATGGAATGATTAATAAGATCCATGTCGTTCCTCTAGGAGTTGATTCTTCTATATTCTATCCAAAACCAAAGATAACTACGCAAAAAACAGTATTCATTAATATTGGCAAGAAAGAGCTTCGTAAAGGCCACGACGTTATTATCGAGTGTTTTGAGAAAGCATTTACCCCGCAAGACAATGTTGAACTTTGGATGGTCTGGGGAAATAGAATTCTCGACAATATCAACGAATCGGAATCTGCTGGATGGACTAACCTATACGCAAATTCAATTATGCGGGAAAAGATTAAGCAGCAATGGAAGGTTTCGGGAGAAACAGTACAGGGCTTTAATTATACCTGGGAACAATATAAAGATGCGGCAGTTAAGGATCATAATGTTCGAGAATGGCTGCCCACACAGGAAGCCGTCGCCACTTTATTAAATCAGGCCGATTGTGCAATTTTTCCGAGCCGGGCCGAAGGATTCAACTTGGATATGTTGGAAGCTATGGCGTGTGGGGTTCGTGTTTTAACTACATATTATTCTGCACACACAGAATATGTAGGATACAACAATATTGATAATGCAGCTTTTATACAGTCTGACGAACTAGAACCTGCGTATGATGGTATTTGGTTTCATGGTCAAGGCAACTGGCTTGTTATTAATGACAAAGTAAAAGAAGGTATTGCTGATTATATGGTTAGCACACATAGAGCGAAATCTTTTGGTCACGATATTACGAATCGTGGCGGCATTAAAACGGCTGAGATTTTCTCGTGGCGTAATTCGGCTAAGAAATTAGTGGAGGCTATTACGTGAGCAACAAAAAATTCGCGTTATTTTTAGTTTCTGTATATTTTCTTGGGTTTATACTGGAATATAAAATATATCCTTATATGATGAGCGATCCTATATTTTGGGAGAGATGTGCCTTTGCGACAGGTTGGCCGCCAATATTAATTATGCAATTTATTATAGTTTTATTTGAATATTCCTTTATTGTAATTGCTTATGCGATAGATAAATATATGCTTTATGCGGTATTTACTATTTTAGGTGTCTTAATTTTTTCTCTTCTACCGGATAAGAAATTTACGCAAGAAGAAGAGTTGAAGAAATGTAAAGACCTGTTGGCGGAACACGGAATTAAAATGGAGGATTAATGAAGCTCTTTGAAAAAACCACGCTATTCAATAGATCTACCGGAAAACCGGATGGTAGCCAATACTTGCATCGCGGGTTATATGCGTGTGATTATTGCGGTAAAATATTCAGTAGTAAAGACAATACTATATACGACTGGATTACCCCTAACGAATCCGGTGATATTACACAAGGTTTCTTTTATGCACACGAAGAACTAGCAAACCTCAACGAGTTTTTGGTCAGTCTTTATACAAATAATGGAGACTTCCATTTCTGCCCCGATCAAGATGGAGAACATGGTTGTGAACTAAGTATGATGTTGAAGTTTGTATCGTCTGAAGATAAAAATCATGGTTTAAATTATATGCTCTATAAATCAAGAGATAGAGTTATAAACCAATTCTTCAAAGAAGGTCGCTCTGAGGCAGAATTATGCGGAGAAGAATGTTATGACTAATTTAATTTCCCGCCGACACTTTGTATGTACGGATCTGGAAAAGAACTCCAACAAGTTTTGGATTGGTGAACTTTATGATAATCCGCCAAAGGTTGTTATGAGGTTTGGTAGGGTTGGATCTGACGAACAAACAAAAGACCGTTCGTTTACATCAATCCTGGAAGCCCAGAAGTTCTTTGAAGATAAGATTAAGGACAAGTCCCGCGTTAAATCTCGTCGGGATTCATATACGGAAATTCAGGTAATCGAAGAATCTGCCGGAAAACCAGTTAATGTTGGCAATAGAGACGTTGAAGCAATCGCGTTGTCCGAAATCCAGACATCTTCCCCATCTGTCAAGGATTTAATCAAGTGGCTTTGCCGAGTTAATAAACACAATATTCTGACAAACACCACTATCAAGTATGATATCAACGAAGGAACGTTTAAAACACCGCTCGGCGTTGTCGATAAAAACTGTCTGGAGCAGGCACGATTATTGCTAGATAGTATTAGCGTCTATGTCCAGTCCGGAGACTATTCCAATAAAGAACTTGTTAAACTCGTTAATAGTTATCTCCGTTATATTCCCCAGGATCTAGGCGGGTCCAATGTTAAGATTAACCTCCGTAATATTTTCCCGGACTCCGGTGCTCTCGATAAACAGTCCGGACTAATCGATTCCCTATCTGCCTCTATTTCTTCCGCAAAAGTTATTGACGGACCCAAGACAAGAGTGTTTGATACGGTAGTTGAAGAAGTTGATAAGTCTAGCGTTAGTAAATACAAGCCTGGAAATAACAGGATTAACAAGGTTTATTCAATAGCCATCAAGTCAGTAAATGACGCTTATAATAATTATGGTAAGAAAAAAGGAAATGTTGTTAATGCGTGGCACGGAACTGACGCCGGAAACGCTCTTTCAATTTTAAGACACGGGCTGATTATTCCGTCGAATTACGCTCATGGTAGAGTATATGGTCATGGAATTTATATGGATAGGTCTATTGATCATCCTCTCCATCATTATTCAAGCAGGGTTGATGGAAAGAGGTTAGTATTTGTTACAGAAGCGGCCTTGGGAAACTACAAGACAACAGGAAAGGCTAGCTTACAAGATGATGCTTTGTGGGTTGGTGGAAATAGTTATATTATTGTACCCAGAACAAATCAGGTTTCGTTACTATATTTAGTGGAGTTTATATGAGTTTGAATTACAAAGACACCGAACATGCTGTTCGCAACATTTTGTCTCTTTACGTTTCTAAGGGTCAGATGTTCACTGTTTATCAAATTTGGTCTGACGCACAAGGATTTGTTAAAGGTATTTTGGATTATGATACCGTCAGACAAGTCGTTGAATCGATTATTAATGACGGCGGTTCACAAATTCCTGGATGGACACGTAGTTTGGGAAATCATCTGAGAAAGCTTGATAATAGCATAGGAAAGGTTGGACAGGCTCCGCAGATTTACCATCCGGTGGGAGCAGACATTAGAAGCTATGATCCCGATTTTAGATTCAAAGAAGTTAAGCCCGTTGCGGTTATTACGCACAATAGAACAGGATTGATTGTTGCTAGCCCGCTACCTAAACAAAAGGCAAATCGTAAAGGTTTCTGCAAGTTCAAGGTTTGGGCAAATGGTTCTTTGGTTGATTGCAGTCTAACTAATCCTAGAGGAAATGGTGGAAAGTTTCTGCCTAACGTAGATGGTGAAAGCCACGGTGTATTAGATAATGGTCAGCCAGTGTTGGTTAGACAAGACAATGAAGGTAAGTTGTACGCAACTAGCGTAAACTAAGGAGAGTATTATGGCAGCAGATATTAATGCTTTGCTTGATTCGGCTTTAGAAAAAGCTGATGCTGTTTCAAAGAAACAAGATGCTCTTGTAACGGAAAACACCGATTCACAAAAGAAGATTGCAGATCTGCAAGATCAGGTGAATTCCCTACAGGCCCAAGTTAATGCGGGAACATTGCATCCGGATCAAGAAAAAAAAATTCAAGATTTAGTGAGTTTGCTAGAACGACTGTTGAAATAACTATCTTCATAGCAATAGGATATATTTTAAGGTATTTTATATGATCAGACTTGTTTCTCCGGATAAGGAATTAGATTTTGGCGATGTCTTAATCGTTCCTCAGAGAAGCGATGGTCAAAGCAGAAATAACGTAATTCTTGAGCGTCAGTTTACTGCAAAGCATTCTGGCGCTATTTTTACGTCTGTACCGATTATCGCTTCCAATATGTATGCCACCGGAACATTTAAGATGGCCAAGGCGTTGTCTAAATATAAGATGATGACAGCGTTGCACAAATATTACGAAATAGACGCTCTAAGGGATTTTGCTGAAGATGTTGATCAGCGGCTTTTATTTATTACGATCGGAGAATCTAAAGACCAATATAAAAAGTTATTTGATTTTAAATTAAGCGGAGAAAATAAGGATAGGGAGAAGGCGAAAAATGTATTAATCAATATAGATGTTGCTAATGGCTACCGGGCGTCCTTTATAAAATTCATTCAGGAGGTTCGTAATTACTTCCCAGACAGCATCATCATGGCTGGCAACGTCTGTACTCCGGAGATGACCCAGGAAATTATAATTGCCGGGGCTGATATTGTAAAAATCGGTATTGGGCCGGGCTCGGTATGTGAAACCCGCAAAGTAACCGGTGTCGGCTACCCTCAACTTTCCGCGATATCTAATTGTGCCAATGCCGCCCACAACCTAAGAGGCTTGATTTGTGCCGATGGCGGATGTAAAGAAGTTGGGGATGTGTGTAAGGCTTTCTGTGCGGGTGCGGATTTTGTAATGCTTGGGGGAATGTTGGCGGGAACAGATGAATGTGATGGTAAATGGAAAGAAGAATATGTTTCGGGACTTGATTCTTGGGCACCAGAATTATCTACTAAACCGATGATAATTAAAAAATCGCTTAAGTTTTACGGTATGTCTTCCCACGAAGCTATGGAGAAGCACGGCGGATCAGAAAAAGAATACAGGGCAAGCGAAGGTAAATGCATAGAGGTTCCGTATAAGGGTTCGGTTGACAATACGGTGAAGGAAATTCTGGGTGGATTAAGATCGTGTGGAACTTATATTGGGGCTATGCAGATTAAGCATTTCCCAAAGCACGCTAATTTTGTGAGAATTAAATGAAGGAACTGAATTATTATCTCGAATTTGCGGAAAAGATCATCAAGGCTTATTGTAAGAAGCATAAAATACGTTTTGATATTACAGATGAATTTATCTCTTCGGTGGCTTATAGGATTATGAGAGGCGAAGAGAGATATAGTATTGATAAAGTCAGCGAAAAAAAAAGAAAGTCGTCAACTAATGAAGAATGTTTTAATCATTACTTGAGACAGTGTGCTATTTTCGGCGTAAGAGCGTACATAGATTTATACCATAAAAAGAAACAAAAAGTTCGACAAATTTTGTTTTCAGATATAGATAACGCAATTAATCGCAGGTCCGATTTATCAACATGCCCTTTTGGTTTTGACCATAGCGTATTTCAGTCAGCCAATAAGAAAACGCCAGTCGATATATTATGCGAGGAAGAAACAAAGCAGGAAATGAGGGGATTACTCGATACTTATATTCAAAGTTCTGGACTTACTCCAAACGAAATAAGCGTTATCCAGCAATATAAAGACGGAAAAAGTTTATCGGCAATAGCCAGGGATAATAATGTCAGCGCCCAGGCAATTAATATGTCGTATCAAAACGCAATAAATAAAATGTCTTCTATGGTAAAATAACGTGTAATATTATGTAGAGCACTGTTGTTTTTGCATGGGAGACTTAGCATGTTTGAGAGTATTAAAAAGTTCTGGGGTCCAGTCAAAGGCTCTGAAAAGGGCGTCCCAAAGACAGAAGAAGTTGGTAGAGCTAGCGTTTTCGGAGTAGTCTCCGGTGTTACATTCTGGACAATAGTTTCTATGATCTGGGAAGTTGCACACGCGGTCATTACAGATCCGTCTTTCTCGACCGTTGTAGATTCGCTCAGAAATGAAAAAAACGTAATGGCTATTTTAATTACTTTTGGGGCGTTTGTGTTTGACGTGCTGCGAAGAACATATCTCCACGGTAAATAGCCGAATAGGTTAAATAGACGCCGACCCTTCGGGGTCGGTTTTTTTTTGGACATATATTATGAACGTTTATGTTGTATTAATCGTTATAGCATTAGAAAACAATCATGTCTTTGTGATGTTACAGAATTCCCGTTTACCCATAGTCAACATCAGCGGGTATAAAAGGTCTTTCGATGCGGTAGAGTGTATACTTAAACAGTCCACACGGATTAGCGGGAAATGGCTAGAAGCACAGCCAAAATTACTTGGCGTACTAGACGAAGATAACCAAATTGACACGGATGGAAACCGCAAGGTTTTGCTGGTTTACAACCTAAATCTTCCCGCAAAAAATGTATTGGACGCAATGTATGATTGGGTTGACATTGATGGTCTTGAGAGTATAGATATTAGTGATGAGGACAAGAATATCATTCGTTACTCAATTATCAATTTTTGGGAGTAGTTATGTTTAATAAGAACACGAAGATGTCTTTTATTATAGATAAGAATAATAACCTTTACATAGAGCTTGTTAAAGATAAGAAAGATCCAGACGCTTATCTAAAAATAGCTAAACTGATTACCATGATGGAAACAGGAGAGCTACACACACAGATATTGATGGCAATAAGCTCTTATATGAAAGATAATCCGGTTGAACGAGATAAGGTTCTGGAAATTCTTAACGAACGTATTAACCGGAACAATCAGGTTGAAAAACAAGTAAAAACGGGAAGAAACCCTATTATTGCACCAGATATTGTATTAACAACATTCAGGTCAAATATTAATACATGAGGTATAGAATGAGAAAAATTAGTTGGGAGAAATGGGAAGATGTATTGGCCGATACCGACGATAAAAAGCAGTTTGTTATGCATACTCCGCTCGGCCTTATTCCGCATAAAATACGAAAAGGCGCAAAGAACGCGCTAAATTTTTGGATATGCCATACTAACTTCGATATCGATAACGAGGTTTACATTACAATTAAAAACGTACATGGAGTAGAAATATTATCATTATTTACTCCGTATAGTTTCCGAATTTGCATAGGCAAGATGTTCGACGAAAAAGAAGTAATGCGTAATATAGGCATTGCTCTCGGATGCGAACAACCCAGCGAACAAAAGGTTAGTATGGTTAACAAGAAAGATATCATTAGAATTAAGAAAGAAATATCCAATAAAAAGCACTGGTGCATCTACGTACTACCGAACGGAAGTTATGAATATTTCTCGACTAATGAAGATACAGAGTTTATAGATCCAATTAACTTTTACTCTAATATCAAAGGCAGTATTGGCGGTTTGCTATTTACTTCTAACAGTAAAATTGGTGTATAAACAAATAACTTTTGTATTTTTATTGTTTGGGGGTTAAAATATGCCACACACAGCAGCAGGTTCAGCCAAAGGTCCGTATTTTATTAACGGAAAGTCTGGTAGTGTTAAAAACAACGCAGCAACTCTATTTTATGGCGGCACGATTGCAAATTCCGCCTACTCAAGTCTTGGTCTAACTTATCTTGGTTACAGGTCTGGTGTTTCCGAATTTATTCCTTATTCGGCTTCTACTCCAGCTAATATGGGTGTTGTCGCCGGTCTATCTAACGGCACATGGCAGAAAATGTCTCCTGGTAAGTACATCCTTATTACTTTCACTTCTCAGTTGGCTGGTATTGCAAATAGTCTTTTGAATTCCCCATCTTCTTTTGGTCAGAGGGGTGGTCAAAACCTATACAGTCCTAGATTCTATACTCCGAGATATGTTCTTGGCGGTTGGGATTATACCACAGGCATGCCTAATAACAGACTTCTGCCTGGAAGTCCTATGCCCGTAACTATTGACGCAATGAACCAGGACGCATATCCTGGAACCAGAGCTATTCCTGGTAGACTGTTCTTTATCGCAACAACAACAGCTAAAGACGGTATTCCTTACGTAACAAACTACAAGGCAAAGACTAATTAATAAATTCAAGTAGAAAGAAGGACGCCGATGAAAGTCGGCGTTTTCTTATCATGCCTGATAGTACTAGAGAATTTTACAAGTATAAAATAGATAATTTATCTGAAGATGTAAGTATAATAAAAGAAATATTAATATTAGGCACAGATGAAAAAGAGTCTTTATTGTCTAGGGTTAGGATATTAGAGGATAATATAGGCGATATCACTGAAATTAAAACAATAGTAAATAATATTTGTGAAAAAGTTACTTCTCTAGAAAGAGAAGATAAGAATTCTAGAAGCAAAATTATGATACTTTTAATTGTACTGGCATTATCTTACTTGGGATCTTTAATACCAAAGATAGCGGCAGTATTAGAGAATATTATTAAATACTTATAAGGAATCACTATGACAAACTTTCTTTATCTAATATTTTATCTAGCTCAATCAATTCTACTGATCTATGTGATTAAAGATTCAATCAAAGAATATACAAGAGTAAAAATATGAGAGAACGTTTAATAGATTCTATCATTATACTAGTTCTTATTACTGCTGGTTATATTACCCATTCTGTAGTTAATAACGTAAGTAATACAGGTCCAGAAACAGCGGGAGTAGAAATCAGCGTTACCGGCCAAACCGAATATGGTTTAGGCGACCTGGCTGATTTTGCCGCTACTACCAACAACAAAAAAGTACAGTTGGTGTCTGATTGGAAAATATTAAAAAATAATCAGGAAGTTGTATTCAAGACGCTGAATGACAATAATATCATATTTCCTGTTGGAGTAGAAAAGACTAATATACAGGTTCTATTTCACGGCTCGTATATAGACCCGTCCACGAAGAAAATAAAAACAAGCGGGTTTGTTGTTAAAAACGTGACCGTTGGGGGACAGGTTCCAACGCCTCCGGAGCCTCCTAAGCCCGAGCCGGATAATCCAATTATTCCAGACGGTAAATATAAAATCTCCCAGACGGTTTATACAACGGCGGTAGCTCTCGTTCAATCCAGCAAATTGCCGGAATCTGCCGGGGCTCTATCTAGGAGTTATCAAACCGTAGCAGATAATATTACCAAAAAGCAATACACATCACTTAAAGACGCATACGCTGATTTGAAAACTAAGAACGCGGAAGCTATCAAAAGCGTTAAAGGAAATATCGATGATTGGCAAGCCTGGGACGATGCTATTCGTAAAATTGTAACAAACCTCCACAACACAAAAAAGCTGAATCTTATAGACCACGCGGACATTCTTTCAGAAATTTCTATTGGGCTTAGTTATATAAAGTAATCGGGGTGATCAATGGCTACTAATTTTCAAGACCTATGCGGTTGGGCTGGCGAAGATAAAGTATTATTAAAAGAAGCTACTGATGCACTTCCGGCTAGCTTAAAGCAGCCATTAAAAATCTATGGGTCCGCTCCTCCAAAACGCACGATGTTTTTCGAGACAGCCAAGAAAACCTTGAATGCCTATCCGGACACAGGTACACAACTAATAGGAGACTGCGTTAGTTGGGGTGGACATAAGCATGTCATAGAATACCTGCAAATTATGCAGATCGCTCTGAATAACGCGGAAGAATTTAAGTACATCTTTTCGCCATATGGTTATGGTTGTGGTAGAGTTTTTATTGGCGGAAATCAAATATTCGGTGATGGTAGTGTTGGGGCGTGGCAATCGGAAGCTAATGTTAGGTTTGGTAGTGTTCCTTTGGATACGGCTGGATTACCTAAGTATAGTGCGAGTGTAGCCAAGGACTTTGGTAGATCATCGGCATCGTTGAATAGGTGGACTGATCAGGGTAAACTACACTTGATCAGATCGTCTGCTAAAGTAACGACATGGGATCAATTGGTAGAATCTATTAATAACCTATATCCGGTCGCTATTTGCTCGAACGTCGGTTTCACAATGACTCAGCAGAATGACGGTTTCCACCATAGGAGCGGAAGTTGGGGTCATTGTATGATGATTGCTGGTGTTGATCCGGAATATAGAGATCCATATGCATGTATATTAAATAGCTGGGGCGATGCTCATGGTAGGGTTATCGACTTCGTAACGAAAGAAGAATGGCCACAAGGAACCTTACGTGTACGTAAATCGGATATTGAACGTATACTAGAACAGGACGATAGTTTTGCTTATAGTGGATATAGCGGATTCCCAGCCCAAGAACTACCAGATTCATTTTTTGATATGATCTAAAATGATTAAACTTCTATTAGTAGCCATTACAATGTCTATAACCTCTGGTGATGACGACGTAGATTTTTCCGGCTTTAATTTCCACAAAACAGAAGCCGTAAAAGCTGATCTACCGCCCCCTTTCTTTCCCGCACAATCTCTTCCCGAAAACCCACAGCCAAAACTATATAGTGCAGTAGATAAGTTTGGTAAAGAGTGGAAGAACATCGACAAGATAGAGCTAGATAAAGATGTCGCGGAAGAAAATAAGAAACCATTTCTCATGAAAGATGTCGGTGGAAGGTTATGGTGGTCTCAGGATAAAAAAGCCCTAGAAAAGTTTGTTAAAGAAGAAAACGTAAAGATGATTAAGGAACTCAATTATTATTTGGGGATAAGATGAAAAAGAAAGAAATTCAAAGCTATTTGATCGGTGCAACTATATTCAACGCTATGGGAGAAAAGGTTAATATTGATGGCCTTACTACTATAGAGAAATGCAACGCTGTTCTAGAAAGACATAATAAGTCAAAGAAAAGAAGATATCCATTTCAGCATAATATGTGTAACGGCAAGGGCTATCTGGAGTTTGACGACGGTAAGGTTTTTTATGATCAAGACGGCAATAGACAGGTTTTTGCTTCCTGGTTGAAGACTTGCGATTGTGTAAACAGGATCGTGGAAAAGAACGAAAATCTTAGGAACCTTTTATTGGGATGAAAATGAAAGATAAGTTTATTAAAAAGTATATGCGACGTGCAAAGGCGGTCGCCGAAGATCAGAATCCGTGCCTGAGTCGTGCGATAGGTGCTGTCATTGTAGATCCGGTTACTAACGTTACTGTAAGCGACGGTTATAATGGACCGGCGAAAGATGTGCCTCATCCGGATACGTTTGAATTTCTTTCTGAATATGTATATCCGCAACTAACAGATAAAGAAAAAATTGAAGCTGAGGCATATAGATCTAATCAACCCGGATATATTCCTGGATGTTTAAGCAACGCAGACTCATTTGCAAAAATGTTTGAAGGGTGTAAAACCTGTCCGCGTAAATTAGTCGGAGCTATTAGTGGTGCTCGTCTAGAACTTTGCGGGTGTGCTCATGGCGAACGAAATGCTATTGCGAACGCAGCTAAGGCTGGACATAAAACGTTCGGCTGTTATATATTTTGCTGGTGCGGTATTCCATGCTTGGATTGTGCGGTTTATATCATTAACGCAGGTATTACTAAAGTTTACTGCCTTGGCAACGAAAGCAGGCAGGCAGAAAAGAACGCATACCGCTTTGAAAATTCCGTGTGGCAATTTAAGAAGTCGGGTGTAGATCTTATAGAACTGGATCGTGATTGGGTTTTGAAGGACGAATCATGAAAATCAAACCATTTGAAAAGTTCGATCTTATCAAGGTAGACTCTGGAATAGCGCCAATAGTAGATTTGTGGGATTATGGTTTATTGCAAAATTTCAATTCATACAAAAAAGAATTGAGAAATTATAGCTACGGAATGTACTTAGATAAGAATCTTAACGTAGTTCAGGTGGGTCCAGATAGCGATGGTAGAATTTTGGTTGATAAGTTTGAAATCCAGAATGACGTAACTAAATATAGAAAAGAATTTCTGATCAATAAACATAATCAATATAGCGTGGCAGAGACTTTATCTAAAAGATTTGCTAGAGATAGACATAAGGCCGCATATAAATTAATAAAATCTTGTAACGATAAAGAAGGCTCTCTATTTCAATGTTGGGAATGGTTTGAACCCTGGATAATGCCGTATTCAAACAGAGATCGTCAGATAGTTTTCCGTATAAGAGCATCTTATTCTATGTTTGTTTTAGTACAGTAGAGGTATAAATGACAAAATTTTCTTACGAAGACGCTCTCTCGCAGAGCGTTATTTATTTTAATGGCGATGATTTAGCGGCAAAGGTTTTTATCGACAAGTATGCATTACGCGATGATGTTGGTAACATCTTGGAAGATACGCCAACAGCAATGCATAGGAGGGTTGCCAAAGAGCTTGCGAGGATAGAGTCTCAGAAGTTTAGCAGACCATACTCTGAGGATTATATATTTTCCTTGATGGATAAATTTAAATACGTGGTTCCGCAGGGCTCCATCCTGTATGGCTGTGGTAATCCGTACTCTATCACGTCGCTCTCGAATTGTTATGTTGTCGAATCTCCATGCGATAGTTACGGCGGAATCTTGAGGGCAGATCAGCATTTAGTCCAGATCAGTAAAAGACGCGGTGGCGTCGGAATTGATTTATCCAAGCTAAGACCTAAAGGCTCATCCACAAAGAACGCGGCTAGATCATCAACAGGTATTGTTTCATGGATGGAAAGATACTCTAATTCGATTAGGGAAGTTGGTCAGGACGGAAGACGCGGGGCTTTAATGCTTACTCTATCCGTTCATCACCCAGATATTTTAGACTTTATCACGATTAAGAACGACCCCGCAAAAGTAACCGGAGCTAATATATCAGTTAGATTGACAAATGAATTTCTTAGTGCGGTAGAAAAAGATGAAGAATACGAAGTAAGATTCCCAGTTAACTCAAAGAATGTTGTTGGTAAAATCAAGGCAAAGTTAGTGTGGGATACTATCATTCATTCGGCATGGCTGAGGGCTGAGCCCGGCTTATTATTCTGGGATGATATCGTTAATTATAATGCCGTGGACTGCTACGGAGATGTTGGTTTTGAAACGGTATCAACAAATCCATGCAGCGAACTTCCGCTATGTTATAACGATTCTTGCCGTTTGTTATTGCTGAACTTATTTAGTTACGTTAGCAACCCATTTACCGATAATGTCAAGTTTGATCATAAGTTATTCTACGAACACTCAAAAGTTGCCCAAAGGTTGATGGATGATATTATCGATCTTGAGCTAGAGAAGATTGACGGCATCCTACATAAAATTCTGGAAGACCCAGAACAGAATACTATTAAAGAGGAAGAATATAATCTGTGGTGCGGTATTAAAAAGAAATGTCTTGATGGTCGCCGAACCGGACTTGGCATTACTGCACTTGGTGATACTCTTGCCGCTTTAGGTTTTAAGTATGATGAAGATAATGCTTTGATTGCTGTAGACGCTATCTTTAAAAATCTCAAACTTGCCGCCCTAGAATCATCTTGTAACATGGCGGAAGAACTTGGGCCATTTGCCGTGTGGAACTGGAATAAAGAAAAAGAATCGATGTTCTTACTGCAAGTCAAGGCCGAAAGACCGGAATTGTATGAGGCTATTTCCAAATACGGTAGAAGAAATATTGGTCATCTAACCGTAGCTCCAACTGGAAGCATGAGTATTTTAACGCAAACAACTTCGGGTGTTGAGCCACTATTCCGATTAAACCCATACATCAGGCGGAAGAAAATCAATCCTGGGGATAAGAACAGTAAGGTGGATTTTGTTGATCAGAATGGCGATAGCTGGCAGAACTTCGAGGTTTATCATCCTAGAGTTGCTCAGTGGATGAAGATTACTAAAAAGAGCAATCTGGAAGATAGTCCGTGGTTTGGTTGCTGTGCGGAAGATATAGATTGGCAACAGCGGGTAAAATTACAGGGCGTTATTCAGCGACATATTGATCATGCGATTAGCAGTACAATCAATTTGCCGGAAACCGTTACGGAGTCTGAAGTTTCAACAATCTACATGGAGGCTTGGAAGAATCGCTTGAAAGGCGTCACCGTCTACCGTAATAATTGTAGGACAGGTGTGCTTGTGGATAAGGCGGAACCAAAACAAGGCAAGAAAAGGCCGAAAAAACTTAAGTGCCATATTTACCATCCGAGCGTCAAGGGGGTGAAGTATTACGCGGCGGTTGGTCTGAAAGAAGACGGATTACCTTATGAAATCTTTGTTGGTAATAACGGTATTGATTCCAAGTCGTCTGAAGGGTTTATTCAGAGAATTAAAGAGGGTAGATATTCTTTAATCAGCGATAATGAAATTGTTATTGAGGATATGTGCCAACAATGCAGCGATGAAGAAGAAGCAATAGCGAGATTGGCATCAATAGCCCTGAGAAATAATGTTGAGATCCAGGCTATTGTAGAACAACTGGAAAAAACAAAAGGCAGTCTTTCTGGTTTCGCCAAAGTAATTTGCCGAATACTCCGCAAATATATTCCTGAGCAAACTAAGTCAAATGATAAATGCACTGAGTGCGGTAATAATCTTGTATATCAGGAAGGGTGCAAGAAATGTTTGAATTGTGGATATAGTAAATGTTAAAAGAAATACTCATCATTGTTATAGCTGTTTTAATTGCTAGTTATATAGAAAAACACTTTTTTAAATGGAAATAATATGAACTGTGTTGATAGCCAGTATATCGAATTAGTCAAGGATGTATTAACTAATGGCCATCTTGTTCCGACCAGGGCTAAGATTAATGGTAATAACGTGTCTGCTTATACTGTCTTTGGTAGGCAGGCACGATTTAAACTTCTTCATAGCTTTCCTATTTTAACAACCAAAAAGGTTTCGTTCGATTCACTCGCTCATGAACTTGTTTGGTTTCTGTCTGGCGATAGTAATATCAAATACTTGCAGGATAATAAGGTTAAAATTTGGGATGCGTGGGCAGACAAAGACGGAGATCTTGGTTTTGGAACCTATGGCACGTTGTGGAGAAAATTTCCGAACCATAAAACGCACACGGTAACAAATGACGATCAAAACGCAGTATTTAAACAATTTGATATATGCGAAAATGAACCAGTCGATCAAATCAAACAGCTTATCCAAAATATAGAAGCCGTCAAGAAAGACCCAACAGCATCGTGTGGAAGAAGATTAATCGTTACGGCATGGCATCCATATTATGTTGATAAGGTTGGATTACCGCCGTGTCACTGTTTATTCCAATTCCATGTGAACAATAAATATCTATCATGTCAACTATATCAACGTAGTTGCGATCTATTTCTTGGCGTTCCTTTTAATATTACTTCTTATTGTTTGCTGCTGTCGGTTATTGCCAAGATTACTAATCTTATCCCTCATGAGTTTGTCCATACTTATGGCGATTTACATATTTACGAAAACCACGTTGAACAACTACAGGACCAAATTGAACGAGAACCTATGGATTTGCCGCAGCTTTGGATTAATCCCGAGCTTAATTCAATAGACGATTTCGTTAGGTCGGATGTTAAGTTAATCGGTTATAATCACAGAGGGGTTTTGAGAGGAGAGGTAGCTGTATGACAAATAGTGATGGGAAATATTATGCACAAGTAATAATGAAAAATTGTCACTTCTATGAATGTAAACCAATTAAAATGATACTGCCTAAAACATACATGACTTTAATTGATGGTAACAATAATCCATATAATATTCAAACCAATTATATAGAACTAGAATATGTTGAGAACAATTCGTGTGAATCCGTACAAAAATGCAATTGCGATATACAACTATTGATGTATCGTGGTTGTCAATGCGGAGGAGTATAATGAGAAAAAAGATACTTGATATATTGACTAATAAAATATGGTATTCTTTTGAATCTATATTGGCCGGTGTCGTAATATCGCAATTAAACGACCCTCATTTGAACGCCGAATCAGTCAAGAGGGTTTTATCTCAACAAGAATTGCTTCGTAAAGAATTACAGGAAATGTTAGCTGCTAATTTAATTATTTTTGAAAACGGCTATTTTAGGAAAACATAATTATGCGGGCAAAGTTTAGTGCTGTCGTTGCGATGAATCGAAACAATATTATTTCTATCGACGGGAAAATCCCCTGGCACCACTCCCAGGATCTCAAGAATTTCCGGCAATTGACGTGGGGACATATTGTTTTGATGGGCAGAAATACATTTGATTCTATAAAGAAACCGCTCAAGGGCAGGTTTAATGCCGTTTTAACTAGTCGTGGACTGATGACTAAGCCCAACGTTGCCGCAATAGACTCTTCATTTATTACCTCGCTCGCATATAGTTATGATAGTGAAGTATTTATCATAGGTGGTGCGGAAGTATATAGGGAGACAGCACACCTTATTTCCCGGCTGTATATAACGATTATCGACGACACCCAGGATTCTTCTTCCGCTTTATATTTTCCATGGACGGCTTTTGGAAATAGTTCGTGGAAAGTAGTTAAACAGGAACAATGGAAAAACGCCGTATATCTTATTTTAGATAAAGTTTATGAAAACTCTAATACTTAATGCAGATTATACAATACTACAAGTTTGCGGAATTGAAAAAGCAATATCTCTTTTATACGTAAAAGAAAAGGCTACTCAGGTTGATTTTTATCAGGATACTAAAATAAGGGGTGGAAAGTTTTCCTGTCCATTCCCTGCTGTGATAGCCCTTAAAAAGTACGTTAAGCATGATTGGAGGAGGAAAAAGAAATTCTCCAGGGCAACCGTCTATAAGAGAGATAATTACAAATGCATGTACTGCTTGGTTTCCAAGCCCACTTCCGAACTGACTTTGGACCACGTAATTCCTAAAAAGAATTTCAAATCCGGGGAGAATCCAACATATTATGAAAACGTTGTTACCGCTTGCAAACCCTGTAACGCGAGGAAAGCAGACAAGTCCTGTGATGATGCAAGAATGTGGCCAGCACATAAACCTTATACTCCTATGTATTATGATATAATTTTGGGAGAAATTAAGAACGTGCCAAAAGAATGGATGCCATATATGCCTAATCGCGGATACAAACATGAATGAAAAAGAACTAAAGAAGATTCAAAATAGATACGAAAGAAATTGCTGGCTTGCTTGCGACGAAAGTAAATCTGAGGAATCTAGAAAGAAACACATCAGATATGCTTCGTGCCTCGCGGAAAGATTGGGTTTGGTTAAAAGACCAAAAGGATGTCAGTGGTGTTTCAAGAAAAAGTATTTGTATAGACATCACTGGAATTATCAAGATCCTTTAGATATTAGTTTCTTGTGTTACGAGTGCCATCCACTAGCGGATGAGATGAAAACTCAGATGGATAATATCGATTCTTAACGGTGTATATTATGTTAAATAAAAAGAAAAAGACCAGTGTTTGGTGCATTGAACATGACCATGAGTTTGGTTTTGATAAGCCATTAGAATCCAGGTATCGATGCCCCAAGTGCAAGAAAAGGTTTAAAATCTCTATTCGCGAAAATGGTATTTATATATTAAGCAAACATAAGAAAGAGGTTTGATCCGACAGATGTTTTGGTGTAATATCATTTAGATCATAAGGAGATTATTATGCCAAGACCAACAGAAGATTTAACTAATAGAGAGTTTGATAGATTGATGGTATTAAAAAGATCGCCCAATAAAAACGGAAGGGTATGTTGGGAATGTAAATGCCAATGTGGAACAATTAAAACATTTTTTGCTTATAAACTTATACAGAAAACAACTAAATCTTGTGGGTGTTTAAGTAAAGGCCAATATAGTAAAAATAATAAAAGATGGTATGGATACGGAGATATACCAGGCAGATTTTGGAAAAATATCAACTCTGGAAGAGGTAATAACAGATCAAAAATATTAGAGATGAATATTGATATAAGATACGCATGGGATTTATTTTTAAAGCAAAATAGAAAGTGTGCTTTAACTGGAGTAGAATTATATTTTGCTTGCGGTAAAAAGCGTCCTGTTGGCAATGCTTCTTTAGATAGAATAAATAGCAATATAGGCTATGTTCGGGGTAATGTACAGTGGGTCCATAAAACTATTAATATTATGAAAAATAAACTCGACCAAACCGAATTTATAGAATGGTGCCAATTAGTTATTAATCAAAACGGAACAGAAAGAGAGAAATAATATGCCATTGTACGATCCAGGCGACTGCGTTTATTCACCTAATACGTTAAGAAGCGACAACCAACAAGTTCTTGGAGACGCTATCGTTGCTACTCCTGGTGCCGGAAATGCTGGCCAAGTATTAACAACTGTGAGAAAATTTGGCGCTGGTGCAACTGGTGTGTATAATAAACTTCACAAGAGGATGCATACTGATTACTTCTATGTAAATGTTATTGCTAGCTAAAGGCTTTTAAATGACTACCGTTAAGGAATTATCGTATCAGGACATATCTAGGGATTTATTAAATATATTATATGATGCATTTAAGCATCCTAAAATAAGCTTGGCGACCGCTAAATCAAGGTTTAAACGTCGTCAGGCTTCTAATATTTTCATATTTGGAATATTTGAGGAAGAACAATTAATAGGAACAGCCAGCGTTCTTATAGAACTAAAATTATTTAGGTCGAGTAAACCTTATATAGCTCACGTAGAAGATGTTGCTATTCATAAGGACTACAGGGGATTTGGCTACGGTAAAAAACTTATGGATCATATTATACAATTTTGTAAATCAAAAGACTGCTATAAAGTAGTTTTATTTTGTTCAAACGACAATACAAAGTTTTATAAAAAATGTGGATTTAGACATACATCAAATCTTATGCGCCGAGATCTTGATTAGTTTAATGCGGAAAGGATTTAGACTGATGCCAACTTACGAATACATTTGCTCTAACACTTCGTGCGTTTGTGATACATTTCAAACCTACCAAAGTATTAGAGAAGACCCATTAAAGCAATGCCCATATTGTGGAGAAGAAACAATAGAGAGGACATTTCATGCGGTTCCGGTTATGATTAATGGAGATCCTAAAACACTTGGGGCTTTAGCAGAGGCTAATAGGAAAAAGTTTGGCAGGGCTTATTGCGAAGATCAGGAACAGAAAATGCGTGACGAAAGAATATCGGCTAGTGAATTTGTTGGTTCATTACCGCAGGGAGCGAGTGTAGTAAAGAGAGAGGCTAAAGACACTCCGTGGCGTAAAGCACACGAAAAGGTTGATACATCTTTAGCTAAGTTAGATAAAGAACAAAGACATAAATATATCATGATAGGGAAGAAGTAATATGAAAACATGTATTGTTAACATTAATTTTTCCATACATGATAATACAAAAACCGGAATACATCCGTGCCCTACAAAAAGTGGAAAAGCAATAAAGATAATTACCGGAATGTCGGAAGAAGAATGTATGGATATTTTAGAAAAGTTTTTTGTTAGAAATGGTATTACAGTCCTAGAAGGGAAATAAAATGTCAGACGCACCAGTAAAAAGATATATTGGAAATAAATGTAAAGTAATCCATAAAAAGGAAACTAAAGAAATTAAGTGTTGCAATAATTCGTGTAAAAAGACTTTGGCTTTTTTGGCCGACTCCGAAACAACCGGGGAAGTTTTATATCATTTAGTAATTAAGTGCCCGTTTTGTGGCGGTAGAAGCTATGATTTTGATGTTCATGGAACTTTAGCGTGGGTTATGCCCGATGACGTTAAATTTTCTAATATAAAAGAAGATGATAAAAACCATAGAGTAATATGGGAAACAACGAGGTAATTATGGAATTCCAAATTAAACCTAGAAAAAGTATTAATGTTAAAAAAGTTGCATTTCTAGATTTCAAGGGTAATTTAGTCGCGGACTCTGCTAAAAATGCCGTTGCTGGAAATCAGCACATTTTGATTTCGGAAAGTGATGCCAAGAGAGTTGGCAAGGTTGAAGAGTATACGGATGGCACAAGACTTTATTTTATCAAGGCTGTGAAGTTCGGCAATCCGGGAGAGTTACTTGTCAACCCGTTTGAAACCAACGTTCTGTCCGCGTATAATGAAACGGACAGTAGATCCAGAAGCTTCTACTATCTCAAGGTTAATGAAGAAATCTTCGATCTGTATGTTCGATTTTTGTATACGAGGAATGAACCATATTTGATAAACATTACTAGGAGAATTAAAGATGGCGAGCTTTAAGAGGGGTAGATTAAGCGGAGAAGAAATATCATTGATTAAATCTTCGAGCTTAAGTCCGGAAGAATTGTCCAAGATCTTAAACAGGAGTGTTAAGTCAATTCAGTCGGTTACGAATGGGGGTGAAAAAGTCAACAAGCCGGTTGAGAAAACACAGTCTGCACCAATTGATAATATCCCGGATGCTCCTGCGGAATTGCCTAAAGGTTATGCTAGAAGGTTTTTTGAAATAGACGACTCGAAAAATCCTGGCAAGAAAAGAACTGGAATGGCTATTATGACGGAAGCCGGTAGCGAGGCTGGCGACGATTTCAATAAAGCTAGAGATGACGGGTTGCTGCCGATGAGTTCCAAACACAATAACTGCATTGCGAAGGCACAGGGATGACATATGAACCGTTAACAAACCCACCCAGAGAACATATTATCCATAATGTTTTGTGGGTGGTTGATCTAAGTGATGGTAGACGTGTTTATCAGAACGACCATGCTTCTGTTGTGTCTTCGTGGTTGCTGTTAAAGCATTACCTGTACGATCGTAGGAAATCCGGATTATCTATTCGGCAAATGTTCTTGCAGTTCAGAGATAACTTTTTTCATGTGGATTCGGACGTTGAAGCATATTATTTCAGTAAGAAGTTGCTGGGCCAATTCGGCACCGGAGCGTCACAGGATTATTATGTTGTCGGCTCTACCAAAGACGGAAAGAATTTACTTACTAAACATTTAATAGTCCCCGATCTTGTTCTGGACGAACCTTCGACGGAAGTAAGAGACCTGGAGACAAAGCAATTCAATCGTGGATTAATTGTACATCCGGATTATCTGGAGAACTTTCCTTATAATGAGTATTTTGATGAATAAAAAATATAAGTCAAGATATGGGGCTATTTCGGATATTACAGCGGCTCAATATCTCGTCGAGTTTATTATGGAGAGGGCGGCAAAGAAGGATAAAACAACGCTGCCGTTTAAGTTCTGGAATATACCTAAATGGAATAAGGCTTTCAGAATGCAGATCAAGTATGCGAATGATTTACTGAAGGATTATACGGAGGAAGAAATATTCGCGGCGTTAAGGACTAAAAAAGGAGAGCGTGTTTATTCATTAGGTGCAAAAAAGACAATCATTATTCCGCTGATTGAAGAGGTTAAAGCTAAGAGACAGGAAATTTTAAATAGGGCACCATCCAAAGAAAGAATTCAAAAATTAATGGAGAAATTGCCTGACCGCACAGAAGAATGGCTAGACGATAAATACGATATGCAATTTGATGATATGAACAAACAAGTTATTAATAAAGAAACTAGTTTATGGAGCAAGTTAGGATGAAAAAGAATTATACTGATATTACGTTTGTGTTGGATAGGTCCGGATCTATGGAAACTATTTGGAAGGATGTTGAGGGAGGTTTGAGCGGATTTATCGCAGAGAATAAAAAACTACCAGGCGAAGTTAGATTTACATTAGTTGTATTTGATACTGGTGGAGTTGATACGGTTCTGAATCACGTTGATATCAAGGCTATCGAAAAGATTGATTTGAATGCTTACAGACCTCGTGGCGGAACACCTTTATATGATGCTGTCGGTAGGACGGTAAATTCTCTTGGATCATATTTGAGTGGATTAGCTGAAAGCGCAAGGCCGGAAAGGGTTCTGTTCGCCATAATGACAGATGGCCAAGAAAATTCAAGTAAAGAGTTCAGATCGGAAACCGTTAAGAATATGGTCAAGCACCAGTCAGATAGATATAATTGGGATTTCGTTTATCTCGGAGCAAATCAAGACGCCGTATTTAGCGGAAGAGAATTGGGTATTGCGGCTGGAAATTCTATCCAATATGTAGCCAGTAAGCTTGGAACCGCTCAGGCATTTGATGGAATACTGGAATGCTCAACAAATTATAGGTTAGGTAACTATGCTAAAGGCAACTTTTTTAACAAAAAACACGTTGAAGAAAATAGCGTTGAGTCAATTAATAGTAACGAAGAAAGTTCTGTTGTGTGAGTAAACAATGGCTAAAAGACCAGAAACAAAAGATGAAACTCAGAAAAAGGCGTCCATATATTTGGACGCCGATTTCATATTAGAACGTAATAAAGAGATCGTGCCAACAACTCCAGCCGTGGACTCTATATTATGCGGAGGAGTTCCAGAGGGGCTGTTGATGCTTATTACGGGTCCGGAAAAATTAGGTAAAACAAGTCTGGCGTTGACTATTATCCGTAACGCACAGCGTATGGGCAAGATTGGCATTATTGTAGATGCCGAACATAGACTACGCAAGAAAATCCTAACCGGTATAGAAGGTCTAGATATATCTCCGGAGAAGCTGAAAATTATTCGATCGACGGAGGGTAACATACTTAGCGCCGAACAATTACTAGAACGAGCCGAACAATCACTACAAGATTTCCCCCGATCGGTTCTCCTGATTGACTCTTTCTCCGCTTTATGTCCTGCTGTCGAACAAGCTGCGTCTTATGATGATTCGGTTCAGATGGCGGCTAGAGCCAAATTGGAGGCTAAGTTCTTCAGGAAGATTGCCCCAATCGTTTCTATTAATGGTAACATTGTTATTGGTATTGCTCACGTCGCCTCTAATATTGGCACTCCTGGGACTAGCGAGAATATCGGTAAAAAGGCTCAGTACGGATTAGATATTAAGGTTAAATGCAAAAAACCATTTCTTAAAAACGATAAAGTAGAGCCGGAATGGTATTCGGGAGATACACAAATAGGACACCGTATTATTTGGGAATGCCCTACTAATGCAATTGGTGCTGGTGGAGGTAGTAGCGTTGGATACCTTCGTTACGGGCATGGATTAGATGATGTAGCGGAAATTATAGATGCCGCTTGTGAACTAGGAATAATTAAAGAAGGCGGGGCTGGATGGAAAGAACTACCGAACGGTAAAAAAATTCAAGGCTGGGAAAATATGTACGATTTCTTAAGCCAGGAAGAAAATAAAGAAGTTCTAAACGAGATTGAGAAATCTTACAGAGAGCTAATCCAATGAGAGTAAGAGATTTAAGCGGGAAAGAACATATATGGAATCCACACAAATCGCTGGGTTCCAGACGCCTGAACGCTTCGCAACTCCATATTAACGCTGCCAACTTTCTCCGCGATATTTATCCAGCCGCCCAACTACTCGAAGAGGTTTATATACCAGGCGAAGACCTGTATATAGATATCTACATACCGTCCATCAAAACAGCCGTGGAATGCCAGGGCTCTCAGCACGGCAAACATAATAAATTCTTTCACGGTCCCACTTCCAAGGGTTTTAAAAAATCTTTGGGGAGGGACCAAAGAAAGAGAGACTGGTGTGAGTTGAATAATATTAGAATAGTATATTTTTATCCAGATGAAAGCGAGGAACAATGGAAGGCGAAAATGTTGTCCTGAAAAAACTGGAGGAACTAGACAAGATATTAAAAACATATACTGAAGAGAAATTACTATTTAAGAAGATTAATATTCCGGAAGCCAGGCTGGACTTGAGTACAAAAGAAATATCGGGAATGACGACCGAAGAATTAAATATGTGGCGGATGGAAATAGCACAATACTTGATCGGATTACAGAGAGAGATTAATCAGCATAAGAAAACTGTGAATTGGGCAAACTCTGCTCTCAAGTTATATATAGGTGTGAAAGCCGTTGACTGTGCCGGGTTTACATTTGAAGAGAAGAAGATGTGGGCGATGAAGAACGATAACTACGTTAAGAATTTGAATACGATCATCATGACCGCACAGGCGTACTTGGATACGTTAGAGTTTATACCGAATAAGATCAATACGATGATAGAAGTTGCGAGAGATATGATCTGGGCTCGTAAACGTGAGGATTATAATGAAAACAGAAGTTGATTTAGCTCAATTGGCACAAGCGGTAAGTGCGGCAATCCTACAATTTGCACAGCCCCCAACTGATTTGCCCAAATTAGAACCTGAATACACGGTAGAAAAACCAAAGAAGAAACGCGGCAGACCCAAGAAAGTAAAAACAGAAGATGAAACAGATGTTGAATTGGCTAGGGACGCTTTAAAAGAAGCTGATCAAGCCAAGCCCTGGGAGCAAGTAAAGAAAGATCTTGGGTTCACCGCACCAACCAAATTAGAAGCCCACGAAGCCGCAAAACAAAGAGAGGGCGGCGGCACATATATGAAAAGAGTACCATTCAAGAAAAAACCAAGAGTTAATCAGTGGGTAGATAATTTAAGTATCGCCCAGGCAGATTTATACAATAAGGAAGGAAAAAAGCTGGTTTATCCGCCTCATACCGAACCAAGACCTCCGCAGGAAGAGTATGAGTATAAATGTGATATCTGCAATCGTAAATTCAAGGCGTTTCCAAGCTATGTAGCTGGAAGTGTTGATGGAGAAAGTCAGCCACAAATTAGATGTTTCGACTGTAATTCAAGGAGATAATATGGAAAAGCTACAAGATCCAGCGGCAGAAATTGCTGTATTATCCGCGATAGTACAGCATGGCAAGAATGCTTATCTAGATGTTTCGGACGTAATATCATCCGACTCATTCAGTATAAGAACAAACCAGAAGATGTATGCGGTTCTTTCGCATATTTTAGCTACAAATCTGGAAGCGAAAATAGATTATCACCTAATCTTATCGGCGGCAAAAGATCTTGATTTAGCTTCAGACATTACGTCGGATAAGAGATATATTGAGAGGATTATTAGTTTCCCCTCGGAACTATCTAATGCCAGAGGATTTGCCCAGAAGATTCGTAAGTTCCAGGAAACAAAAAATTTGATGGGTCAGTTAAATGACGCCGCATTAGCATTAAACGATATTAGCGGCAATGAACCAATGTCTGCTATTATAGCAATGGCCGAAGAACCGATCTTTGGCTTTATCAATAAATTGACACTGGACGGTAAGAGCCAGATTGAACAGATTGGTGTTGGTCTCGAAGAATATTTGCAGGATAAAGAAAGTAATCCCGTAGAAACAATTGGTATCCCGACATGTTTTCCGATATGGCAGGATATGATGGGCGGATTAAGTGAGGGTGTTCACGTTGTTACTGCTAGACCAAAGGTTGGTAAAGCACAAACATTAGATTCTATTATCTATACTATAGATGGTACAAAACTTAATAGAGATATTAAAATTGGAGATATGGTATGTACTGATAATGGTTCTGTGTCTAGAGTAACTCATATACATCCGCAAGGATTAAGACCAGTATATCAAATAACATTCAAAGATGGTGATTCCGTCGAATGCGATGAAGAACATTTATGGAAAGTAAAAAGTAGAAGATGGCAAGATTATAAAATTCTATCACTAAAAGACATACTTCAAACAAAATTAAAAGAAAGTGATAGATATAAATGGCAAGTACCATTACCGTCGCCAGCATTTTTTAACAGTAAAAAAATAACTATTCATCCATATATATTAGGTCTATTATTAGGAGATGGCTCTTTTAGAGGTACGAGTATAGGATTTACTACAGCGGATAAAGAACTAATATATTATATGGATAAATATTTAGAAAACGGATATATTTGTAAGAAAAAAAGAACTACAAAATATGGATATATAATACAGAAAAATAAAATAGGCGGTAAAAATAAGTATATACAATATATCAAAGATTTAGGTTTATCTCAAAAGAAATCGTCTGACAAATTTATTCCAGATATATATATGTATAATGATATTTATACTAGGATGGAATTATTAAAAGGATTATTAGATACAGACGGATCAATTAAAAAACGACATATAGAATATTCTACTAAATCTAAATTATTGTCAGAGCATGTTAAATTTTTAGTGAACTCTCTTGGGGGTATCTGTAAAATAAAAAAAAGAAAAACTAGATATACAAAGAAAGATGGTAGTAAAAGTAATTGGTTCGATAGTTTTAGATTATCTATATATTTTAACAACAATATTATTCCATTTAGACTTGCTAGAAAATATAATAAAATGACTAGTAGATCTAAACCGGATTTGAAAAGAGTTATCAAATCTATAGAATATGTAGGCAAAAAAGAATGTCAATGTATAACTATAGAAAATCCTAATGGTTTATATTTAACAGATAATTTTGTAGTTACTCATAATTCTACTTTTGCTATCAATGTAGCTCTGCATGTGGCGGGAAAAGAGAAGATACCGGTCTTGTATCTGGATACCGAGTTAAATAAAACATCGGGAACATGGGATAGAATGTTGGCCAGAATTGCTAGCGTTCCTTTCGACGATATTAGGAAGGGGCGTTATATTGACAATGAGGTAATGTATGGGAATGTGCATAAAGCTAAAAGACTATTGCAGAAAATCCCATTGAGCTATATTAATATTACCGGCAAGAATTTCGATGAGGTTATTTCTCTCGTTAGAAGGTGGATTGTCCAGAGCGTTGGCTACGACAATAATGGCAAAATCAAGCCGTGCTTATTGGTCTACGATTATCTCAAGCTAACGGGATCTGCCGAAAAGCAGGATATGAAAGAATACGAAGCTATTGGTTATCGTATGTCGGCACTTCACGATTTGACTGTTTCTTACTCGCTACCGTGTTTAACTTTCTGTCAGCTTAATAGGGAATTTGATGTTAGTCAGTCTGACCGTATTCGATGGTTCTGCACAAGCATGTGTTCTCTACAAAAGAAAACGGAGGATGAAATAGCTCAAGATAATAGAGAAAACGGTAATCGTAAATTGGTTCCCGAAGACTTCAGATTTGGGCCGGGACTTGATGATGGTGATTATATCAATATGCAGCTTGATGGCAGGTTTGCTAAGATTGAAGAGAAGAAAACAAGAAATCAATTAGGTCTAGAAAATGCCAACCAAAATCGCCTTGAACCAGATGAAGTTGATCAAGATTTCTGATATACTCTGTGACAACATTGAACATGTATTTGAAACATTACAACTGGACATGGGTAAGAGTAATAAATACTATTACATGCCCTGTCCTTTACACGGCTCCAAAAAAAGAGACTCTTTGCTGATATACCCAGACGGACATACGCATAGAGGCTGGTGGTGCTGTAATACACAGCATTGCGATAAATATTTTAAACCAACCATTATCGGATTTATACGAGGGGTATTATCAAGTCAAAGATTCGGGTGGAGATCTAATAAAGATAAGTTTGTTTCTTTTGAAGACACGCTTAAGTTTATATCGGAAGAGTTTAAGATTAACTTTGATAAAATCGAAGTAGATCATGAGTATCTAGAGAAAAAAAAGTTCTTAGCACAAACAAACTGGAGTATACCTATGGCCAAGGATAAGCCATTAATCCACAGAAATGAAGTAAAAGCTAGACTTGGTAAACCGCCAAAGTATTTTATTAACAGGGGTTTCACCAAAGAAATACTGGAAAAGTATGACGTAGGCTTTTGCGACGACCCTAAAAAACCCATGTATCAAAGATGTGTTGTACCCGTCTATGATCCAGGGTATAATTATTTAGTAGGCTGCCAGGGAAGATCAATATATGAATCATGTCAGAAATGCGGAGGTTATCATGACCCATTCTCCGCAAAATGTATTGAATTCCCAAAATGGAAGAACTCTCTTAACTTTAACAAGAAAGACCATCTGTACAATTATTGGTTTGCTAGGGAACATATTAAGAGATCAAAAACGGTTGTATTAGTAGAATCGTGTGGAAACGTATGGAGACTTTCCGAATCTGGTGTTCATAATTCTGTAGCTCTTTTTGGTGGCGAATTCCACGACGCACAACAATTCATGATTGACCAACTTGGCGTTATGAATATAGTAATCATTATGGATAATGATGAAAATGGTGCTGGACTTGCTCACGAAAAAAGAATTATAGAACAGACGAAGAACTTCTACAATGTTAGAGCTATACATATTGATCCTGGCGATGTTGCTGATATGTCAGTTGAAAAAATACGTGAAAATATTGTACCACTTTTGGAGAATAGATAATGACAAAAATTATAGGATTCAGCGGGAAGGCTCAGGCGGGAAAAGATAGTGCATGTAATTTACTATACTGTATTGCTCTCAGAAACGTATTAAAGCTAACTGATATTGCTTACGTTGATGATGAAGGTAGAGTAATTATTGAGTACGTGGATGAAAACGGTAAGTTTGACGGGCCGTTATTTGTGGACTCGCGACATCCGGAAATTATGGGGTGGATGGCTCAATTTGTTTGGCCGTTTATTAAGAAGTTTAGCTACGCGGAACCACTGAAAGAGTTTGGTCAGTATGTACTTGGGTTATCCGAAGAAGGGGTTTGGGGCACAAACGAACAAAAGAATCAACCGACTCATTTGAATTGGGAGGATATGCCGACTAACGTCTTACAAAAGAAGTTAGCTAAAAAGTCTGGCCCAATGACTAACCGCGAGGTTATGGAATATTTCGGCACTCAAATCTGCCGTCAGATGTATCCTAATGTTTGGGCTGACGCTCTTATTCGCAGAATTGAATTAATCAAACCAGAGATTGCTATGGTATGTGATGTTCGTTTCCCCAATGAGGTTGAAGCTATTAAGAAGGCTGGCGGAAAAGTTATTCGCCTAACAAGAACCACTGAGGAAGCGGCAAAGAACGATCATATTAGCAATACTGCTCTGGATCAAGACGTATACGATTGGTCCAACTTTGATGCTGTGATAGATAATCAAAATCTTACTATTAGAGAGGCTCAGGATTTAATTTTGGCTCATCTCGTTGATTTCGATATTATGAAAATAGAAGAGGTTGATAATGCATAAAGACGAAAAATTTTTATATCATACTTTATATCATAATCAACTAACAACGGATTTAATTAATGTGGTTAACAACGCTATAGGAAGAAATGTAGTCATTTTCGACAAAAAGGCCGAAAAGGGGGAAATAGCTGCTAGACTATTAGCGCTAATTACCAATTTCGATAAGAGCGTTAATTGGTTACATCTATTAGTGAAGGCAGAAGATAGACATTCATTAGAAAGCGAGCTTACTTTATATGGTATGGATTTACACTTGAATATAGTATATCTAAATTCCAGATATGACGAAATAAAGAAATATTATTTAAATTACCCCGGATCTACACTAGCTTCTGACGACAAAGATATGATAATTTTGGTAGATCCTACATTTACTCAAGGGTTGATTGGATCTTATTGATGATAGCAACATTTTTACGAAGTTCATTTTTAACTACATATGCTCTTTGTCAACACAAGAGTTTTATTGAATATAATCTAGGCATTAAGCCTCCAACAAGCAAAAGTGCTGCTGTTGGTAATGCTGTCCACAAAGTCATGGAGTTGCTGGCTAGACAGAAGTTGGCAATCCAGAACGGAGAACAATCTTTTAATGACGACTTACTTGGCGTTATCAATGTCGATGATTGTCAACCGATGCATATCCTATCTCTAGTTTTAGACAAAGAGGAAGATATGTCGGAGGCAGATAAGAAAGATTGTATTAAACAGGTCAAGACCGGAATCACTTCTTACAACGGTATTTATGATCCCCGAAACTGCGAGATCGTAGCCGCCGAACATCCGTTTGATTATGTTATCGATAAGCCGTGGGCGAAATATAGTTTTGACGCACCGGGTGGTAAAGTCGAAGGACAATTAATGCTCAGGGGCACTATCGACCTTGTTATCAAACACGACGACGAAACGTATGAGTTGCGGGATTACAAAACCGGTCGCGTGTGGGATTGGGCAAAAAATAAAGCTAAAGACGAACAATCTCTTTATAATGATGTTCAACTAAATCTTTATTACTATGCTGCATGCCAGGCGTTCCCGAATATCAAAAACATACTTTTTACAATCTACTTCATTAAGTATGATCAGCCATTCCTGATCGCGTTTGATCGCTCAGATCTGCCGAAGATTGAAAACATGCTCGCGGCCAGGTATAAAGAAATAGTGAATAACCTGAAACCCAAACTCAATATATCTTTCCGCTGTAGATTTTGCCACTTCTCGAAAGTGGATTACGAAGAAAGCGGACAAACAATCTGCGAGTTCTTTAAAGATCAGGTGATTGAAAGAGGTATTCAGAAAACAATGAATGAATTCGGTAAGTGGGAAAGCATATCGCATTACGGAGTTGGAGGTAATCATGACTACAGACAATAAAATAACTCAGGGGATTATAGAAACATTTAAAATATGGCCTAAGCTTAAAATAAGTAGTATATCATTACAATATTCTGATGTGTTTGTTATAAAAGCAATCACTTTTAATGCCATCAAACAGGTTTGTGAAGCGTCTAGAGAAGCCGGAATTAAACAGGATTTTTGGCCAATAGAACACGTTATTGAATTCGGTATACCAAAACCGCTATTCAAAGATATTGATTGGGAGTCTGTGAATTCCAATGTAGGCTATCAGGTTGCTGATATAGACTTTATCAAAAAAATAAGGAGTGAATATGAATTGGGTTAGAGTAAGGTTTGAAAAGTTAAACGAGCACGCCATAACACCGACACAGGCTACCGAAGGAAGTGCTGGATTTGATTTGTATGCAGTTGATAATGTGGTAATTGGGCCAGGAGAAACTGTTGTTATAGATACCGGACTGAAGTTTGAAATTCCGGATGGGCACCTGATGTATATATCATCAAAAAGCGGACTGGCCCGACATCACGGATTGTTAGTATTAAACTCTCCCGCTTTAATCGATAGTGACTATCGCGGAGAGGTTTCGGTGATCTTACACAAGGTCAATGACGTGACCATTCCGGACGTTAGTAATATCGGTAGATCCGGACAAAGTTATTATATTGAGAAGGGCGACAAGATAGCTCAGTTTGTTATACTACCATATCCAAAGGTAGCTCTATTAGAAGGAAAAGTAGATGTCAACACAAAACGCGGCGAAGGCGGATTCGGTTCGACCGGAAGATAAAGAAAAAGACGTGCTTAATAGATTTACCGACTTATGTATCCGTAAAAAGGATCGCGGTAAAGAGTTTAGAGATCGAATAGAAAGAAGGATAATGCCAGATAGATATCCAGAAATTAGTAGATCCGATGTACTCATCGAAGATGAAAAAACAATGGAAGAGATGTTGAAATTATATATGGAGAAGTGTAATGTGGGCTAATCTACATTGTCATAGCGATAATAGTCTTCTGGACGGTCTTTCAAAACCCCGCCAAATTCTGGAAAGGTGTGTGAATGTTGGTATTCCGGCAACGGCTATTACCGACCACGGCACCATTTCCGGATCTATCGAATTCATGAAAGCTAAGAAAGAACTCGTACAGAAATTTGAGCGGGAAAAGAAGAAAGCTAAGAATCCGGAGATCTTCGATAAAAAGATTGAAGCTGTCAAGAAAATTAAAATTATTCTGGGCTGCGAGTTCTACATAGCCGAGGAAAATAAGAAGAACTCCCATCTGGTTGTTTTGGCTAAGAACAAGCTTGGTTGGTTATCATTAATTAAGGCTACTAGCGAGGCATCTCGTAAAGAGAACTTCTACAGAAAACCCAGGCTTAAGTTAGAACAGTTTGCGCCGTACACAAATGGCAACCTTGTTACATTTAGTGGTCACATGGGTTCGGCACTGGCTAATATATTATTCCTGAATATTGACGCCGCCTATAAAGCCAGAACTGTAGACGAAGCTAAAATTCTAGTAGACTCCGATTATGAACAGAAGGCTGTCGAGCTATTTAACAAATATATTGATATATTCGGTGCCGAAAACGTTTTCGTCGAAATCCAGAGAATAGACCAGGAAAATCTTCCCGCAGCATTTGTTGTCGCGAATTTGCTATCGTCGTTGGCCGATAAGTATGGCTGGCGTAAAGTAGCTACGTGTGACGCACATTACCCAGACCAGATAGACGCAAGAGATCAACGTGTTGTTTTATGTACTGGTATGGGAGTAACACTACCAGACGTTACAAAGAGAATAGATAATGATGACGATGAGGTTGGCTTGGCCGGATTCTTTAAATCCTCCAACTATTACATTCCCTCGCCCGATCACATGAAGACTTTGCACACGGAAGACGAGTTAGCAAATTCCATGATGATTGCGGATATGTGCGAAGAATATAGCGTTATTACTAAGCCGAAAGCACCCAAGTTTAATTGTCCTGATGGTATGTCCGAAAATGATTATCTGAGGCATCTATGTCGAGAAGGTTGGAAGTTAAAGATTGCTAACAATATTGATAAAGAACAGTATCAGGAATATGGAGATCGCGTTAAGTCAGAACTATCTGTTTTGCAGAAAGCCGATCTATCCGGATACTTTTTAACGCTTTGGGATATTGCTGAATTCGTCAAGCGTAGCGGTAAGTATTGTGGTATTGGTCGTGGATCTGCCGCAGGTTGTATGGTTAGTTATTTGATCGGACTAACTGCTCTTGATCCTATTCCTTATGGATTAATTTTCGAGAGATTCTATAATGACGGTAGAAATACAGCCGATCACATATCAATGCCGGATATTGACTTCGACGTTCAGGCATCTTTCAGAGATCAGGTAATTAATTACACGAAAGAGAAAAATGGCAGAGACAGGGTTGGTCAAATTTGTACTTTCGGCAGAATGATGGGTCGTGGAGTTATGAAAGATGTGCTTCGTGTTCATGGAGCGTGCTCTTTCGAGGAAATGAATAAGATTACCGAGTTCATTCCAGACGAAGCGGAAATCTCGGATCAGTTGCAGGAAATGAGAGAGGAAGACGGCGAATCCTCGATTATAAAATGGGCTCTCTTGAATAATAATAAAGAGCTTGAGCCGTGGGCGAGGATAGATGAAGACGGCGAAGTGGTTGGACCCTACGCAATTTATTTTAAGCAGGCGATGAGATTAGAGGGTACAAAACGGAGCCAGGGCAAGCACGCGGCTGGTATTGTTATTTCGCCAACCCCTCTAGAAGAAACTTTTCCTATCATCTATGATAGAAAGACAGGAGAACCGATTATTGCCGTAGGCATGAATGATGTGGAAGCGTTAGGCGGTATCAAATATGATATTTTAGGTTTATCGATTTTGGATAAGATCCAGGGTTTTGATCAATTTTTAGCCGAAGGTGATGAATGTTAACAAAAAAAGAATATAGCGATCTTGCTACAAAATTGCAAGAAATATGGAAAAGAGAAAGGGTTACTGCGGAATCAGTAGCATTTCAGTCGTTATTGAATGGCGACAACAAATCGATAGAAGAGGGTAAACAAAGAGTCAAAAGATACGAACTAATAAAATTTACAGTTGATGAATGTATTACTGCACTACAATATTTTACGGATTGGAATTCAGATGCCAAAACCAATGAGAAAGCAGACAACAAGACTAAGTAATAATGTAATCGTTTATGATTTGGAAACTGGCGGGGCTGATCCATTCAGTACCGAGCCTATTGAAATTGGAGCTATCGTGGTTGATATTAATACCATGACGCCGAAGGAAAACGGGGTCTTTAGACCAACGTTGATCAAGCCAACCGACTTTAACCTATTGCATGACGAAGCTTTATCGAAGAACGGAATAAAGCGGGAAGATTTACAGGCGGCACCGGAGCAGCACGTTGTATTTGATCAGTTTACGAAATTCTGCCGAAGATTCCAGAAGAGTGATAGCAAGTGGGATGCCATGATTAGCTCGGGATATAACATTAAGGGGTTTGATAATATCATTATGGCTTTGCTCTGTAAGAAGTATGGCTATACGGATAAGGACGGATCTCAGAAATTATTTCATCCAATGCATACGCTGGACTTGATGGATATTTGCAGGATGTGGTTCCACGCGACAGACGATGGTCCGAATGGATATAGTCTGGAGAGTATTAGAACATATTTTGGCGTGCCGAAAGACGGTGCTCACCGAGCCATGATAGATGTTGAACACACTCTACTGATTCTGAAAAGAATGATGGAATTCCAGAAGAAACTAAACGTGAGATACGTTCCAAAATTTAAGGACTCATTTAATGTATCTTAAGCAAAGCTTAAAAGAAATCGGTAATAAAGAAATGTTTTTTGAACAATCTAACGTTATTACGTGCGGACGTTGTGAAAACAATTTCGTGTTTGCAAAAAGCGGATCTCCAAAGTTTTGCCCACATTGCGGTAAAGAACTAGGTAGAGAAGTACAATATAAACACTATTCTGGAGCGGTAAGTGGATAATTTTAAAATTAAACTAGTCAAGGATTTAGTTAGAGGCGATTTGGTTTATTTAAATCATGGCTCTAAAGATAAATATGGGTTGGGACTAGAGGAATGTATTGTTTTGGAAGTATATCCATCATCAAATTGTATGGGTCATAATAGGTATGGTATATCTCAATCCTTCAAAGTTTATTCGAGAGATAATTGGTCTGGTTTTGACGACGTGCGTCATTTAGTAGCGTTTGAAAATATGCCTGTTATAACAAAGGGATAAATATGGATGGCTTTGAAAAAGATGGTTATTGGTGGTTCAATTGTGGATGTCGGTTTGAAATTATAGGACCAAAGTGGGGGTCATCAAAGACTCCAAAGCTACGCTCTATTCTGGACAAGCATAATGTCAACCATACCATTAATTTCGACTGCCCCGCGACCTGGGAATTGCTTAGTAAAGGTTTTACAAAAGGCGTTTTCCAGCTAGAATCTCCTCTTGGTAGACAATGGTGTAAAAATCTCAAACCAGAAAACCTAGAACATATGGCTGCGTTAGGAGCTATTTTGAGGCCAGGAACATTACGGGCAAAAGACTATACTTTGGTTTGCAAAGACTGTCACAATAAATCTCCTATTAAAGAGTCTCATGATGAAGAGGGAGAAAAAGACTATTGTCCGGAATGTGGAGGCCCAAATGTAAGGCGTGTTGGCGTATCAATGACGGAACACTATTGTAAGCGTAAAAACCAGGAAGAGTTAGTGGAACGCTATCACGAATCTATTGACCCAATCCTGTCAACGACTTACAATGTATTGACATATCAAGAACAGAGTATGCAAATTGCTGCCGCTGTAGCTAACTTCAACTTGCAGGAAGCTGACGTTTTGCGTAAAGCTATCGGTAAGAAATTGCCGGAAGAAATGGCAAAGGTCAAAAAGCTGTTCATCGAAAAATCGAAAGAGGCTATGGTTGTATCGGAAGATCAGGCGGAAGAAATATTCGGGTGGATTGAAAAGAGCCAACGCTATTCGTTCAACAAGAGCCATTCGGCAAGTTATGGTGAGACAGGCTATATTTGTGCTTTTGCTAAAACACACTTCCCGCTTGGCTTCTACAGGAAATGGTTGGAGTTTGCACAGGCTAAGCCGGACTCTAAAGAAGAATCCAAGGATTTGGTTAATGAGGCGAGAATTACTTCTGATATCAGGATTAGACCTCCGGACATCAGATTTATGAAAACCAATGTACACTCCGATGGGTCTAATATATTCTTTGGGCTCCAGGACGTTAAAGATGTTGGACCCGCCCAGATTAAAAAACTGCAAGAGGTTCTAGATAAGTACAATATTAAAAAAGAGGAGATTGCGGATATTGGCTGGCGAATCTTCATGATGTATATTGGAGAGAAGGTTACTTCATCCGCTATAAATGCTTTGATCAGGGTTGGTGCTCTATCCTGCTTTAAGGTAGATAGATCCGTGATGGAATACGAATACGATATATGGCACAAACTCACGGATAAGGAACAGGCGTTCGCCAAATCATATTATGCAAGAACCAACAGTGCTCCGGAAGATATACAGGAGATTATATCAATCATACTAAAACACCACGGCTATCATGATGACCGCAGGGGAGGCGTATTAGTTTCCATCCTTGATAGTATAGTAAATTCACCGTATATTATTCAAGACACAATTGACTACCTAGTTCATTGCGAGGAAGAACTATTAGGTGTGTCATTGACAT
>ERZ724522.96-NODE-96-length-50154-cov-13.237430_pt1 | contig 50154 bp, 65 predicted proteins | sample MGYA00376055_ERZ724522 | MGnify/ENA primary metagenome ERZ724522 (study PRJEB28724, sample SAMN07190884) | wastewater metagenome | isolation source: effluent of sewage treatment plant in Hong Hong | place: Hong Kong | collected 2016-03-17 ... | reverse complement strand
TGACCGCCTCGGCGAGTCGCGCCACGAACAGCCCCGTCAGGGCGACGGGCTGCTCAGGGAGAGCGAACGACCCAACGCGATCCATCGCCGCGCGCAGGATGTCCGGCCGGATGTGCGAGAGCATCCTCTCGGCGTCGAGCCGGGCCGCAGACCAGCGGACGTGCGACGAGAGCGACCCTGGGAGGGGCGTCGCCGTGCGCCCGCAGAGGTCATCCAGCGACCGGCCCGTGAGGTCTGCGATGGCCTCGATCATCTCCAGGCCGACGCCGCGCTTCCCGTTGAGGATCTCCGTGACCGTCGGACCTTCGACCTTGAGCGCTCGCGCAAGCGCTGCGTTCGAGCCGTGGTGATCGCGAAGTGCGCGAAGAATCTCGCGCAATCGTGCGTCCCTCATTTCCTTCTTTGCTCCGTCCATGTGAACGAACCTAGAGCGAAGGTTCGTAGCGGTTGCGACTGTCTGCATCATGGTTGTTGACGTACGGAGTAGCAGTAGCTACTGTTACCTCCCATGCAGACATTCGAGCGACTCGCCGCATGGCGGGAAGAACAGAAGCTTTCTCAGGCGGATGCCGGAGCAAAGGTCGGCGTCTCGGGTCCGGCCTGGAACGACTGGGAGAAGGGGAAGCGCGTTCCGCAGGGCGGCTTCCGCAAGGCTCTGGAGATCGTGACCGGCATTCCCGAGGGGGAGTGGATGTCCGAGCGCGAACTCGCCGCTATCGAAGCAGCGCACGCTGCCATCTCCGACGACGAACGCCCCACCCTCACGCCTGACCCGTCCACCCCTGACGCGAGGGCGGCGTGAAGATCCTCGACGCGCACACGCCCTTCCCCGAGGGCGATCACCCGCTCGATCCGCCGTGTGACTGCCCCGTCCACGTCCACGCGGAGATCGCGTACGACGTGTTCGCGCACCCGGAGCAGCGCGTTCCGTTCGTGCTGCTGATGGGTGACCGCGTGCCGCAGCGGGCGATGCTCGCGCAGCGCTGGGGGCTCGCGTGAGCCCGCGCGACGCCGATCACGCGACCGGCTCGACGCTCGCCACGTTGGCCGCGTCTCTCTTCCCGCTCGCGGGCGTGCTCGTGTGGACGTCCGTGTTCGCCGCGGGCATCGCACTTCTCTTCGCGGGCGTTCTCCTGCTCGCCGCCGGGTGGTTCTACGGTCTCGCCGAGCGGGGCGACCGAGACCGCCACGAGACCGGGCCGCGCGACTCCGCGACTCCGACGCGCCCGTGTCACACGCGCGGCGGATCGATCAGGCCACTCGTCCTGGCGTTGTTGCTCGCGCTCGGCGGCGGGTGGTTCTGGCGAACGGACAAGCACGAGGCCGGGCGAGCGCGCGGACCCTGGCGTCGTTACCCGCACGCTCTCGACCGGGCCGCGCGACTCCGCGACTCCGACGCGCCCGTGTCACACGCGCGGCGGATCGATCAGGCCACACGAGGTGCCCGATGAGCACGCCCGAGACGATCGAGCGCGACCCGGACATCGGGTGTGGCTACTGCACCCGCGTCCACGAGCATCTGATCGAGGACGGCGAAGACCTCGTGTGCGCACCGGGCTACGGCTGCGCCGCGAAGAGCTCCCGTCGACGGTCGCCCGTGCTGGCGACCAAACTCCCCCGTCTGCGCGGTGAGCCGACGCGGCCCGCGACCGTGCGCGTCGAGCGCGACTCCGAGACCTGCGCATGCGGCAACACGCACGCGACGAACGAATCCGTATGGGGCGAACTCGTGGGCGGTCGCGTCGTCGCGTTCTGCCCGGCTTGCTCCGTGACCGTCCAGCCCGGGTGTGCACCATGAGAACGCTTCACTACGAGGACTTCATCAGCGCCAAGATCGTGCAGGCCGCGGACGCGGGTTTCACGCCCCCGCTCCCGATCAGCGAGGACCTGTTCGAATTCCAGCGCGACGTGGTGCGCTGGGCGCTCAAGAAGGGGCGCGCCGCGATCTTCCTCGCGTTCGGCCTGGGCAAGACCCGCATCCAGTGCGAACTCGCGCGCCAGGTCTGCGCGCAGACCGGCGGGCGGTTCCTGATCGTCGCCCCGCTGGGGGTCCGCCAGGAGTTTCAGCGCGACGCCGCCGCGATGGGCGTCGAGATCAAGTTCATCCGGCGCATCGAAGAAGCCGACGCGACGGGCGTGTACCTGACGAACTACGAGACGGTGCGCGAGGGCAAGCTCGACCCTCGCGCGTTCGACGGGGCCTCGCTCGACGAGGCGTCCTGCCTGCGGCAGTTCGGCGCGTCGAAGACCTTCCGGGAGTTCATGGCGCTCTTCGCGGGCGACGACCGCCGCGACATGAGCCAGCGGATCAAGGGCGAGTCGGTGCGCTACCGCTTCGTCGCGACCGCGACGCCGGGGCCCAACGACACGATCGAACTCCTTGCCTACAGCGCCTTCCTCGACGTGATGGACGTGTCGACGGCAAAGACGCGTTTCTTCGAGCGCGACTCCGAGCACGCCGACAACCTCACGCTGCACCCGCACAAGGTGGAAGAGTTCTGGCGGTGGGTCGCGAGCTGGGCCGTCTTCGTCTCAAAGCCCTCGGACCTTGGGTACAGCGACGAGGGCTACGCGCTGCCCGAGCTGCGCGTGCACTGGCACGAGATCCCGACCGATCACCTCGGACGCGCGGGCGAGGAGAAGCCCAAGAAAGGGCGGAAGGCCGCGCAGTTGAAGCTCGTCGCGGACGCGGCGGCGGGCATCCAGGAGGCGTCGCGCGAGGCTAAGGCCTCGGTCGACGATCGTATCAAGAAGCTGCTGGAGATCCGCGCGCAGAACCCCGGCGCGCACCGGATCATCTGGCACGACCGCGAGGACGAGCGGCACGCGCTGGAGAAGGCCCTCCCCGCCGCGAAGAGCGTGTACGGGGCGCAAGACCTCGACGAGCGCGAGGCGGTGATCACAGGGTTCGCGGACGGACACATCGCCGAACTCCTCGCGAAGCCGGTGATGCTGGGCTCCGGGTGCAACTTCCAGCGCCATTGCGCGGAGGCCGTGTTCCTGGGGGTGTCGTACAAGTTCAACGACTTCATCCAGGCCGTCCACCGCATCTATCGCTTCCTCCAGACGCGCGTAGTGGACGTCCACGTCATCCTCACCGAGGCGCAGCGGGAGATCCGCAAGACCCTCGAAGAGAAGTGGCGGATGCACAACGAGCTCGTCGCGCAGATGACGGGCATCATCCGCCAGTACGGGCTCGCGGGCACCGGCGCGATGGAGGTGCTGCGGGACAAGGTGACGTGCGAGCGCCGCGAGTACCGCGGGGAGCGGTGCACGCTCATCAACAACGACTGCGTGGACGAGACGCGCGCGATGGCCACGGGGAGCGTGAAGCTCATCCTCACCAGCATCCCGTTCAGCACGCAGTACAAGTACTCGGACAGCTACCGCGACTTCGGACACACGGACACCAACGCGCACTTCTTCGCGCAGATGGACTACCTGACGACCGAGCTCGTGCGCGTGCTCCAGCCGGGGCGCGTCGCGGCCATTCACGTCAAGGATCGCGTCGTCCCGGGCGGCATGAACGGCCTCGGGTTTCAGACCGTCTACCCCTTCCACGCGGACGTGATCGCGCACTACCAGCGTCACGGCTTCGCGTACATGGGGATGATCACGGTCGTCACGGACGTGGTGCGCGAGAACGCGCAGACCTACAGGCTCGGCTGGACCGAGCAATGCAAGGACGGGACGAAGCAGGGCGTCGGGATGCCGGAGTACATCCTGCTCTTCCGCAAGCCGCCCTCGTCGGGCGAGAACGCCAGCGCCGACGCGCCCGTGGTCAAAGCGAAGGGCGAGTACACGCGCGGGCGGTGGCAGGTGGACGCGCACGGGTTCTGGCGCTCGAACGGCAACCGCTTCCTCACGGCCGCCGACCTCGAAGGTCTCGACGCCGCCGAGGTGTTCCAGGCGTTCAAGCGACACTCGCTGGAGACCGTCTACGACCACGAGCAGCACGTCGCGCTCTGCGACGCGCTCGACGCGAAGGGCCACCTGCCTCCGGGCTTCATGCTGCTGCAACCGCAGTCGTGGCACCCGGACGTATGGGCCGACGTGGCGCGGATGCGGACGCTCAACACGCTCCAGGCCGCGCAAGACCGCGTGCAGCACCTCTGTCCGATGCAGTTCGACATCGCGCACCGGATCATCCGGCGCTTCACGAAGAAGGGCGAGCGCGTCTACGACCCGTTTTGCGGGCTCGGGACGGTGCCCTACTGCGCGGTGGAGCTCGACCGCGAGGGCTACGGCTCCGAGCTGTCGCCGGTCTACTTCGACGAGTCGGTGCGCTACCTGCGCGCGCTCGAAAAGAAGAAGGGCGTGCCGACCCTCTTCGACCTCGACGCCTACGGGCCGCGCGAGGCGTCCGTCGGAGGGGACGCGGAATGAGCGGCGAGACGAACTACGCGACCCTCTACAACGGCGCGCGGGGCGGCTGCACGCGGCACGCGCGGCAGCGCTGCGCGTACTGTGTGCAGCGCGCGACGGGGCCGGTCGATCCGCTCCCCGCCAGCGCCGCGAGCGGGGTGGCGTACACGCACGGCGACGCGATCTGTTCGCGAGCGTGCTCGAACACCTCCGCGGACTCGACCGGGGGGTCGCGTAGATGGAACGCGTCGACCACATCGACGGCCGCTCGCTGTTCATGCTCGATCTCGGCGACGACGATGCCGCCCGTCTCGCGGATGTTCTCACCCGACGCGCCGCGAAGACGCAGAACCTCTACGAGCGCGGGCTCTGTCAAGAGGTCGCGCGGCAGATCGAAGCGGCGCTCGCCGAAGACACCGATGGCGACGCATGAAGGCCCGGTGTCCCAACGCCGGGTGCGGCCACGCCCACATCGAGACGTGGGGCGAGGGCGCCGCGCGCGTCTTCGCCGTCCACACGAAGCCGAAGACGAACGAGGTGTGCCTGATGTCAGGGTCGCGCGCCTTCGACAAAGACCTCGTGCTGGAGAGCCCCCGGTGAACGCGCCGCTCTATCAGCCGTCGCTCTTCGCGGAGCCCGCGCCGTCGCCGCCGCCCGTGGTGACGTTGCGCGCGTACCAGACCGAGGCCGTCGCGAAGATCGACGCCTCGCGGGCTCCCGGCGCACGCATCCTCTGCGTCGCGCCGACCGGAGCCGGAAAGACGACCATCTTCTGCGCGCTCGTCGCCGACGAGCTCGCGCGCGGCGGCAAGGTGCTGGTGATCGCGCACCGCACGGAGCTCATCGCGCAGGCGTACGGCAGGCTTCTCGCGTCGGGAGTGCCCGAGACTCACGTCGGCGTGATCATGGCCGATGGTGTGATCGTCCACCCGCGCACAGGGCGGCGCGTGTGCTGCGCGCGCCCGCTCGCGCCCGTGCAGGTGGTGTCGATCGACACGCTGCGCAACCGACCGAAGCCGCCCGGCGTGACGCTCGTGATCGTCGATGAAGCGCACCGCGCGCTCGCGAAGAGCTACCGCGACGTGTTCGAGGCGTACCCCGAGGCTGCCCATCTCGGGTTCACCGCGACGCCCTACCGGGGCGACGGGCGCGGCCTGGGGGATGTGTACCGGGAGCTTCACGTCGTCACCACGCCGCGCGCCCTCATGGGCGACGGGTTCTTGAGCGAGCCGCGTGTCTTCTCGCACCCGAAGCGCGCCGACCTCTCGAAAGTGCAGACCGTCGCCGGGGACTACGATCAGAGAGAGCTCGCCGAGGCGTGCGACAAGCGCGAGCTCGTCGGCTCCATCGTGGAGCACTGGCATCGACACCTCCAGGGCGTTCGAACGGTCGCCTTCTCGGTCAACGTGGCCCACGCGGTACGCATCGCCGAGGAGTTCCGCGCCGCGGGCGTCCCGGCCGAGTCGCTCGACGGCGAGACGCACCCCGAGGCGCGCGCCGCGATCCTCGCCAGGTTGGACCGCGGGGAGACGCTCGTGGTCGCCAACTGCAACGTGCTGACCGAGGGGTGGGATCAACCGAGCGCAAAGGGGTGCATCCTCGCGGCGCCCACGAAGAGCCGGGCGAAGTACATCCAACAGGCCGGGCGCGTGCTGCGGCCTTGGGGCGGCGTGACGCCCGTGATCCTCGATCACGCGGGGTGCGTGCTCGAACACGATCTGCCCCAGGCCGACTGGGAGTTCTCGCTCGACGGCAAGAAGAAGCGCGCCAAGGCGGCTGTGTCGGTCAAAGAGTGCCCGACGTGCTTCGGCGCGCTCCCGTCACAGACGCGCGTCTGCACCTACTGCGGGCACCCGTTCGTGTCCACGTCGGCGGAAGAAGGCGCGCCACCGGGCGAGCGCGACGGGCAGCTCGTGGAAGTCAAGGTCGATTCCCTCCGCGCGCTGCAACGGCAGACGCAGGCCGCGCGACATGAGCTGCAAGACTGGGCCGGCCGCGTCGACCACACGATCGGGATGCTTGACGGGTCGTGCAACGGACTCTGCAAGCGCAGGTTCCGCAAGAGCCGCTCCGAGATGGGGCCCGACGAGCTCGTGGCCGTGCGCGCGTGGTTCCTCGCGCAATGGCCGTGGCTCCTCGACGCGCCCGCGCCGGAACCCGAGCCCCCGCCCGTGCGACGCGCGCCGCTGCGCTTCAAGGCCCCCGTCGCGGAGGCGCTGTGGTGATCGACCTCGACGCACTCGCCTGTGAGCTCAAGCTCCCCACGGAGATCGACCGCGAGCAGGACTGGCAGAACGCGCTGCGCCTCGTGCTCTCGCGATGTCTGCCGGTGAAGCTCGTGCGTCAGCAGGCGGGACGTCACAAGGTCGAGCGCGGCGGCATCGTCCAAGGCGCCCCCGTCGGCGCCGCCGACCTCTCGGGCTGGATCGTCGGCAAGGGGACGCGCGTCGAGATTGAGGTCAAGCACGGGGCGCGGCGCGTCGATCCCGCACAACGCCGATGGCTCGACGCGCTGGCGTCCGATGGGTGCGTCGCGCTCGTGCTCCGGTACGACGCTACCGGCACCACGCTCACGAACCTCTACACCGCCATCGAGACGGTGCGCGCTGCGCTCGCGGCGAGGGAGGGCGCGGCGTGATGTACATCGACCCGCTCCTGCCGCTCATCCCACTCGGCCAGAAGCACCCGTCGTGGCCGAAGTTCCCGCGCCCGCGTCGCGTCGAGTACCACCCGCTCTCGAAGCTGCTCACGATGCACCACGCGGGCGACGCGCACATCGCGGCCTACAGCGTGCCGTCCGTCCTGTACCGCCTGTGCACGGACCCGCCCGCCTACGCGCGCATCGAGGGCGGCGTCCCGATGTGCGTGCTTCTGATCGATATCGACTGCGCGAAGTCGCACCGCGCGACGGGTGGCTCCGGCAAGGTCGCCGCCGATGACGCATGGTGGGCGGCGCTCTGCGAGAAGATTGAGCGGCTCCTGAAAGACCACCCAGGCGGGTTCGTGTACCGGACTCGCGGGGGGGCGCGCATCGTCTTCCGCCTGCCCGTCCCGTTCATCGTTTCCGACGGACCCAGCGAGCTCGGATGGAAACGGCTCTATCTCTCGACGCTCGCGTACCTGTCGCGGAACTACGGCATCGTCGGTGACCCCTCCATCAACGACTGGACGCGCCTCATCCGCCTGCCGCACACGATGCGGGAGGGCGTGCTCCAGTTGTTGGAGACCATCGGAGACCCGTACGACATCGGCGCGCTGGAGCACGACCTCGACGACCCGCGGCTCCTCGCACACGCGCGGCTCCTCGCGGAGCGCGTCCCAGGGTGGAAGCCCGTGCTCCGCATCCTCGCCCGTAACGCCCTGCCGCCCGAGCGGCGTGCGCGCAACGCCCGCGTTGTGGAACACCGGGACGTAGACACGGGCGTGTGGTCCGCTCTCGCCGCGGACCTCGGTCGCGCGCTCACCCGCCACCATGGCCGTCATCAGGTACACCTTCCGCTCGCCGGCGCGTGCTTCGACCGAGGACTGCCGCTCGACATGGCCACGTCCTTCGCGCAGGACGTGTGTCGCGCTTCCGGGGAGACGGACGATCGCCCCCAAGTTTGGCAGACCACGGCGGATCGCATCCGCGCCGGACAATCGGTTACGGGGTACGGCCACCTCGCGCAGAACTGGCCTGACCTTGCGGCCGTGATTGACACGGCGCTCCCCTCGGGCGGTGGGGCCCAGGCCGTCCGCGATGAACTCGACGAGCGGGGCACCCCCGACGACATCCTCGCGAGCGAGGCCTCGTCGACCATTCGAATGGTCCTTACGAGCCGCGTGCCCGGACCATCGCTCCTTCGCGTGACCGAGGGTGCGGGCAAGACCCGCACGGCCGTGGACGTCCTCCGCGAGCGCGCGTTGGCCGCCGGGGGCATGGAGAGCATCCCCTCCGCGATGAAGTCGCTCTACGTCGCACCGACGCACCGTGTGGCTGCTGAGGTCGCCGACGCGCTGCGCGGGGTCCGTGGCGTGTACCTCCGGTCGGTGCTCGCGGCCGGCGGGTGCGCGTATCACGTCCCGCTCGCGCGTGTCACCGCCGCGCGCCACGCGGTGCAGACGTGGTGCGAGGGGTGGGGCATGGGCTACAAGGGCGCCCCGAAGCCCTGCGACAAGCTCAAGGGATGCCCCGCGCGAGCGGGCGCGGTGGTGCAGCTCGGAGGCGATGGATCCCCGGCCGTCGTGGTGACGGTGCACTCGCTCTTGCAGCAGGGGCTTAACGAGGTCGGGGACAACGCCCTCGTCATCATCGACGAGGACCCGGACGCCGTGGAGGCACTGACGCTCACCCGCGAGGACCTGGAGACAGCCGCCTCGGCCGAGACTGAGTTTGCGATGTCCGAGCGATTCCGCGGGCCCGTGCTGCGCGCGCTGGCCGCCGGGCTTGAGCGCGGCGACCTCCCGATGAAGAATCCGCTCGCCGAGGTGTTCGCACGTGGATGCGATGTGCTCCGGGACGACGCAGCCTGGAAAGCGGACGTTGAGCGCGAATACGGCGCCGAAGTGTCCCAGGACGCGATCCTCCAGACCTTCGCATGGAAGGTCGTGTGGACGGAGTTCAAGGACACGAAGGAGACCACCTGGCGGCGGCGTGGCGCGTGGGCTCCCAGGCCCTCGAAGCGGGCCCACGGGGCCGTGATCGCCGGGACGTCAAGCGAGCGTTTCACGGCTGCGTCGCTCACCCATGCGACGGTCGCGAGGCTCGTGGCGGGTGTGGTGCAGGCGAAGGCCCCCCACGGCGCCGAGCACTCCGAGCGCGCTGTCGCGGCCGTGGAGGTCGCTCCCGGTGACGGATCGCACCGCGTGCTGCGAGCGGTGATCGCCTCGCCCGCCGTGGCCGCCGCCCTGCACCGCTACGGGCCCACTGTGCTCCTCGATGCAACGGCCAACGCCACGGTCATCAACGCACTCGCGCAGGGCAACGTTCCCGTGGCGAACGTCCGCGTCCGGGACGGCGCTCCCATTCTCCGGCGGCTGCTCTACTGGTCAGGGGCCTCGCGGAAGCACGTCCTCGGGAACTCGGGTGACGTCCGGTGGGCGGACGGGTTGGAGCGCTACCTCCGCGCCGCGCTGGCGCAGGTGATCGAGCGTGGAGCCAAACAGGTCGGGCTCTTCACGTGGAAGCCCCTCGCCGACGTCCTCCGCGCGGGGACGAACCCGACCGCGCGCGCGCTGCTCGACGAGCTCGTCGCAGCGGGCGTGGCCCTCACCGTGGGGCACTACGGTGACGCGCGCAGCCGCAACGACTGGGCGGACTGCGACGCGCTGGTGAGCCTCGGCGACCCGAAGCCCAACGTCGGGGCCTCGCGCGCCATCGCGGCCGTCCTGGGGCTCTCCGAGCAGCACGACGAGGTGTACCGCCGCGCCACGGCCGCGGAGCTGTCGCAGGTGGCGGGACGGCTTCGGATGCCCTGGCGGAAAGCCGACGCGACACACGTTCACGTCGGGACCATCCCGCCGGCGTCCTGGGACAGTCGCGCGGAGGTGTTGGAACTGCCTCAAGGGGTCACGACCGAGGTGAACCCCGCCGCGGTGCTGGAAGCCGTTCGCGTCTACGGGTCGAAGCGCCTCGCCGGGGCCGCTCTCGGGGTGAGTGAGAGCACCATCCGCCGCAGCCTCGCCGACGCAGGGAACGCCTATCCAGAAGGCAGTCACACGCGGTGTCACGTAACACCGTCTGAGAATACTAAGACGGTGGCACCTGCTACCGCGTGTGACACCCTGAAAACACAGCGTTTCAGCGTTCCGACGCCACCCGTGGACGACGCCGCGTTGATCGACCGCCTCGGCGGCGCGCTCGCCGTGGCCACCCTCCTCGGTGTCGGTCGCGCGACCGTCTACCACTGGCGCTCCGGCGCACGGCCGATGCCCGACGACGCCCGCCAGCGGCTCTTGGCGGCGCTCGCCACCCCTGCGACGCCCGAACCCCCGCCCGTCACCTTCGCGCCACCTGTGGCGGCCGCCAGGGCCCCCGCTGCGCGCGAATGGTTCACCGCCCCCGAGGTGCCCGATGCAACCGCCTGACGCGCTGGTCTGCGCCCATTGCGAACGTCCGGGCGTGCGGGTCTACCGGCGAGACCTCTGCCGCTCCTGCCACCGCAAGCTCTTCGACTGCGACCTCCCTATGCCCCCCGACGGCCGGAAGCGCCCCGTCCGGGAGTGGTTCGTCGCGTGGGTGCTCATGCTCCCTGCGCCGGTGCAGCAGGCGCTCTTCAACGCGCTCCAACGCTCACGAGGGACCGATGCCACGTAAGAAGCCTCCCACACCCGCAAAACCTGCGAAGCCTCAGAAGCCCCCCAAGACTGAGGAGACGCCGCAGCCTGCCCCGGAACGCCGCAGGAAAGGGGGGGAGGACGCGCGCGTCCACGCGATGCGGCTGCTCGCCGAAGGCATCACGGTGACCGACACGGCCGAAGAGGTCGGTGTCGATCGTAGGACGGTGCAGCGATGGCGTGACTCGCCCGACGGCCAGCGCGAACTCGACGCGGCCCGGAAGGCCCGCGCGCAGTTCTTCGCCGACGCGGCCGACCAGGGGCGCCGCATCCTGCGCGAGGCGGGACCGCTCGCGGCGCAGACGTTGGTCGACCATCTCGCGTCGAACGTGCCGTTCGAATCGCTCACCGCCGCGGAGGGCGTCCTCTCACGCATCGGTCTGCCGCGCACCACGAAGGTCGAGTCCTCGCCCGACGACGAGTATGACCTCGCGCAACTCAACGACACGGAGCAACAGCTCCTCGAAGTGCTGCTCGCGAAGGCGCGAAAGAAGGCGTGAGCACGACATGAGGTTGCGACCCCCGAGCGAGGCCGAACGAGACCGTGACGCGATCCGTCGCTACGGCCTGCGGGAGTTCGTCAAGCGTGCGTGGTCGCGCGTCGAGCAGACCCCGCTCGTGTGGAACTGGCACATGGACGCCATCTGCACCCACCTCGAAGCGGTCACGCGCGGCGAAGTCGTCGAGCTCGTCATGAACGTCCCGCCCGGACATTCGAAGTCACTCCTGACGAACGTGCTCTGGCCCGCGTGGGAGTGGGCGAGCGACCCGGGCCAGCGGTACATCTGCGCCACCTTCGACCACGACCTCGCCACGCGCGACGCCCGCAAGATGCGATCGCTCGTCATGTCGGACTGGTACACGGACCGCTGGCCGGGAGTGGACATCCCCAACGACCGCACCGCGTCGACGTCCGTCACGACCTTCACCAACACGTCGGGGGGCTTTCGCAACAGCGTCACGGTGCGCGGCGCCGTGCTCGGGAAGCACGCGCACAAGCACATCATCGACGACCCCATTGACCCCCAGGGCGCGGCGATGGCGTCGGGGATCGAGCTTGACGAAGTGCTCCGCTGGCACGGCGAGACGATGGGAACGCGGTTCGTGAACCCCGACCGCCCGACGACCGTGCTCATCATGCAGCGCATCCACATGCGCGACCTCGCGGGGAAGCTCATCTCCGAGGGCGCGACGGTGCTGTGTCTCCCGATGCGCTACGAGTCGCAGCATCCGCACCGCTGGGCCAACCGCTACGGCCGCGACCCGCGCACGACGGAGGGCGAGCTGCTCAACCCCGTGCGCTGGCCGGACGCCGCGGTACGCCGCCTGGAGAAGCGCCTCGGGCCGTACGGCACCGCCGCGCAGCTTCAACAGCGCCCCGCACCGGCCGAGGGCGGCATCTTCCGCAAGGAGTGGCTGCAACACTACTGGACGGTGCTGCCGTCCGGCGGGGTGTTCACGATCTCCGTGGACTGCGCCTTCAAGGGCCTCGACGACAGCGACCTCGTGGCGTTCCAGTGCTGGTACGAGTGCGACGCGAAGTTCTACCTCGTGGACAGGTGGACGGAGCGCAGGGACTTCAACACCACCTGCAACGACCTCGTGACCTTCGCCGCGCGGTGGAAGCGGGCGACGGAGAAACTCATCGAGGGCAAGGCCAACGGCGTCGCGGTGATGAACGCGCTCGAACGCGTCCTCATCGGCATGGTGGAGATCGATCCCGAGGGCGGCAAGGAGTCGCGCGCACACGGCGTCGTCCCGATCTTCGCCGCGGGTGAAGTGCTCCTCCCGCACCCCGAGCGCGCCGAGTACCCCGACGGCCGCCGCGGCGCCGAGTGGGTGCGCGGCGGGGTGGGCGACCTCACGCTCGACGCCGCGGAGGGCAGCTACGAGCACACGATGCTCTCGTTTCCGAAGGGGGCGCACGACGACGACGTCGACGCCACGACTCAGTACCTCAACCACGCCGCGGGCGACTTCGCCGCGCGGATGATCAACGCCTTCAAAGGGAGATAGACGATGTTTCAGACCATTCAGACTCCGCTCGCCGCCGCCATGACCCGCTTCGACTCGTGGGTCAACGCGCTCACGCGCGTGGGCCTGGACTACGGCAAGAACGCGTTCACGTTCGTCAACAACGGTCGGCTGACCGACCAGATGCTCGAAGACCTCTACAACGGCGACCCCTACGCGGCGACCATCTGCCACGTCTTCCCCGACGAGAGCATCCGCCAGGGTTTCGCGCTCAAGCTCGGGTCGCCCGAGGTCGAGACGGCGACGAAAGAGGCGCTCGACGGTCTCGGGGGCGTGGAAAAGCTCGCCGAGTCGTGGACGTGGGCGCGGTGCTTCGGAGGGGGCGTGGTCTTCGTCGGGGCCGACGATGGACAGGACCCGGCGGAGCCGCTGCGTGAGGACGCGATCCGCGCCGTGCGCTTCCTCACGGTGCTCGACAAGCGCGAGCTCATGCCGCAGCGCTGGTACACCGACCCGCTCGACGCGAGATTTGGCACCCCGAAGACGTACCGCTTTGCCGTCTCGGGCGGTGGCGGTGGTACGGACACGCGCGAGGTTCACCAGACGCGTCTCATCCGCTTCGACGGCGCGCGTACCACGCGACGCGAGCGCGCCCGAAACAACGGCTGGGGCCTCTCTGAACTCCAGCGGACCTTCACCGCGCTTCAACAGTTCAACGGGGCCTATGCGTCGTCGGCGACGCTCTTGCAGGAGGCGTCGCAGGGCGTGCTCTCCATCAAGAACCTGTACCGGCTGCTCGCGCAAGACAAAGACGACACGCTCAAGAAGCGCTTCGAGGCAATGGACATGGCCCGCTCGATCGGCAGGAGCGTGCTCATCGACGCCGACGGCGAGAAGTACGAGCGCATCGAGTCGGGCGCGTTCAGCGGTCTGCCCGACACCGTGGACAGGTTCATGTTCATGCTCGCGGGCGCGAGTCGCATCCCGGTCACGATCTTGATGGGCCAGGCTCCGGCGGGCTTGAACGCCACCGGGGACTCGGATGTGCGGACCTTCTACGACCGTACGCGCACGATGCAGATCAGCACCCTCAAGCCGCGGCTCCTGCGACTTGTGCGACTCTTCCTGCTCGCGAAAGAAGGCCCCGCCGACGGTCGTCTCCCGCCGACGCTCAACGTGGAGTTCGCGAAGCTCTACCAGATGACGCCCAAGGAAGAGGCCGAACTGCGCAAGCTGGTGGCCGACACCGACGGGGTGAACATCGAAAGGGGCATCGTCACGGCCGAGGAGGTGGCGATCAGCCGGTTCCGCAAGGAGGGGTGGTCGATGGAGACGCAGATCGACCTCGACGCGCGCAAGGCCGCGATGGACGCCGACGCGGACGACCCTGCGCAGGGCGACGCGCCCGGCGGTGACCACGCCGATGCCGCCGCGGCCGTGCTCGCGAAGGTGGCCGCGCGGGAGATCCCCCGGGACGCGGGGGTCGCGCTGCTGGTGTCGTCGCTCGGGATGACGCCCGAGGAAGCCGAGGCGGTGATGGGCGAGACGGGGCGCAGCTTCTGGACGAAGCCGGACCCCGCGCACGTCGCGGAGCTCGATGCGACGCGCGCCGAGAACGCCGCCCTCAAGCGGTCGCAGACCAGCACGAAGGCCATGCTCGCGCGCGTGCTCGAACGGAACCGCAACGGCGAACTCGTGCTCGGGAACGTCATCGCCGCGGAGCCGACGGACACCGAGGCGGGCGACGTGCTCGAAGAGGGCGACGTCGTCGCCGTGCCCGCGTCGGGCGTGCAGGACGCGCGCGCGCTGCTCCGCGCAGACGGAGGCCGTGGTGTTGCCGTGGTGCTCCCGCTGCCCGCCGCCGTGGCCGTCGAGATGGCTGCGCTCGGTGGCGAGCGGCCCGAAGACCTGCACCTCACGCTGGCGTACTTCGGCGACGCGGAGGGTGTGTCGCCCGAACGTCTCGCCGCGATCCGCACCGTGGTCGCCGCGTGGGCCGCGCGGGCGGCGCCGCTGCCTGCGACGCTCGGAGGCATCGGGCGGTTCTTCGCGAGCGAGGGCGAACTCGACCCCGTGTATCTCTCGGTCGATGCGCCTGGCCTCATCAGCGCGCGGGAAGCGCTCGTGCGCGCGCTCGCCGAGGCGGGCGTGGCCGTCTCGCACGTGCACGGCTTCGTGCCGCACGTGACCCTCGTGTACGTCCCGCAGACGACGGGCGTCACCCTCTCGAACAATCCGGGGCAACCGAACGCGAAGCTCACGTTCGCGGAGGTGGCCGTGTGGTCGGGCGACACGCGCGAGGCGTTCCCGCTCGCGGCGACGCAGGAAGGTGGTGCGTGATGGGCGCCGAGAAATACACCCCTGAGCGCCGCGCCGCAGCACGACCGAAGCCCACGCCGCAGAAGCGACCGCCCCGCGGCGCTCTGAGCGAGCGCGCGGAGCTCATGCTCGGACTCGTTCGCGAGGAGACGAAGTTCGACGCGAACGGCGATCTGGATATGTTCTTCATCCCGCGTCGCAACCCTGTGTTGTCGCTCTATGGGCGCCCGTTGCGGTCTCCTGGATTCCGCCCGAGCGGCGCGGGTGATGTCGCCATCCTCAAGTCGTTGGTGCGGCGCGGACTCATCCGCGAGGTGGACTACCCGATGCAGTTCGCCCACGCCGTCACCCCTGACGGCATCGCGTTCTACGACAAGATCAAGGCGCGGCGTGAACGTCTCCCCCGGCTTCGCTACCGCTAACGCCGGGGGCTTCGGCCCCCAGACCGAGAGGTCTACGGTGTCTTTTTGCGACAAGTGCTCTTCTGACGATCGCGCGACCTGCACCGGCTACGGGCAGTTCTCGACGATTACGCTCGCGTGCTCGTGTCAGTGCCACAACGCGGCGATCGTTGCGCGCGAGTCGGACGACCTGCGCATCATGCGCGACGCGATCGACCGCACGATCGCGCACCTGTACGAGGAGAAGGAGCGGCGCCTCAAGGCGGAGCGCGAGGAGGTTCTCACGCGCCGGGTCGCGGAGTTCGCGTGGTCGATCACGGCATCGTGGGGGGACCGTCGGTCGCGAGAAACTGCGCAGGGCATCCTCGCAACGATGCGACTGGAGAAGCACAACACGCTGGCGCGTGTCGTCGCGGCGGCGCGGGCACTCGCGGCCGGTGACATCTCCGCAGCGGCAGAACTGCGGCTCGCCGTCGCTGCGCTGGACGCTGACCCGCGGGTGGATCTGCCGTTGCCCGCGGACGGGCCGCTTCCTCCCCGGGCGCCGCTGCCGCTCACGCCCGGGGTATCCGCGGCTCCCGACTCGGGAGGCGAAGACCGGTGAACATCTCCCCCGGCAAGAAGCCGGGGGCTTCGGCCCCCGGTCCTGAGAGGTTGTCGGTGCCATCACCAACGCCCACTGTCGCCGCCCTCTACGTGCAGACGCGCGGCGTCTACTACGGTGTCGACGGCGTCGACGCATGGGGCCTGCCCGACCGCGACGCGCGCGAGTACGACGGGCCGCACCCCGTCATCGCGCACCCGCCGTGCGAGCGGTGGGGGCGGTACGCGCGCGGCGGTCCCAACCCCCTCGCGCGTCGCCGAGAACTCGGCGACGACAACGGTTGCTTCGCCGCCGCTCTTGCCTCTGTGCGTCGGTGGGGCGGCGTATTGGAGCATCCCGCCGACTCGCACGCGTGGCTCGCACACGGACTGATCGCGCCGTCACGCGCGGGGGGATGGGTCACGGCGGGCGACTGGCAGGGGTGGACCTGCTACGTAGAGCAGGGGCACTACGGGCACCGCGCCCGCAAGGGGACCTGGCTCTACGCCGTGGGGTGCGTGCTGCCCTCGCTCGTGTGGGGGCCGAGTGCAGCTCGCGTACGTCTCGACGACGGGTATCACTCCGCCGAGGAGCGACGCGCGGCGATCCGTCGGGGCGTCGTCGAGCGTGTGGCGCATCGCGAGCGTGCGGCGACGCCCGCCGCGTTCCGTGACCTGCTGCTGTCGATCGCGCGAACGGTCGCGCCGCTTTCGCCCGCTGTCCGGGCGCCTTCCTCCCCGGCCCCCGCTGCCGCTAAGGGCCGGGGTATCCGGCGCTCTACAACTGGAGACCAAAACCGATGAAGCGCCGCGACTCCGAAAACCACAAGCTGCACTGCCCTCGCGCGTGGGACGAGCGTTGTCGTTGCGCGTGTCGTCCCCTCGACGGCGCAGTCAGGCGAGAGGATCGTGCGTTTTATCTCATCGGGTTTCGTCACCCTGACGGTGTCTATTTTCCCGTGCATGTCACGGTGATCCCGCGAGGTGTTCGGTGAAGCGCCGCGACACCCCTCCGCTCGGGGCCGCGCGCCCGCTCTGGCAAGAGCTCGTGGTGGCCGTCGCGCCGATCATCACCACGGCCGTCTGCGACGGCGTGAAAGACTGGGTGAAGCACCGCCGCGAGCTGCGCGACGGGAAGCCCAAGAGCACGGAGCGACCGTCGTGAACCTCGTCGAGCAGCTCCGCGCCCGTCGTCGGGTGACCGCCGCGGCGCGCGCCCGCCGCCCTGCGAAGCTCTCGCCCATCGAGGCGCCACCGGCCGCCGTCGCGTCGTACACGGCCGCGCTGGTCGCGCTCGCCCGAGAGCTCGACGCGGCCATCGTGCGCGAAATCACGCCCCTGGACGTGCGCGTCGATGCCGCCGACGGGGACGCCCCGAGCTACACCCCTGCGCAGGTGGCGCGCGTGCGGGCGCGGCTCCTGGGTTTCGTCGAGCGCCTCGTCGCCAGCCAGGGCCTCGCGCGCATCGTCGGCACCGTCGCCGACCGCACGGTCACCCGCACGCGGTCGCAGTGGTTCGCGCAGGTGAAGGCCCTCGGGATCGACCTCTCGACGGACGTCGACACGGCCGCCGCGATCAAGGTGTTCCGCCGCGAGAACGTGAAGCTCATCCGGTCGATGCTCACCTACAAGGTGCAGCAGGTTCACCGGGTGCTGCGCGAGGCCGGGAGCGGGACGCGCGTCGAGACGATCGCGAAGCGCATCCGCGAGACGACCGACGCCTCCCCGGCGAAGGCCGCGCTCCTGGCCCGTGACCAGGTGCTCAAGCTCAACGCGCAGCTCGCCGCCGACCGACACAAGGCCGCGGGCATCACGGAGTACGTGTGGAGGAGCTCCCGCGACGAGCGGGTCAGGAAGCGCCACAAGGCGCTCGACGGGACGCGCCACGCCTACGACGATCCGCCCGTGGTCGATCCCGTGAGTGGGCGCCGCGCGCACCCGGGCGAGGACTACCAATGTCGATGCACCGCGGAGCCGATCATCCCGGGCGTGGACGACTGATCCACAGAACGATCCACCACGCCCTAGCGTCACGAGCGCGCACACCCGCACCCTAGGCGCGATGGAACGCGTTCAGCGGTTGGACTTCGCCGGAACCGTCCGGGGTGTCGTCGAGACCCCCCAGGGCGGCCGTCGTATGCCCGCCGTCCTTACGCGCGTAGGTGTCCTCCGCTACACCGATGACACCGGCCGGGAGTGGGGCGAACTGCGCCCTCCCGAAGAGGTGTTCTCGCCCGACTCGCTCGCCACGCTGCGCGGCGCGACCGTGGTCGATCTCCACCCGGACGATCCGGTCACGACCGAGAACTTCCAGGCGCTCTCCCTGGGGCACGTCCACGACGACGTGGTGTCCGAAGATGACCGGCTCGTGGTCGCCACGCTCACGGTCAACGCCGGGCCCGCTGTGCAGAAGATCGACGCGGGCGAGCGCAAGGACGTGTCGTGCGGGTACGAGATGACGCCCGACGCGACGCCCGGTGTCTGGGAGGGTGAACCGTACGACGTGGTGCAGCGGGACATCCGCTACAACCACGTCGGGATCGGGCCGCCCGGATGGGGGCGCGCAGGCTCCGAAGTGTCGCTGCGCATGGATGGCGCAGCCGTGAACGTGCGCGGCGACAACGCGCCACCGAAGGGGAACGACAACGTGAAGAAGTTGAAGCTCCGAAAGCGCGAGTACAACCTCGACGCCGAGGAAGATCTCAAGGCGGCGCAGTCCGACGCCGACGAGATGGTCAAGAAGTGCGACGCGGACGCGGCCGAGCTCGCAGGCGTGAAGGAAGCGTTGATGAAGGCGCTCCAGCTCACCGCGCAGCTCGAAGCGAAACTCGCAGCCGCCAACGCCGCGACGCCCGCTCCGGTGACCGAAGAGCAGGTGCCCGACGACGTGGCCGACGCGATCACCGCGAAGCGCATCGTCCTCCGTGACCGGGCCCGCAAGGTGCTGGGCGCCGAGGTGAAGCTCGACGGGAAGTCCGCCAAGGAGATCCACCGCGCGGTGGTGACCAAGGCTCGACCCGAGCTGACGCTCGACGGCTTCTCCGACGCCACGATCGAGGGCATGTACCTCGCGATCACGAGCGACACCAGCACCGCCCGCAACGACGGGCTCGCGAACGCCAACCGCGCCGCGCACGGCGACGACGCCAACACCCGCACCGACGGCGGAGAGGACGACGATCTCCCTCCGGCCGCCGCTCTCGCACGCAACACCCAGAACACCTTCGAGCGTCGGATGAGCGGCGAGCAGGGAGCGAACTGACATGACCGCCGTGCAGACCAGCTACGACTTCGCGCCCGCGGCCGGACTCCCCGGAATGCGTCGGCGCTTTCACCCTGGCGCGTTCGCCACGACGCTGATCGCGTTCGCCGCGCTCACGCCGGGGCGCATCTACTTCAAGGGCCCGGCCAGCGGCAACGCCGCGGGCGAGGTCGGACCCATCGAGCCCGCCGCCGACGCCGACGCGATCCTCGCCACGGGCGGGGCCTCGACGGCGGGGACGCAGAGCCTGACGGGCGGCTCGCTCAACGGCGTGATCGGCGTGACGGAGATCTTCCCGCCCCGCAACATCACGCTCACCTTCAACTCGCACGCGGACTGGGACGCCACCAACGCGACCATCACCGGGACGGATGAGAACGGCGTCGAGACCACCGACACGCTCGCGATCCCCAACGGCGGCAATGCGACGGTCACGGGGACGGTGAAGTTCCGGTTCGTCACCGCCATCGGCATTCCGGCGCAGACGGGTACCAACGGCACGTTCACCGCGGGCGTCGGAGAGTCCCTCGGGGCGGTCGATCACCTCGTGGCGGGCATCGTCGAGCGCGACGTGACGCGCGCCTCGCTCACCTTCGCGGACGGCGACCTCGTGCCGATCGGGCGCGAAGGCGAGTACTTCGTCACGAGCGAGACGGCCGTGAAGGAGGGCGATCCCGTCTGGGTGCGCGTCGTCGCGGGCGTCGGAGAGTCCCTCGGGGCCGTGCGCGCGACCCCTGACGCGAACGACTGCGTGCGGATCAAGAACGCGCGCTTCACCACCACCAACAGCGCGGGCCTCTCGGGGCTTGAGCTCAACCTTCCGGCGGGCTGACAGGACACCATGAAGTTCAACCGCAAACTCACGGCCGCACGTCAGCGGCGCATCGACTCCATCTTCCTGCCGACCGCGCAGCAGGCCGCGCGCATCCTCGACGCGACGACGCAGCGCATGGACGCGTCGAGCGTCGTGCACCTCGCCAGGCAGCTCGAGGAGCTCGACACCGAGCTCTACTACGTCGAGTACCCCGAGAACGCCGGGGTGAACCTCCTCCCGATCAAGAGCAACGTCCACGTCGGGGCGGACACGTACACCTACCAGAGCAGGGATCGCGTCGGGGAGTTCAAGCCCTCGGCGAACCTCTCGGAGGATTCGCCCGAGCAGGAGATCGCGGGCGACACCGACACCTCGAAGCTCTACTCCTGGCGCGGCCACTACGCCTATACGGTGCAGGATCTCAGAAGGGGCCAAATGGCCGGGACCGGCATCGACAACGACAAGGCGATGTCCGCGCGCGAGAACGCCGAGACGAAACTCGACGAGGTGCTGGCCACGGGCTACTCGGCGCTCGGGATCACGGGCTTCTTCAACCACGCCGATGTCGGCGCGGTCACGCCCGACGTGGGCGACTGGACGAACAGCAGCACCGACGCCGACGAGATCGTCGGTGACCTCAACAAGGCCGTGCGCGCCGTCATCACCGGGAGCAAGGGCCGCGCGATCCCCAACATGATCGTGATGGGCCCCACGGCCTTCGCGGCGGCCGACACCAAGCGCCTCCCGAACACCGAGATCAGCGCGCTCGACTTCTTCAAGAAGAAGAACCCGCAGATCCGCATCGAGCAGTGGGCGCGCGCCGAGACGGCCGGGGCCGCGGGCGTGCGACGCCTCATGGTGGGCCGCGCCGACCGCCGCACGCTCGAAGGGCTCGTGCCCGTGCGCTTCGAGACGTTTCCGCCCGAGATGCGCGGGCTCACCTACCGCGTGGAGTGCCACGTCCGCACGGGCGGCGTGATCTTCCGCTACCCCGGCGCCTGGCGCTACATGGACGGGTGCTGAGATGCGCGTCAGGAACATCTTCACGCACCCTGTCGATGACATTCTCCCGGGCAAGGAAGGGGAGGTGTGCGACACCCTCTCCACCCGCGCGCTCATCCAGGGGAAGGTGCTCGAAGCGCTCGAAGCGATCCCCGCCGAGCTGCCCCCGAAGCAGCGCCGCACGGTCGATGTCTACTCGGGCAAGCCCGTCGAGCGCGAGCCCCGCGCGCCGACCGTCGAAGAGGCGCAGTCGATGCTCGACGAGATCCGCGCGCGCGGCAAGCGCATCGCGGAGCTCGAAGTGCTCCTCAGGGAGCGCGACGACCAGATCGCGGAGCTGGAGAAGCTCCTGCGCGAGCGGAGCGACCGCATGGTCGCGCTCGAAGAAGAGGTCGCCGAGCTCAAGAGCAAGGGCAAGGGTCGGAAGTCCGACGAGAAGGGCTGATCGGCGATGGCGGTCACGGTCGCGAGCTTCAAGGCCGAGTATCAGGAGTTCGATGCGACTCCCGATGCCGTCGTGCAGGCGAAGCTCAATGCGGCCGTGCACCGCCTCGATGAGCGCATCTTCGGGCCCCGCTATGACGATGCGGTGAGCCTGTTCGCGGCCCACCTCCTCGCGCTCTCGCCAGGTGGCGCCACTGGGCGCCTCGAAGGCGCGGCGTCGTCTGACTCCTGGGAGCGCACCACCTACGGGTCTGAACTCCTGACGATGACGGGCCTCGCGTCGGGATTCTGCGTTGGCTTGGCCCCAGACGGCACGAACCTCCGATGAGCAAGTTCACCAGCCGCGACCAGGGGGCCAACCGGCTCTTGCTCGGTCTCCGCGAGGCTTCGAAGCGCCCGATGAAGGTTCGTGTCGGGGTGCTCACGGACGCGCCGAAGCGCGAAGGCGCTGGCGGCTCGGGGAAGTTCTCGCTCGTCGAAGTTGCCGCCGTCCACGAGTTCGGGGCGCCCGACGCGGGCATCCCTCAACGTAGCTTCGTCCGGGCCGCGGTGGACGAACACCGCAGCGACATTCACGCGCTGCAAGAGAGGCTTGCGGGGCAGATCCTGCGCGGGGAGATCGACGAGAAGGCCGCCCTCGAACGCCTGGGGGCGTTCGTCGCGGGTCTCATGCAGCGTCGCATCGCGGCCGGGATCGCCCCCGCGCTCAACCCCGAGACCGTGGCGCGCAAAGGTTCTTCGACCCCGCTCGTCGATACCGGGCAGCTCCGCAGTTCGATCACCTGGAAGGTGGCTTGATGGACCTCGCGACCATCGAGCCCGCGCTCGCCGCGCTCGCCGCCACACTCACGGACGTAGAGGCTTCGTGCTGCGTCTGGCAGAACGCCGTACGCCCGCGTCACAACGGCCGACTCGTCACGCTGTCGTGGGTGAGCTCCGTGGGTGTCGGGGTCGATGAGACGAAGTGGGCCTACGCCGCGAACGCCAACCCGCTCCTGGAGATGACGCCCACGATCGAAGGGCCCCGCTTCGCGGTACTCCAGGTCGCGGTAGAGTCGCTCGACCAGCGCCCAGGCTACACCGCGCGACACCTCGCAGAACGCGCGCGGACGCGCCTGCAATGGCCGTCGTCGCTCGCCGCGCTCAAGGCGGTAGACCTCGCCCTCGCAGGCGTCGGCAACGTCACCATGGCGGACTACCCCGTCGATGGGCGCATGGTGTCTCGATGCCTGATGGAGGTGCGGCTCAACGGGAAGGCCCGCGAGGCCGACGCCGCGGGCCGTACCAGCTACATCGCCACCGTCCAGGTCGCCGCGACGATCGCGCGGCCGGACGGTACTTCTGTGGACGTCGACCTTCAGCCGACCGGAACCTACCCATGAGCGATTACCTCGACGATCTCGTCAACGTCTCCATCACCTCGCAGACCCGCACGGTGAGCCGTCAGGGCTTCGGGACGCCGCTCATCGCCGCGTACCACACGCGGTGGGCCGATCGCGTGCGGTCGTACACCTCGCTCTCGGCGATGCGCACCGACGGCTTCAAGACCAGCGATCCGGTCTACAAGATCGCCGCCGCCGTCTTCGCGCAGTCGCCCGCGCCGAAACGCGTTCGGATCGGGCGCCGCGCGAGCGCGTTTACGCAGGTGGTCGACCTCACGCCGACGACGCCGGGGAACCTGGAGGTGTTCACCGTCGAGGTGAGCGGGCTCGCGGCCACCTTCACGGCGGACGCGTCGGCGACGCTGGCCGAGGCGTGTACGGGGGTCGCTGCGGCGATCAACGCCCTCGCGGACGTCGACGCGATCGTCGCGACGCTGGCCTCGACGACGGTGATTCAGACGCTCGCGGGCGCGAGTCTCGATGGCGTGGTCGGGTACCGGTCGATGGCGGTCCCGCGCAAGATCACGCTCGTGCTCTCGTCGCACGCCGACTGGGACGCGACGACGGCGACCCTCACGGGCGTGGACGTAGACGGCAACGTGCAGAGCGAGAGCCTCACGATCCCCAACGGGGGCAACGTCACGGTCACCTCGACGAAGTTCTACAAGGCGGTCACGAGTCTCGTGATCCCGGCGCAGAGCGGGACGGGTGGGACTGCGACGGTCGGCACCGCGGCGGTCGTCACCGCGGACGGAACGAGCGGGACGAAGGTCGTCTGCACGTCCGTCGCGGGCGAACTGCACAGCTTCAAGGTCACGACCTCGAACGCGGGCGTGTTCAACCTGACGATCAAGGATGCCACCGCGGACCCCGGGCTCGCCGCCGACCTCGACGCGATCCTCGCAGCGAACGCGGACTGGTACGGGCTCCTGCTGGACTCCCAGGGCTACGCCGAGGTCGCGACCGCCAGCACGGGAGCGGCGGCCTGGACCGAGGCCAACAAGCGACTCCTGGTCGTGCAGACCGCCGATGGCCTGGTGCTCTCCGCGGCGAGCATCACCGACCTCGGGTACGTGCTCAAGGCCGCGGGGTACGCACGGACGTCGTTCATCTACACGCCCGGACTCTATACGGAGTGGCACGCGGCGGCGTGGATGGGGGAGCGGCTCCCCGCGGAGCCGGGCTCCGACACGTGGGCCTTCAAGCAACTGCGCGGCGTGTCGTCCTACGAGCTCACGGACACCCAGCGAGACGCGCTCGAAGGAAAGAACGGCAACCACTACCTCACCGCGGGCGGCAACGCGATCACCTACCCCGGCAAGAGCGCCTCGGGAGAGTGGCTGGACGTCACGCGCTTCATCGACTGGCTGAAGGCCCGGATGCGCGAGCGCATCTTCGGCGTGCAGCTCAACGGCCCGAAGATCCCGTTCACCAACGCGGGCATCGGGCGGATCGTCACCGAGGTGCGCGCGCAGCTCGAAGACGGCCGGACGGTGGGCGGCATCGACCCCGACGTGCCGTTCACGGTGACGGCGCCGCTCGCGTCGGAGGTGTCGTCCGCGGATCGGGCCGCGCGCGTCCTCTCGGGCGTGGAGTTCAACGCGAAGCTGGCCGGGGCCATCCATCAACTCGAAATCAGCGGCAACGTGAGCGCCTGAGAGGAACGCCATGGGCTACGACCTGAAGACGTACGACAGCAACGAGGTCTCGGTGACCTTCGCCGGGCGCTCGATCGACACGGGCCGCGCGGACGGGGATTTCTACACCTCGGAGTACAACGCCGAGACCTTCACCCGGAAGGCGGGCGCGGACGGCGAGCAGACACGGAGCAAGACCAACGATCGGTCGGCAACGATCAAGATCAAGGTCATGCAGACCTCGGACGGTCACAAGCTCCTCATGCAGCTCCATGAGCTCGCGCTCGCCAGCGAGAACGGCAACGACGTGGCCGCGTTGGAGGTGAACGACCTCTCGGGTGGGCTCGTCGAGCGCGCCGCGAAGGCGTGGATCAAGAAGCCCCCGGCCGCCACCTACGGCCGCGAGGCGGGGGAGCGCGAGTGGGAGCTCGAATGCGCGAACCTGATTCGCGAGGTGGTGACGGCATGAACCTGCTCGAAGTGCAGACCGAAGAGCGCGCGATCGGCGGGGTGATCTACCGCGTCACCCCACTCCCCGCGGGAAAGGCCCTCGTGATGAGCCGCCGCATCGCGGCGCTGATCGTCCCCACGCTCGGGGACCTCGCGCAGTTCGCCGCGCGTCCCGCGGGCGCTCCGGTCACGGCGGTCGATCTGGTCGCGCTCGTCAAGGTGCTGGACCTCATCGTGGACTCGATGGACGACGCGACCGTGGTCTACCTCTACGAGACCTTCGCGCCGACCACCCAGGCGGTCGTGGGCGAGAAGAAGTTCGCGCTGGAGAAGAGCTTCGACCTGCACTTTCAGGGACGCCTCGTGGAGTGCCTGGAGTGGCTGCGGTTCTGCCTGGAGGTCAACTTCCGCCCTTTGGTCGGGAGGCTGACGGCCAGCCTTCAGCCCGCCGCACGCGCGCCCGTCGCGCAGGGGTGACGCTCGAGGTGCCCGGTCACCTCCCGTGGCCGGTGCATCGCGTCGCGACGAGCGGGTACTACCGCGACTCGTTCGCCGAGATCATGACGCAATGGTCCCTGGCGGACGTGGTCAACGCGAACGACGTGATCGACGCCTACGAAGACGCGAAGGCGCGCGCAGCGGAGGAAGATCGTGGCCGATGAAGCGCTGAGGTCGGTGTTCGCGGAGTTCGGGATCGCCTGGAACTCCGAAGCCCTGGAGAAGGGTCAGCAGCGCGTCGACGCGGCCGCGAGCTCGGTGAAGAACCTCGCGCTCTCCAAGCTGGGCGAGAAGCTCGCCGCGCGCCTCAACACCCTCTCGCCCGCGTTCGGGCGCATGGCCCAGAAGTTCGGTCTCGGGGCGGGCGAGATGGCCGGTCTCGCGAAGGTGGTCACCGCGGCCAGCGTGGCGACCGTCGCGTCGTTCACGGGCATGGCCGTCGCTGCGTTCCACTTCGCCAACGGCTTCGCCGCGGCCGCGGAAGAGCTGCGCGACACGGCGCGCGACCTGAAGCTCACCACCACCGAACTCCAGGAGATGCGTTTCGCCGCGGCGCAGTCGGGCGTCGGCGTGGATCGCATGGCCTCGGCCATGCGGAAGTTCCGCGGCGACCTCAATCAGGCCGAGCGCTGGGGCAACGGCACGACGTCGATGCTCAAGCGCCTCGGAGTGCAGGCGCGCGACGGAAGCGGGCACATCCGTCCGATGGGCGACCTGATGAACGACCTGGCCGTCGCGCTCGATCGCGTGCCGAACCCCGCGCGTCGGACGCGGATCGCCGTGCGCCTCTTCGGCGAAGAGGGGCGGCGGATGCTCGATGTCCTGCACTCCGGCCCCGGAGGTCTCGCCGCCCTCCGCGATGAGCTCGGCGAGCTCGGCGGGGGCGTGACGCCCGAGGCCGCCGAGGCCGCGCGCGCGTACACGCTCGCCACGAACCGCCTGAACGTCGCGCAAGACTCCCTTCGGTCCGTGCTCGCGGCGCAGATCATCCCCGCCCTGACGTGGCTCGTCGGAAAGACGGTGGCGGTCGCCGTGGGGTTCGTGAAGCTCACCCGCGGGACGCATGTGTTCGAGGTCGCCCTCGGGGCCGTGGCCGTCGTGGGGACCGCCGCGGCCCTCGCGATGATCGTCGCGTGGGCGCCCGTCGTGGCGCCCTTCCTGCTCGCCGCCGCGGCGGTCGCAGGCGTCGTGCTCCAAGTCGATGACCTCATCACCCTGTTCGAGGGGGGCGACTCCACCGCGGGCCGCTTCCTCGACACGCTCTTCGGCGCAGGCACCGCGGCGACGCAGGTGCGGTACCTGAGAGAGGAGTTCCAGGAGCTGGTCAACAGCCTGTCCGAGAACCTCTGGGTGCTGGGTCCGCTCGCGGAGCTCGCGTCGCTCGCGGCCGTCGAGAAACCCGCCGCGGGGCGCCTGGGGGCTCGTTTCGCCGCGCGGCAGGCTCTGCGTCAGGGCACGGCCCCGCCGACCACCACGAACGTGCGCGGGTCCCTCGGAGGCCCGGACGCGCCCACCGAAGCCCTCGTCACCCCCGTCCCGAGGCTCCCGCGAGGACTGCAACAGGTACCCGGGATCGGATCGTTGGTTCAGCCGGTGCGCAACACCACCATCTCGCGCGACCTCCACATCGCCCCGGGCGCGATCGTGGTGCAGGACACCAGCAACGGTCGTCTCGTGGCGCGCGACGTGATGCGCCAACTCGACGAGCGCCAGCGCCGCGAACGGGACGCCGCCCACCCCGAACCTGCGGAGGAATGACGTGAGCGCGCTCCTCGAATGGACCGATGGATTCGCCTACGCGCTCGAGTTCGACGCCGCGGAGGTCTACGGCTTCGAACACACCGCCGAGACGACCGACCGACTCGTCGAGCGCGGCGGGAGCGTGACCGATCACGTCCGCTCGAACCCGGACACCGGCTCCATCGAGGGCACGATCACCAACACCCCGTTGCGCGCCCTCGCGCCCACGCGCGACCGGTCCGCCACGGTGCAACCCGTGAAGCTCCGCGACGGGAGCGCCGTCAACGTCGCGGTGTGGGACACGGCCTTCGATCGTGTGCGCGCCGTCGATGAGCTCTTCGTGCAGCTCATGGACGTGCGGCCGCTCGTGAAGCTCACGACAGGGTTGCGGGTGGTAGAAGACCTCATCGTCACCCGCTACTCCGTGAAGAAGGACACGCAGACGGGCAACGCGGTCGCGGTGGTGGTGGAGTTCAAGCGCATCCGCTTCGCGACCTCGACGCGCGCCCTGGTGCAGCCCATCCAGCGCCGCGCGATCCCCCCGGTTCAGCGGGGCGCGCAACCCGTGGACAACCGCAGTCTCCAGGCGCGGCTTCAGGACGGCGGCGTAGGCGTCGCCCGACAGGCGCTCGATAACATTCTGAGGTGAGCGATGGCCCTCGTTGAAATCCCCTGCGCGCCCGCCGGACAGAGTCACTGGACACAGCGCACGCAACTGAACGGCGTGGAGTACCTGCTCACGTTCGACTGGTCGCAGCGCGACGGACATTGGTCGCTCTCGATCGACGACGCCGACGGGAACCCGCTGCACACGGGGCTCGTGCTCGTCGCGGGGATCGAACTCGTCGGCCAGCTCGTGCGCAGGGTGCCAGGGGGGCTGATCGTGATCGACACCACGGGCGCGAACGATTTGGACCCAGGCTTTGCCGACCTCGGGGGGCGCTTCGCGCTCGTGTACGTGGAGCGCCCGACGTGAGCCGGTTGTTCCGTCGCGTGTGGCGCGTGCAGGTCGGCACGCTCGCAACCGAAGACCTGGACGTCGCCTTCAAGGTCAAACGCACGCTCGCGGCCACGCCGGGGACGTGCGAGCTCACGATCTACAACCTCAACGCCGACCACCGCCGCGAGTTGCGCCCGAACGCCGCCGGGCGGTTGCGCGTCTTCTGCCAGGTGGATGCAGGCTTCGAGGGCACGCGGTCGATGTTGTTCCGAGGCGACACCCGGCGCATCGAGCACAAGCGCGACGGCACCGAATGGGTGACCGTGATCACCGCGGGCGACGGCGAGCACGCGATCCGCCGCGCGCGCGTCGTAGCGGCGTTTGCGCCGGACACCACCGTCGCGTCGGTCGTGCGCGCACTCGCGCAGACGATGGGCGTCGGGGAGGGCAACCTCGCATCGGTCGTGGGGCGCTTCGGGGCGAGCTCGCGCGCCGGGACGGTACTGCACGGACAGGCCGCGCAGGAGCTCACCCGGATCTGCACCGCCGCCGGCCTGGAGTGGTCGGTGCAGGACGGGGCGCTTCAGCTCCTCGTACGCGGGCAAGCCCTTCAGCGGGAAGCCGTAGTGCTCTCGCCGGAGACCGGGCTCCTCGGGAGCCCTGAGCGGTGCGGGTGGCGCAAGATCAAGCTTTCGGCGCTCTTGCAGCCCGACCTCGTGCCGGGGCGTCGCGTCGTCGTGCAGTCGAGCACTGCGACCGGGGAGTATCGCATCGTCGAGGCGGAGTATGCGGGCGAGACGCGGGGCGAGGACTGGAACGTAGACCTGGTGTGTCGGGACATCGCCCTCGACGCGCCGCTGATCGTGTGAGGGATCGATGTCCGATCGAAGCCTTGAGCCGAACCTGGAGAGCCTCATTCGCGCGTGGCTTGATCGCCACGAGCTGGAGATGCGCGGGCCTCAACCCGGACGCGTCGAGAGCTACGACCCGGCGACGCAGACCGCGAACGTCCGCCCGATGCTCCGGCTCCCGCTCCCACCGCCGACGCACGACGCCCCCGTCGCCTTCGAAGATCCGCCCGTCATCCCCTCGGTCCCGGTGCTCTGGCCGCGCGTCGGGACGTGGTTCCTGTCGCTCCCTCTCCAGCCTGGGGATTACGTGCTCCTGGTGCCGTGCGAAGGAGACTGGTCGGAGGTCTGGGCGAACGGCACCGGGGAGCCTTCGAGTCCTCCCGACATCCGCCGTCACCACCTCGCTCATTGCGTCGCGCTGCCTGGGTTCTTCCCGCGTCGTCACGCGCTCACCCAGGCGGGAGCGGCCGGGAGCGGAGGAAGCCCCAGTCTCCCCACGGGGCTTGTGCTGGGGAGCGACGACGCGAGCGGCCCGCGCGTGCAGCTCCGCGCGAACGGCAACGCGGAGATCGCCACGGGCGGAACCAGCGGCGCGCAGGTGACGATCAAGCCCGACCGCGTCGTGGAGATCAGCCAGAACGGGAGCGTGGTGGCGCGCATCGACGCAGACGGGACGGTGCACCTTGGCGGGACCGCGGGTGACCTCGTGGCGCTCGCGGGCCTCGTCAACGCGAATTTCGCGACGCTCCGCACGGACTTCAACGCGCACACGCACACCATCACCGCGCTCCCGGTGACGAACGCGACCCCCGCGGGTCCGGGTCCCGTCACCGCATCAGGGCAGACCGCGATCTCGACGCCGCTCCTGGTGCCTTTTGACGATGTGGCGTGCACGAAGGTGAATGCGCACTAGAGCGTGTCTCGACACACGCAACCGCAGAGGTCGCGCGGATCGACCCCGACGGGACCGTGCATCTCGGGGGTGTAGCCGGGAACTTCCTCGCGCTCGCCGGACTCGTCGACGCTCGACTCGCGAGTATCCAGAGCGCCTTCAACGCGCACACGCACGTGGAGACCGGCGGCACGACGCAGGTACCCGTGCCGCTCATCGGCACGCTGGATACGGTCGCATCGACGAAAGTGAAGGGGTACTAAAACGCCGTTCGACACGAGCCGACGGGCGCGAGGCGCATCGCGATCGTGTCGGACTCGCAGCCGTTCGACGCGCTCATGTCGCAGTCCCACCACCCCGACGCGCAACTCCCGACACACCCCCCTGCACGACACGCGGGGACGACATGCCGAGACGGGACACCAACGCACGCGATCCCGCAGTTCCCGCAGTGGTTCGGGTTGGTCTGGGTATCAACCTCGCAGCCATCGTCCAGCGTGCGGTTGCAGTCGGTCTGGGTTCGGCAGTTGGGGTGCTGGATCAGGTCGATGTCAGGCGGCACGTCGGCTCGATGGACGTCCGCGGTCACCACCCCGGCGTCTACAACGCATGCTCCTCCCGCGCAGCGTGTCCCGGCTGAACAGCGGCGGTCACATCCCCCGCAGTGGTTCGCGTTGATGGCGGTGTCCACGCAGGCGCGGATGCTCTCGCAGTAGGTGCTTCCGGCCGGACATTGGAAGGGGATGGCCCGATCCTCTGGTTGTGCGGGCGGGGTATCCTCACGCGGCACATCCTGTTCAATGCCTGCGTCGAGCGCGGGTGTCGGGCACACGCACACCGGCATCGACCCGACGCAACGCCACGCGCCGACCTGGACACCGCACGCGCACCCCATGCCTTCGACGGTCAGACACGGGTTCTGGGTAGCGTCTTCGGGAACGTCAGAAGGCGGGGCGCGGTAGGGGTCGCTGCGTGCGGAACCGCACGACGCCGAAACGAGGAGGAGCATAGGACCGAGGAAGGTGGGGCGCATGGCGGAGGACGCTACCCTCGCCTCCCGGCGGCTGTCACGCCCGACTGATCCACAGAACGATCCACCACGCCCTAGCTCCTCCGCCAAGCCACCGCGCATCGTGCGGGCGTGCGCGACCTCGCCCTCGATCCCGCGACCGGTGACCTGGCCATCTCGGGCGGGCGGCTCCGTCTGACCGAGCCGGGCGCCGAGAGCGTCGCCCAGAAGCTCCGGGTGAGGCTGCGACTGTTCAGGGGCGAGTGGTTCATGGACACGTCCGTGGGCGTCCCCTACTACACGGACGTCCTGGGGCGTCACCCGCTCTCGGCCGTCGAGGCGCTCTTGCGTCAGGCCATCGTGACCTGTCCGGGCGTCCTGGGGCTCGACTCGTTCGTGTTCGCCGTGGGCGCCGACCGCGTGGCGACCCTCACCTTCACCGTCCGTGCCGTCGATGCTGCCGAACCGGTGACGGTGGCGGACTTCCGCGTGGGCGGGGCGGGTGTGAACTGACATGCCGTACGGGCTCACGAACGAAGGCTTCGTGATGAAGCCGCTGTCGGTGATCCTCGACGAGATCGCCGCCGCGCAGCGCGCGAGCGCGGCCTTGGGCGCGGACATCGACACGTCGGCGGAGTCGCTCCTCGGGCAGATGAACGGCGTCATGGCCACGAAGCTCCGCGAGCTCTGGGAGCTCGGGGGCGCGGCCTACAACGCGCGCAACCCGCGGGGCGCGGCCTACAACGCGCTGGACATCGTGTGCGCCTTGACCGGGGTCTACAGGCTCCCCGCGACGAAGGGAACGCTCGACCTCCTGAACCTCTCGCTCAACGCGGGCGTGACCGTTCCCGCGGGCTCCGTCGTCCACGTCAACGGCGATCCGACGAACCGCTGGGTGACCACCATTCCGGGGGTCAACGCCACCGGCTCACCCGCCGTCGTGGGGGTCTACGCCGAGGCTGAGACCGCGGGTCGCTTCATTGCCAACGCAGGCACGCTCACCCAGATCGCGACCCCCGTGAGCGGCTGGACGGCCGCCACGAATCCGAGCGACGCGACGCCGGGGCGCAACCTCGAAACCGACACGGCGTTGCGCCAGCGGCGGGAGCGGGTGATCCGCGCGGGTGGGTCGTCACCGCTCGACGCGATCCGCGCGGCTCTCTTCGAGGTGACCGACGTGGCGCAGGTGTCCGTCTTCGAAAATCCGACCGACACCACGGTTGGCGGGATGCCGCCCCACAGCGTTCGTGCAGTCGTGACCGGCGGAACCGACCTCGCAGTCGCGACCGCGCTCTGGGGCGCGAAGGGCGGCGGGATTCAGACGGTTGGGGCCGTGTCGCAGGCGGTGGTGGACACGCAGGGCGTCACCCACGCGGTGCGCTTCGATCGCCCGACGGACGTTGACGTGTACGTCAAGGTGACGATCGAGCGCGACGCGGCCCGGTACGCGGGCGACGACGCGGTGAAGGCCGCGGTCGTGGAGCTCGAAGACGCCTTGCTCGCGGGTGACAACGTGCGCCTCTCGGTGGTGTCGCGCGCTGCGCTCTCGGTTGCGGGCGTGGTCGACGTGGTCGCGGTGCTTCTCGGACGCTCTGCGGGCGCGGGCCGCGTCGCAGCGAGCCTCGCCATCGACCGCACCGAACGCGCGCAGCTCGACGCCTCGCGTGTCGAGGTCGTGACCCAGGACGTGACGCCGTGACCGAGCCCGACCGCATCGAGGCGCATACCCAGGTGACCGACCACGAGGACGGCGGAGTGGCGCTTCTCACGCGGCAGTTCCGCAAGCCCGCCATCGAGGCGGTGCTTCGGTCCTGGCTCGCGCAGGTGCAGGACCTGGAAGATGCCTTCTGGGCGCTTCTGGTCAACGGCCTCGACAACGCCGTCGGCGCGCAGCTTGATCAGATCGGCGACCTCTTGGGGCGGCCTCGCGCGGGTCTCGCCGATGCCGTGTACCTGAAGCTCCTGCGCGCGACGGCGCTGGCGATCCGATCGAGCGGGACGGGCCCCGAGCTCGTGGCCATCCTGGACCTCCTCCGCGGGAGCGTCGTGACCACGCTCACCGAGCCGCCCATCGCCACGGTGAAGGTGTCGCCCGCGTCGCATCTGTCGTTCCCGACGGAGCTGCTCCTCGAAGTGCTCGTGCGGGCGAAGGCCGCGGGGGTGAGGCTCCTGGTGGAGGACATTCCCTCGGGCGACGCCTTCATGTTCGCGTCAGGCGCGGTGACCGAAACGGACGCGGATCACGGGTTCAGCAACACAGGCGGCCTGGTGGGCGGCCAGCTCGTCGGGATCTTGGAGGGCTGACATGGCACGACGACCCCAACGAATGCCGCGATGGGCGTACGACCCGCCCGCGGGCGCGCTCATCGAGCCGCCGTCGAGCGAGCAGGAGGACGGCTGGGCGACGGGGCAAAAGCCCCCGGCGCAGTATCTCAACTGGCTCCTGCACCACTACAGCGCGTGGTGTGACTTTCTGCGCGGCGCCTCGCTCGCACGGTGGGAAATCGTCGCGCTCGCGTACTCCACCAGCGTGCTCACGTTCGGCGCGCTGAGCGTCGATGACTCGACGGCCGAGAGCACCTCCCTCATCACACGCAACGTGATCGCGGCCATCGATGGCGGCGGCAACTGTGTGTTCACCAGCGTGCGCGGACAGGTCTGGACACGTCGCACGAACTTCACTGCGACCGGCACCTTCTACCGCGCGCGCTACCTCGGGGGGCGGCACTGGATCTGCGTCGATCACGCGACGGCGGGCGTGCTCCTCACGGTCGCGGGCGGGAGCGCGGTCTTGAGCGGGACCGGCTCCTGGACCGCGAGCACGCTTCCGGCGAGCACAGAGGGCGTGCGTGGAATCGCGTACGACGACACCTCGGGGTGGTACGCGGCGATCACCCGGACGAAGCCGATCGCGTCGTCGGGCCCCGCGTCGTGGGCGGACGCAACGCTCGGGAGCGTCCCGACGGGGACGTTCCTGGACATCGCGTGGAGCGGCACCGCGTTCCTCGCGGTCACCGACGACGGGGAGGTCTACAAGGCGTCTGGGGGCAGCGCCGCGGGAGGGACGTGGACCGCGCTCTCGCCGCTCGCGGCCACGGGCGCGTGGCGTCTCAGCGAGGGGCCGGACGGTCAGATCGTCGCGTGGCGCGAGAACACGGGCGCGACGCTCAGCTTCTACGTCACCACGAATGACGGCACGACCTGGACGGAGGTCGTCTCGTCGCCCTCGGTCGAGCGCGTGCGGTCGCTCCGATACACCGACTCCATCTGGGTCGCAGCGACGACGGAGGCTCCCTACCTCTGGCAGTCGAACGACCTCACGAACTGGACGCGCCTCAAGCTCCCTTACGACGGATCGACGGCGGTGTTCGACGCCGCGTACTCCGAGGGCGCGTGGATCGCGGTACGCGATGCAGAGTCGCTCGTGTCCGCGCGCGCGGAGGACATCGCGACGGGCACGTGGGCGGCGGACCCGACCCCGACCGCGCTCTCCGACGCGGCGTACCTTCGCGGCCGCGCGATCAGCACGAGCGCGCCGTCCGACCTCGATGTGCTGACGTGGATCAACGCCACGTCGAAGTGGACGCCGCGCACACCCGCGCAGCAGCGGACCGCGCTCTCGCTCGGGGCGGCCGTCACGGGCACGGCGCAGACGACCAACAACACGACGGCCACGCTCGCGACCATCGCCACGTCGAGCGGCACCACGGTCACCGTGCAGGTCACCGTGATGGCGGCGAAGGATGACGAGTCGAAGGCGGCGGCCTGGACGCTGCTCGGGTGCTTCAGCAATGCGGCGGGCACGCTCACGCAGCTCGGCACCACCCAGGTGCTCGGACCCACCGACGCGACGCCCGGCTACGTGGCGACGTTCGACACGAGCGGAACGGACATCCGGGTGCGCATCACGGGCGCGACGGGCGAGACCGTCAACTGGTCGGTCAACGGGAACACGCAGGTGATCTGATGACGAATCGGTACACAGCAACGAGCGCGACGCCCGGGTCCGACGTGGACGGACTCGGAGGTGGCACTCCCACCACCAACAGCGACGCGATGGCCGGGAGCGGCTGGTCGACCGCGTCGGCGACGGGCGGCGCCGTCGCGTCGTGGGCGAGCTCGCCCGCGCGCCTCACGCTCGACTGCGACCCCGGCGCGGCGGGGTCGTGCGGCGTCACGCACACGACAAAGCTCCCGAACCGCGAGGAGTACTCGATCGCGATCCGGGTGCAGGTCGTCAACGGCGACAACAGCAATCAGACGCGGATCATCCTCGCGTGCGGCCAGTCCGCGACCGACTGTGCGCAGATGGCCCTCTTCACCAACGGGAGCATCGAGGTCGGGGCCACGGTCGCGAGCTCGTACGTCTACTGGAATGTCGCCACGCACGCCGCGATCGACTCGACGGCGCGCACAGGCGGGGAGTTGTGGCTGCGCTTCGACCGGCGCGTGGGCGTCATCGCGTGGTCGTACGGGATCAACGCGGGCACGAGCGGCGACCTCCCGACCGCATGGACCGAGGTGTACAGCAGCACCGAGCGCCACGTCGCAGGCGCCGACGCCGCGGCACGGCACGGCAAGCAGGCCGCGAACGGGCTCTTCGTCGGCATCTACGGGCTGACCCTGAGCGGCGTGAATCTCGACGCCTCTATCCTCGCGATCAAAACCGGCCTGCCTGCCGCATTCGGAGGTGCGTGATGGCGACCTCGTATCGGCCCCGCGTGCTCCCCGTCGTGCCGTGCATCCGCGGCCTCGTGCTCGCCACGCTCGCGCGTGTACCTGCGTCGGGCTACCGTCTGCCCGATCAGTCGCACGTCGAATCGCGCGAGACATGGGACGATGGCACCGACGGACTCACGGCGACGCCGGACCCCATCCCCGGCGACTGGATCGAGCTCACGTGATGCACATCGCGCTGATCGTCTTCGCGCTGCTCAGCGTGCCGATGATCGTGCTCGCCGCGGTGCTTGCGCGCGTCGCGCGAGAGGGCGTCGAGATCAGCGTGAACATGAGCGCGGGACCGCCGCAGCGCGCACACCACAGCGCGCACCACGCCACAGCGCAGACGCCTCCACGCAAGCGCGTGCAGACGCTTGCCGCACCGAGCACCCGCGCGCGTAAGACGCCGCGCGACGACGCGCAGCCGTACACCGCGCCGCACACCACCGACGCCGTACACCCGCACGGGATGGGCGTATGGGGCACCGAAACAGCGCCACACGGCCACCCTACGGGGCCTCTTGGATCTACCGGGACAGGAGGTCAAGAGTGAGCACTGACACCACGACCGCGCCGCACAGCGGCGCTACGGCGCGACTGTCCGACAGTGACGGCGCGCGGGAGTCCGAGGACATGGCATCTACTCAAGCCGCACAGGCCGCACAGGCCGCACAAGCCGCTCAGCGCGTGCTCGTGATCGACGACGACGCGCCCGCGCGTCTCGCGCTCGTTCACGCGCTCGCGCCGTACTATCTCGTCACTGAGGCGTCTTCCGTCGCCGCGGCGCTCGCATCTCTCGCGCGTCGCGAGACCTACGACGCTATCGTCTGCGACCTCCGCATGGACGCCCCGAGCGCGCCGCTTCACGACGTGCTGGAGCACCATCGTCTCCCGGTCGTGCTCGTCTCGGGCGTGGAGGCGGATCAACTGCCTGAGGTCGCGCGGCGTCATGGATGGCGCTTCGTGGCGAAGCCGTGCGACGCGCCCGCGCTGGTAGACGCGGTGCGACGGGCGATGGACGAGGCGCGCGCGCCGAGCGACCGCGTGACGATGGTGCCGCGTGGCTCGGAGCCTGTCATCGTCCAGAGTCCTACCAGCGCCGCCGCAGTCAACGAAGCGGTGCGGGACGGTGGCGTGTCCGTCCAGCGCGCGAACACGCCCGCGCGGGGCTCTAGCGCGCGAGCAACGGAGCGCGCGCAGATTCACGACGACTGGTCACGGCGACTCAAGCACGTCGTGGTGTCGCTGTGTATCACGGGACTCACGCTCTACGGACAGCGTACCGGGCATCCGGTCGAGTGGTACGTGGTCGCGATCCTCGGATCGCTCGGACTCGGGACGGGCGCGGTCAAGGACGCCTTCACATCGCGCCCGCGCGCCGCCGTGGCGGGCGTCACCGCGCTCGTCGGTCTCGCTGTGGCGGGTGACGTGCTCAACGTGTCCGCGCTCGGGGCTGTGTCGTCGCTCGGTGTCGCGGCGCTTCCGCTCGCAGACAGAGCCGCGACGGCGCTCAATCTCACGGAATGATCTCACATCGCATGGGGCGTACACACATGAAGAACATCATCCACCGCATCCTCTGCCGCGCGCGCCTTTTCGCGCTGGCCTATCTCACCGCGCTCACGCTCACTCTCACGCTCGCCGGATGCTCCGCGACGGACCCCGCGTGGAAAGCCGCGCTCATCGCGCTCAACGCCGTGCGCGAGACGCGCGAGGTGGTGTGCTCGGAGCCCGTGACGCAGGCAATCAACACCGTTGAGCGGTCAATCCCCGGCGCGGACGCGGGCAGCGCGAGCGCCGCTGGCGCGAAAGACGCTGCGGTGTCAGAAGACACGGACGGCGCGGACGGCGTGGACGGCGGCGTGCTCCCGGTCACGATGCCCGACGCGGAGACGGGCGAGTGAGCGGGCTCATCATCGGCGGCTCTCGCGTGCCCGTACCGGGCGTTAACGTCGTCACGTGGATCGACGATCCGAAGCGCGCCCCGAAGATCGCGGACGGCAAGGTTCGCCGCGTCGCGCCATCCGCCGTCTGCCTGCACACGTCGCGCGGCGTGCGCGGCAACGTGCAACCCGGCGCGCGCCCGTCCAGCCGCGCGGAGACGCTGGCGCTCTATCAGTCGCGCACCGAGCGTCAGGTGTCGTGGCATCTCACGATCGACACCGACGGCGACGTTCTCCAGCAAGAAGACCTCAGCACGTGGATGGCGTGGCACGCTTCGCACGCGAACGGCTGGACGGTCGGGATTGAGCTGGTGCAACACCCTGACTCGGGCGACCTCTGGCAAGCGCAGATTGACGCCGCCGTGAGTGTCGTCGCGGCCATCTGCGACACGCTGAGCATTCCGAAGCGCATCCCGGTCGATGCGACGGGATCGCCCGTGCGTGGCGTCGTCAAGGCATGGCAAGAGGCGTCGGAGGGCGGGCGACAGGGGTCATGGTCGGGCGTGATCGGGCATCGACACCTGACGATCAACCGCGGCGTGGGCGATCCGGGCGACTGGATCTTTCTCGCGCTCCTCGCGCGGGGCTTCGCAGGAGAGACTGTCGAGTGACCCTCGTCGGCGCTGACCAGATCCTCGCGCATCTCGCGGGAGATTACGTACTCCAGTCCGATTGGATGGCATCGCAGAAGACGAAGTGTCTCGCCGTCGCGGTCATCCACGCGCTCGCGTACAGCGTGCCATTCCTCGCGCTGAGCCCGTCATTCGCGGCGTGGTGCGTGATCGTCGGAACGCATGTCGTCATCGACCGCTGGCGACTCGCGCGCTACGTGGTGTGGGCGAAAGAGTGGCTGTCTCCTGTGCGCCCACCTCCGTTCGCTGAATGCCCCACGGGCTACCCCGCCGACAAGCCTGTGTGGCTCGCAACGTGGCTGCTCATCCTCGCTGACAACACCCTGCACCTCGCCCTCAACGGTGCCGCGCTGAGGTGGCTGTGACCCTCGTCGGCGCTGCGCTCCTCATCTTCTGCCGCACGCACGACTCCGCGTGCGTCGAGACCGTCACGCGCAATGTAGACATGATCGCAGACCTCGCGGGCGCCTATGGCGTTGACCCCGTGCTCGGTGTCGCGGTCTGCGCGCAAGAGTCGCGGCTCGGCACCGTCCGCGCGCAGTCGCTCTGCGGCACCTACCGGGCACGCGACGACGAGACCAGCGCGACCGTCGCGATGGACGCGCTCAGCGCGCACCGGAGCGTGTGTCGCGCATGGGACGCGGGGCTCCGGTCGTACCACTACAACGGGCGCTGCGAGCGCGATGACCCCGACGAGTACGTGCGCTCGGTGCGTTCAATTGAGCGGCGGCTCCGGTGCGCGATGCGCACGGGGCGACGCTGTTGACGCTGGTAACCGGCGCACGGCTCGGTTACCAGACTATCCCCGACGGCACCCGCGTCTGCGGTCGCCCGCCGTCTCCGCCCGTCGTCCTGGCGGTGCGTCCAATCCCTGTCCCTCTCTCACTACTCCGGTCGCGCCAGGATCTTCCGTCGTCGCCACCGGCTGACGATGTTGCGGTCGATCCCAGTCACGGCCTCGGCCGCCGCCGCGCCCCCGGCCTTGGCAATCGCCCCCTCCACGTCGGCCGTGAGGGCGGCGAGAAAGCGCCGTGCTGCCGCTTGCGTGCGCTCGGACACCCACGCGGGTGTGTCGCCCTGCACGACCGTCCAGAGCGTCGGAAGCAGCGTGCGCCAGTCCGCGACGGGGCGGCTCACCGCGACGCCTCGGCGAGCGCGCGCTCCTGTGCAGCAACAACAGCTTCGAGGTCGCCACCCTCGCCCGCGTGGATGACCGCGAAGTGCTTGTCAGCACCGAGCTCGTGTGCGGCATCCTCGACGGCCTGGAGCCGCGCGAGGATCGCGTCCCACCACGCGCGCTCGTCGGCGCTGAGGTCGTCGTACGGGCGCGTCTCGTCGTAGAGCGGGGCGGTGTCGGCGTAGCGATAGGTGATGGTCGTCATGGTCTCGTGTCCTCTCACGCACCCAAGCCGCCGACCCTGCGGTCAAGCGGCGGTGTGCGTCGCCCGTTGGGCGTGTGTGGTGTGGTCAGTCCGTGATCTCCCAGGGAAAGTCGCGGCCTTCGCGAAAGCATGTCTCCTCGACCTCGCACCGCACGCGCTCGGGGAGGTCGCGCCAATCGACCCACGAGCGCACGACGGGCTGGACGCGGTACTCCCCCGTCGTGACGAGACGACACGGCGTCCAGTCGGACGCGCGCTCCAGAGCGGCGTCCGTGAGCGCGGCGAGGTGTGCGCCGTCCGTCGCGAGGTGTGGACGCTCGGCGCGGACGAAGCGCAGCGCGCGCCACGACACGGGCTCGTGGCCGCGGTGCGGCGCACGCAAGATCCCAGGCTCGCCGCGCCACCACATCGCATAATGCGCGCACGCGAGCGCGTCCACCTCGTCCGTGCGCAACACCGCCCACCCGGGCGAGGTGGGGTCGTCGCTGTACGTGCTCACGCGACCACCGTCACCGTCGCGCTGTCCGCGAGATAGCGCGGGGTGTGGCCCCAGTCGTCGCGCTGCCCCGGTGCGAGGAGTGACGACATCGCGAGGAGAAAGTCCTCGGCGACCACGCGCTCACCGCCGACGAAGAACGCCGCCGTCCAGTAGGTGCCGCCCGCGTGGAGCTTGCGGGCGCGATCGTACTCCGCCGCCACGGCGCGCAGCGTGCCGACGACGGAGGGCTCGGTCACGGGCTCGATGTAACGCCCGTCGCGGGTCGGGGTGTTCGACCACCCGATGCCGAGGTTGCGAGAGCGGCGGGTGATGGTCTTCGTGGTCGTCATGATCGTGGTCTCCTTCAACGCCCCAAGCCCGCCCCGCGGCGTGCGGGTACGGGCTGTGTGGGGCGGGGCGAGTGTCAGTGCATCGTCTCGCGATCGTCTTCCGTCGCACGCCCCTGCGCGGCGCGCTCCTCGGCGACCGCGCGTCGGACGGACGCCTCCCACGCGGCGAGCGCGTCGGTCTGCGCGTCCGTGACGGGCTGACTCATGGTCGTCTCCTGCGTTGGGTGTTGGGCGTCGTGCCCTACTGCTACTCGGTCACCACGATCATGTCGCGGCAGTAGCCGCCCTGCATACGCGCGCCGTCGGTCTCCGCGTCGAGCGCGCGCTCGACGGCGGCGAGCGTCGTGTGGTGCGACACGACCCCGAACGCTACGGGGAGCGTCTGCCCACGCAGCGGCTCCGCGTTCGGGCGGATGACGAGGTAGAGCCCGGGGCGGCGGGCGGCGGCGGGAAGGCGGGTGTCGGTAGCGCTGATGGTCGTGGTCGTCATGGTCGTCTCTCCTCTTGCGTCGGGCACATCGCCCGCTCGCAAGGTGAAAGATAGACTCTAGAGCCTACCGCGTCAAGTAGACTCTAGAGACAATCGACGGCGCACGGTCGATTTCTCACCCGACCTGCCACGCCTCGAACACCTGCCCCAGCAGGCGCACGATCCACACGAGGGCCACGAAGCCCGCGAGGCCCGCGACGATCAGGGCCGCCCTCTTGGGTGTGAGCCGCCATCGCGGGGCGGGAGCGGGTGTGCGGTAGGGCGACACGAGCGCGGATGGTACACGGGGAGCGCGAGAGCGTCGACCGTCCAGCGATACCACCGCCGCGACGCTCCGATGAACTCTGGGATGAGCGCCGCAAGCAGGCGCCAACGCCAGTTGGGGCGAGGCGGCTCCTGAAGCGCCATGTCGCGATAGGGCGACCATCCCTTCACGCCGGTGTCAGCCATAGTCCTCTCCATAGATCGAAAAGCCATAGGTCACGGCGGGCGGGTCCTCTTCGAGCAGCCCGAGCGAGTCGAGCAGGAAGAGGCAGCAGTTCGCCACGTCCGCGCCGTGCTCGCGGGTGCGCTCCTGGTCGAAGTGCTCGACGGCGCGCGCGAGCTTGTCGAGATGGTGATCGATCTCGAAGAGCCAACGCTCCCCGGTGACCGGGAGCCGCGTCGAGCGGTCGCCCTTGTGCGCGTTTGCGTCGATCTCTCGGCGCATCAGCGCGGCGAACCGGCGCAGGCGGGTCTCTTCCTCGGAAGTCACTGGTCACCCACCTTCCGCAGCGCGTAGTGCCGATAGGGCGACCATCCCTTCACGCCGGTGTCAGCCATAGTCCTCTCCATAGATCGAAAAGCCATAGGTCACGGCGGGCGGGTCCTCTTCGAGCAGCCCGAGCGAGTCGAGCAGGAAGAGGCAGCAGTTCGCCACGTCCGCGCCGTGCTCGCGGGTGCGCTCCTGGTCGAAGTGCTCGACGGCGCGCGCGAGCTTGTCGAGATGGTGATCGATCTCGAAGAGCCAACGCTCCCCGGTGACCGGGAGCCGCGTCGAGCGGTCGCCCTTGTGCGCGTTTGCGTCGATCTCTCGGCGCATCAGCGCGGCGAACCGGCGCAGGCGGGTCTCTTCCTCGGAAGTCACTGGTCACCCACCTTCCGCAGCGCGTAGTGCCACACCACCGAACGGCGGCCGGCGTCGCGCGTCGGCTTGCTCGGCTCCGTCACGATCGTGACGTACCCCTCCTGCTCGCCCCGGTGAACGCCGCGCTGCCAGTGGTGGCGGTTCAGGATGTCGCGGTAGCGTCCGCGCCGCACGCGCCACGCTTCGAGCGTGTACATGCCGGTGAGCATCGCCGCGTCGAGCAGCACGGTGTCGCCGGGGTACTCGATTCCGTGCCGTTGCAGATCGCTCCAGAGCGCGACGATCATCGCGTTGAGCGCGTCCGCGCGGATGCTCCATCCCATCATGGCGACACCGCCTCCAGGCGCACGCGGACGCGCATCCCGACGTGCAGCGCCCGCGCGTCGTCGAGCGTCCGACGCACCTTCAGGCGGTCCCCGTTGCACCCCAGGGTCACGGTGGCCTGACCGTGCATCAGCGAGATGGTCTCGACGGTCCACTCGTCGGGCACCTGGCCCGGCGGGTCCACGCCCGCGAGATCGAGCCCGGCCCGCGCGAGCAGCGCGCGCAGGGTGCGGACCGTCTTCGCGCCCACGTAGGACTGGCGGCGGAAGTCGTACACGTTGACCTTCGCCACCTCGGCGAGCGTCACCGTCTTCAGGTCGTAGCCCAGTTTGTGCAGCGCGTTGGCCGTGCGGACGCACGTCGAGTGGTCCGCGAGGCGCGCATCCGGCGAGAGTTCGCTCATCCGGTCATCTCCCAGCGTTCGTAGAGGTTTGCGGCGACGACGGCTTCCGCTTTCTGACAGCAGACAGTGTTCCCCGCGAGCTCGATCTGCGCCGTCTTTGTGATCTGCTTCCCGCCGCACACGAGGTCGATGATGTAGTCCTCGGGGAAACCCTGGGCGTTGAACAACTCGCGCGGCGAGAGCATCCGCATGCCGATGTCGGTGACCACGTATTCGTGACCGTGCACGGTCACGAGACCGAATCGATCCTTCGTCGGCACCGTGGCGAGCGGGTCTTCGAGCGTCTGCTTTTGTGTCTCAGGGTGACCGCTCGACCCGTAATACTTCACAAGAAAGGCGCGTACCTCATCGGTGTGGTCTGCGACCGATTCGAGCGCTACGTTCACGAGCGAGTGATGGTCCGCCGTCGTGACGGTGCTCAGTGGCACATCACAGCCGATGCCAGGGTGCGGCTTCCCGCTCGGTTGCGTGTAGTGCTTCGCCAGGAACGCTGCGATGATCGCGTGCTTCTGGCCACCGGCGACGACGGTACCGAGGGGCTTGTCGAGTCCGGGGACACGCGGCGCTTGCCCGTCGCGCTCGCCGTAACCAGTCTGGATGAGCGTCGGTGCGATGTACGCAATCTCGCCACGATTGGCGGCGGTGATCGTGGGTGCGGGGTGGGTGAGTCCGTGAACGCGGTCCCCACCATGGTGCGTCACGTGGGCGAGGTACGGGGCAACGAGAGCGAATTCCCCACGCTTCGACGTTGTGACGGTGCGCATCGGCTCGTCGATGCTGCGCGGACCATTGCCCCCGCCGCCCCAACTCTTCACCGGCACAATGCAGGGGTTAACGACGGCGAAGCGGTTCTCCGTATCCACCGTTCGCAACGGTTCATCGACACCCTGTCCGCGCCATGCGCCACGACCCTGGCCACCGTGGTACTTCACGATGAACGGCGACGGGTTGTTGATCACATACCGCTGCAACCCGGCTGCGATCCTGCGCAGGGTCGCAGGCGCGAGGGAACGCTTCCGCCCGAAAATCGACGGACACGGGAGCGACCAGTCGATGATTTCCGCGGCTGTGCGCCACGGCCTGGGCCGTCCCTTGCCGTGCGTCGGCTCAGGCCACACGATCGGCTGGCCGTCGCACCGAAACACCACCACGATGCGTTTGCGCGTCGTGGGCGTCCCGTAGTCAGCCGCGACGAGCGAGCGGTAGTCACCGACGTACCCGCACTCTGTGGTGAGCGTCCCGAACCACCGACGGAAATCCTCGCCAGCGCGTTCCTTGATCGGATAGCCATCGTCATCGAGCGGGCCCCAAGTGAGGAACTCCTCGACGTTCTCGACGATCATGATGCGCGGTCGCACCTCTCTCGCCCACCGGATCACCACGTCCGCGAGGCCGCGCACGTCCTTCGACCTGGGCTGTGCGCCCTTCGCTTTCGAGAAGTGCGTGCAATCGGGACTGAACCACGCGAGGCGCACCTTGCGCTTCCCACACACGACCTTCGGGTCAACTTCCCAGATGCTCTCGCAGAGATGCTGTGTCGTGGGGTGGTTGGCCGCGTGCATCGCCAGGGCGACATCGCTGTGGTTGATAGCGAAGTCCACTGGACGACCGAGGGCTTCGACGATGCCGGTGCTCGCGCCACCGCCGCCCGCGAAGTTGTCGATGACGAGCTCGTCACCGAAGCCCTGGCGAATGAACTCGAAAGTCACGCCGCCGCGCCCTTGCTGCACACGCCGCAGAGCGCGTGCTGGTACGGCCGCCTGAGCAGCGTGCAGACCAGCACCACGAGCATCGACGCACTCGTGATCGTCCAGCCTCGCTTCGGGATGTCACGCTCCAACGCGGCGCGCGACGAGTAGACGTGCGACTTGCAGCCGCAAAGGTCGCACGTCGCGGTGTAGACGGTGTGCGTCGTCGTGGTCGCTTCGATCACGATGCGTCGCCCTCGTCGTCGATGGTCCCATCCTCCAGAGCGCTCTCGATACCGTCCTCGTCGAGCTCGTTCGCGAGGTCTTCGAGCGCTTCGGTGTGGTTGTTCCCTCGCCCCTCGAACGAGTCGCCGCCGCGCACCCCCGTCGCGACGAAGGTCCCGTCTTCGAGCAGCTCGATACTGAGCTGATAGCAGAGACGACCGTGCACCCTCTTCACGACTTCACCGCCTTCGAGCGCTTCGCGGGCGGCTCGTCGCCCTCGTGGAACTTCACCCGGTGCTCCTTCGCCAGAGACTTGAACGCCTTGAGCGTCTCCTCGTCGGAGACGACCGCGGTCACGTGCCCCTCTCGCCCTTCCCACACGATCTCTTCGACGCCCACGTCGGGCTGGCAGAGCATGGTCCGCAGGTCATCCGTGAGGCCGTCCCACACCTTCTCTGTGATCCACAGGCGTGTCCCGTTCGGCGCGGGCGGCGACTCGACGGGCGCCCACCCGGGCTCACCGTCGCCGATCGTTACCGGCCGCGTCGGGTGCGCCGCGTTCCACCGCTCGCGCACCTGGCGGAAGGTCGGCGCGCAGTCGAAGACCTGCGCGCGAGTCACCTCCCCCATGTCGAGATAGGGGATGCTGGCCTTGTTGAGCCGATCGATCAGCTTCCCGAGGTCGCTGTGTCCCGCGTGCGTGTGCACCTCGCGGAGCGGTCGGCACGACCCGCCCGAAGAGCTCCCAGCGCCGGGGTTCTTCTCGGCGCTGAAACCGGACAGGCCTTTGACGAGCTTGAGCCAGTCCGCGTCGTCGGGAATCACCAGCACGCGGTACATCGGCTCGGCCGATGCGGGGGGAGCCTCGGCCGAGGGCGGGTCATACACCCGGCCGCAGAAGCACCGAACGGGTTCGGCACCGCGCTTCGCGAGCGCCTCCACCTCGGCGCAGTCGCCGCATCGGGTCGTCGGAGCGTCGTCGCTGTTGAGCAGCGCACGCAACCGCTTCTCGGGCTTCTCGTCGTCCTCGGCGTCCGGGTCGAGCGCCCACGCCGCAGCGCCGGTGGCCGCCAGCACGCGCCCGATCCGCGCATCCGACACGTCGGCCACGAGGTCTACGGAGGGCCCGAACGCGGGCATTCCCAGGGCCTCACACACGCCGCGGAGTTCACCGCCCGCCGACCACTCTCGGAGCATCGACAGAAGCGCCACGCGCTGCACGAGGGCGAGCCCTTCAGGCGTGGACGCCACCGTGGTCAGCCGCGACAGGATCGCCCGCCTGCGCGTCTCCTCGGCCTCCTGCTGGGCCTTCCGCACTTCCTCGCGGGCGGCCCGCCGCTTCTCGGCCGCTCCGTCGTCCTCTTCATCCTCGTCGGCCGCGTGTGCAACGGGCGGCGGTTCGGGCGCAGAGGCGGGGATGGGTCGTTCGAACAGTTCGTGGACGTGACCGCCGTGGGTGCGCGCGATGGCGACGGGCTTCGCCCCGTTCGCCCCCTTCGTGACGTACGACGTGCCGGTCACGGTGTCGTTCAGCCCGACGATCACGGGCTCGTTGAGCACCGCGAGGTGACGGCGCCGCGCGCCGCGCTGGGCCTTCTCCCAGACGTGCGCGACCTTCGCGTCCCAGCACGAGCTCTTGAGGCACCGCTCGTTGTCCGCGGGGCCGAAGAGGTCCGGTTGGGTGTCGCTCCGGTGGGGGCACGGGCCGCACGACCCGCCGGGCATCGACGCGTCGTTGATATCGAAAGGCGCCGCGACGAGCGGGTGAAGCGCCCGCGCGATGTCTCGTGCGAACACCCGCGACGACGGAAGGTCGTCCGCCTGGGCGTACTGATTGATGACGGTCTGCTGCACCGACGCGTCGACGGCCGCGAGCTGGTGCGCGTGCGCCAGCGGGAGCCGTCCCGACAGGAGCCACTCGCGCGCGGTGTCGATCAGCCCCAGGAGCGACAAGCGCCGCAGGACGAAGCGCTTGTCACGCCCGAGCTTGTCCGCGATCTGCTCGACGGTGCGCCCGTGGTCCACGATGAGGGCGTTCATCGCGACGGCATCTTCGAGGGGCGACGGGTCTTTCCGCTGGCCGTTCTCGACGAGGCCCAGTTCGAGCGCTTCGTCGTCGGGCACGTCACGAATGAGACACGGCGCCGAGTCCGACCCGGCTTCGACCGCGGCGAGGAATCGACGCTGGCCCGCCAGAATCTCGTGGGTGATGGTGCGGAAGGTCGGGAGAGTGCCCTCGGGCGCGTCGGCCGGGGGAGGGATCTCGACCACCTCGTGCGGCACCACGGCGCGCACGAGGAGAGGCTCGAGGATACCGTGTGCGCGGATGGATGCCGCGAGGTCGGAGAGGTCCCCGACGACCTTGCGCGGGTTGCCCTTCCACACGCGGAGTTGTTGCAGCAGCAGCGCTACGAGACCGGCGTCGCTGGGCGCGGTGGGGATCAGGTCATGTGCCATGGTCAGAGCCTCATCGGCATGATGACCGCCGACAGCCGGTCCCCGAGCGCCGGGTCGCGAATCACGATCGGGTCGAGTTCCCCGGTCAGCCTGATCTCGACCTTCTCGCCCGTGAGTTCTTTCAGGACGTTGACGAGATAAGTCGAGTTGATGCCAAACCCATCAGGCACCTTGCCCGACGACTCGCACGCGATCGTGTCCTCCATCTCGCCGACCTCCGGGTCTTCAGAGCGGATCTGGAGTTCGTCGCCGATCGGCGAACATTTCACGCCGCCCGCGCGGTTCTTGGTCACCATGCCAACGGCGCTGATCGCGTCGAGCAGGGTCGCGCGGCTGCACACCACGGCGCCGTCGTGCGACTGGGGCACGACCTGCTGCCACGAAGGGAAGCCCGCGTCGACTGTCTTCGTGTGCCAGCGGTCCGCGCCCTTGTCGGACTCGATCGTCCAAGCCGCGTGCGTCTTCGTAAAACGGAGCAGCACATCGCCCGCGGGAGGGAGGTCCCGCAGCAGCGCGACCGCGACGGCCGGGACGAGCGTTTCGACCTCCGCGGCCGGGGCCTTCACCCAAGCCGTCGAGAGCTGGTGCCCATTGGTGGTCACCACCCGGAGCGCCTCGCCCGACCAGATGAAGCACGTCGCCGCCATGTGGGGGCGCGCCGCGTCGGTGGACTGCGCGTAGTGGGTGAGGCGCACGAGCTCGTGCAGCGATGCGAGCGGGAGCGCGACGGCCTCACCACCAATCTCCGGCCACGAGGGGTAATCCTCGGCCGGGTGCACCCCGATCTTGGACTTCCGCTTCGCAGTCAGGTGCGTAATCGTAGCGGCCCTATTGTCTGTGGTGAGGACGACTTCGCCCTCGGGGAAGCTCTTGACGGTCTCCCTGAGGAGCTTCGCGTCGATGCAGATGCTCCCGGGCTTGCCCGCGGTGAGCGGACGCTGCCCCTCGTACCCTCGGCACAGGTCGGTCGCACGGACGGTCAAGTGCGTGCGGGTGGTCTCCAGGTGAACCTGTTTCGCGGGTGCGTACGGGCTCTTCGAGTCGGTCACGTCGGCGGACCGATCGAGGAGCGAGAGCCATGCGGCGCGGGGGAGGACGGCTTCCATGGCTACGAGCCCTCCGTCACGGCCTGGTCGACGTCCGTCGGAATGAGCCGCGCGCGCACCACGTCGGGATCGACGCCGAACGACGCGAAGATGCCGCGGACGACCATCCGCGCTTCATCGCGTTCGGCCTCGGCCGCGTGCTTCGCCGCTCTGGCCTTGTTGATCTCTTCTCGCAGATCGCGGTTGCGATCCTCTGAGTTGTTCAGATCGTCGCGCTGCGAGGCGTTCGTGGCATTCGCGTGGGCCAGCTCCTCGCGGAGCATCTCGAGCTCCGTGCGTCGATCGGGCGCGGTGAGGACCACCTTCTCGCGTGTGAGCCCCAACGCAGCGAGCATGGCGTCCACCTGGGAGGGGTGGCAGGTAGCGAGCACCGGGCAGAACGGTGCCGCAGAACGGATCTCGATCACATGTCCTCCTGCTGTTCGTTGTCGGTCGTCTTCGATGCAGCATTGGGCTTCTTCACCCTGAGCTGCACGTAGTTCTGTTCGCGCACTGCGCCGCCCCCACGGAGCTGTGACCACAGATCGTTGCGCACGTCCTTGAGCGTCACCCCGCGGGCCTTGGCGACCTCGCGCGAGACTGTCTCCACGACGCTCGACGCGATCGAGCGCTCGACGAAGGTGTCCGCGCGCTCGCCCACGATGCCGCGGAGCACAGGCAACGTCTTCTCCACGTCGAGCACACGCCGCGTGCTCTCCTGGACGACGAGTTGTGCACCCCCCGGCAACGGCAGGCCCTTGATCAGCGCGCGCTCCCGCAGCGCGGCCTCGATGCGCGCGAGCACCTGTTGATACTGCGCGACCTTGACCCACGCTTCGCCCGCCTTTTCGTCGGAGAGCGCAAGGATCGTCTCGGCCGTCATCTCGTCGCGCGCGGTGACGAGCTCGTACGCGAGCGTCACCTGCGCGGGGCACATGGGCATCGCAGGGCAGTAGCGGCAGTGCATCCCCGCCGCGAGATCGGGCGTCAGGCCGCCCGTGACGTACGTCTCGCGCGCCGCCTGGGCCCGCGTCCAGAGCATGCGGACCTTCGACGCGATCGTCTCAAGGTCCCATCCGTCGAAGCGCGCGTGCGACCACTCCAGGCGGCCGTCGTTGTGGATGTTGCAGATCGAGACCTTGATGTCGTCGTACCCCATGACCCGCGCGTGGCACAGGGCGTAGAAGGAGAGCTGAAGGTTCTCGGCGGGCGCATCGACCGCCTCGCTCCCCTTGAAGTCGATCAGCCACGGCCGTGCCGCGCCGTCGTCCGTCCGAGCGATCAGGTCGGCGGTGCCGGTGATCTCGTCGGTATTCGCGTAGCTGTAGTCACGATCCGTCCCGAGGACGCGCGCGGTATCCGTCTCGGGGTGGTACGCGAACGAGGTCTCCCACTGGCCCGACGGGATCGCGTCCACGTCGATGGCCTCGCAGGTCTCCCGCCAGTCCGCCCCCTCGGGGATCTCCGCGAGCGCGGCGTCACGGCCGACGGCCGCCACGCGCCGAAGGTACGTGTGACGTCCGGTGCCCGACTCGGCCGCGTCGGAGGTCGTGTGCACCCCAGGGAGCACCACGGCGCCGATGCAGCGCGACGCCAGGGGAAGTCGCGAGCCGGTGATTTTCACGCTGCCCCCGACGTGTCGGCGGGCGGCGCTGCGGTCGTCTCGTCGGCCACGGGTGCCTGAGACACCGAGCCGTCGCCCGCGAGGGTGAGCACCTGGCCATCGTCGGCCAGGAGATGCACAGGACGCGCGGGCCGATAGTCGAGCCCAGACGCGCGGCGACGGAGCGTCACCGTTGGAGTTCCGTAGCGCACCACGATGATCGAGTCTCCGGAAGCGTGAGCCGTCGCGGTGCCGTCCATCCAGTCGATGCGCGCGGTGCCGGTCATCCTGTCGATGCGCGCGGTGCCGTCCATCCTGTCGATGCGCGCGGTGCCGGTCATCCTGTCGATGCGCGCGGTGCCGTCCATCCAG
>ERZ724522.95-NODE-95-length-50459-cov-6.871379_pt1 | contig 50459 bp, 68 predicted proteins | sample MGYA00376055_ERZ724522 | MGnify/ENA primary metagenome ERZ724522 (study PRJEB28724, sample SAMN07190884) | wastewater metagenome | isolation source: effluent of sewage treatment plant in Hong Hong | place: Hong Kong | collected 2016-03-17 ... | reverse complement strand
GTGATGGGGAACATCATTCATTTGTTGGCTCCGCGCTAAAACAGGAGAATGGGCGTTTAAAAGCGCCCCGTTCCAAAATTCCAGAGAAATTTCCAGCCTCCGCGTGGGCCGATCGAGATCAGCCAGCGCTCATCGTTTGCCCGAAGGCAAACGATGTTGACCCTCTTCGCGCCAGCCGGGAAGCTCTTGCGAGAAGAGGAAATAGCCCCACGAAAGTCGGGCAGCTTAGCGACATTGCGCGGGTCGAGAATCTCGACCAGATGTGCCATGTCTCCGCAAGCCTCACGAGCGGAAGTTCCGGGAAGGGGAAGCGGGAAAGACATCAGCACGCCATGATGTCGCTAGTCGGGGTGGAGCCGTCGAACGGCTTGAACGTGGACACGAACTCGCCCGAACCCGGAACCGCCAGAACGAAAAAGGGAGTGGAAGCTGACATCATCATCTCCTATGTCCAGGCCACGGGCCGCGTCGCCCTGACCGTGTTCATATTCAATCATGTTTTGAACTTCCTGTCAATTTATTTCGTGCAAATGGTTTACTATTTACAGCGCCCGTTTTCCGGGCCTCGTGGCGTGGTCACAGTGTGACGGCATGACCACCCCGCTTGCCAACGGCTCGCGTTTGTGTTTAAATGCCGGGACGGCCAGAGCGCCGGTGACATAGGAGACGACTATGATTGTCAATAATTACGAAATTAAACGTTATGCTAACCTGTATGGCGCTAGCCTGCGTGACGCTAACCTGTATGGCGCTAGCCTGCGTGACGCTGACCTGCGTGGCGCTGACCTGCATGGCGCTGACCTGTATGGCGCTGACCTGCGTGGCGCTAACCTGCGTGGCGCTAAAGATTTAAATGTCCTAATCGCGGCGCAATTGTTTGTTCCTCCACAAGAAGGACCCTTTATAGCGTTTAAAAAATTGAATAATGGCGTTATAGCTAAACTACAAATACCGGCTGACGCAAAACGGTCGTCGGCTACTGGTCGTAAGTGTCGCGCATCCCACGCGCTGGTTCTGGAAGGTGATGGCGTTTCACAGCATGACCCAAATTTCGTGTATCGTTCTGGTCAGACGGTGTTTGCCCATGAATGGTGTGAGGACCGTTGGCAGGAATGTGCTGGAGGAATTCACTTCTTCATGACGCGGGAAGAAGCCGAAAATTACTGATTCACAATGATTATGTAGGAGATAAATAATGGGCAATGTCATGCTGAGGACCATTAAATTTGTGGCGCCCGTTTTTTTGCTCGTATTGGAGATCGTCGCTATATTGGCGTTTGTGACGGGCAGCGCCGCCCTAGGCGTTCTTCTTCGGCATGTAACCGGAGGATGACGTCATGATTAAATGGACTGATGGTCTTGTCACCCGTATGAAAGAACTGATAGACAAAGACCTATCCACTACCCAAATTGCGAAAGTTCTTACCCGAGAAATGGGGTTCATGGTGACGCGCAACACGGTGCTGGGCAAGTTGAACAGGCTGGGCTGGCGCACGGCCTATAGTCCGTTAAATTCTACCCGACCGCCGCCAGTGCAGCGTTCGCCTGTAAGGGGTTCGAATTATTCATGGGACGAGCCACTGATTGATCTGATGAAAGGGTTGGCGGCCAGGGGTTTAAATTCCAATCAGATATGCGCCAATTTACCCGTCATAAATGGCGTCACGCCAACGCTGCGGGCCGTGCGCAACAAGCTAAACAAACTTCATATCAGCACCAGCGCAATGGGCATCGGGTATGTGCCTAGCATACGGCAGAAGACTGTAGTTAAGTCCGCACCAACACAACCGAAAACGGACCCGAATTTCATATTGCCCGATGTTGGTGAAGCTACGGGTGAAAACGCTTTGGTTTTGTTGCAACCAGGCGAATGTAAATTCCCCATCAATCACGTCGGCTACGATGATTTCCGTTTTTGTACGGCGCCTGCGATGGAAAACAGACCTTACTGCCAACACCACTGGGCGCTGACGCATGAAAAACGACCCAGTCGTCACAGTATAAAAGTGAATGACGAAGGACGCAGTTATAAAATTCCTTCAGTAGGAGTGGTTCCTACATGGAAATGGTATTAGGAGAAGGGTTATGACCGCTTATGAACATAGTTGTCTTGGCTCCATTCGCGCCCGATCTGTGGCCGAGCGTTTCGTGGCGCGCTTCGGGTTCGACCTGGCAAATAGACGCGCGTCTCATTTGCGAGAGCGTATTTTTACCCGTTCTGTCTCCGGTCCTTTTCGGAATACGGCGGACTTCACCAGACACGTCATATGGGTGACTATGTACCGGAATGACTTAGCGAACTTGTCGGGAGAAAAAACATGAAATTGTTTTATTCAGTCGCCGTTTCTTTTGTGCTTGCTGTGTTGGTCGTGTTGCTTATCAACGCCAACAGTACGCGACCTATGGTTTGTAAATTTCAATACATGATGATGGTTTGTGAACAGAAATGAGAATGGATATGGCCATACGTACTGATGTTAGACCCAATTCCGTCAAGGGGCGAATGGTATGGTTTTATGATCGTTCAAGTGGAACGTTGATTAAAAGAACAGGCATGGTGTTGGGTGGAGATAAAGACGAATTTATAATAGAAGAAGATTTTACAAGGTCTAGCGTGTATGTCGTCCGACGTAAAGACATAATTCAGTTCTTAGGTAAGAGAAAATATGCGTAAAACTTTGGTGTTTGACGTTGACCGCGGCTCGCGGCTCGTGCTACCTTGACCGGTCCGAGTGACCTATAGACATAGGACCAATCGATGTTTCGACCCAGGCATTGTTCCCATGGCTGAACTCGTCTCCAAGCGTACGTCCAGCCCCGAAGTGTTGGCTACGCTGGCCTGGATGCGGGCGCGAGGCATCAAGCCGGTTCCAGTACACAAAGCGTCCAAGGCTGCTACTTCAAGGGAATACGCGCAAAAGGATTACGAACCTCCGGACGATTCGTTCTGGCGCAACAATGACCTGAACATTGGCGCGTTGCTCGGGCCTAAGGCCGGCGGCCCGGTGGACGTGGACCTCGATTGCACCGAAGCCATATTTTTCGCTCCATATTTTTTGCCGCCGACCGAAGCCGTGTTCGGGCGCAAATCGAAGCCGCGGTCTCATTACCTGTATCGCGTGGCGTCGGCCGAAATGCCGAAGCAGGCATTTACGGACCCGGTAAAAGACGACAAAGGTCGAAGCTCCACTTTGCTGGAGATCCGGGCTGACGGTGGACATCAGTCGGTGTTTCCGGGCTCGATACACGAGACGTCGAAAGAACAGATAACCTGGGCGGACAAGCCATTTCCAGAACTGCCGGTAGTGGACGAAACGGTTCTGGTTCAGGCCGTCAAGAAGATAGCCGTAGCCAGCCTCGTCGCGCGTCATATGTGGCTGTCCGGGCAGCGTAATGAGATAGTCAAGCATCTGGCCGGCATGCTGGCGCACATTGACTGGACCGAGGACGAGACGGTGCAGTTGATTGAGGCGGTGCAGGCGTATGACGGCGATGACGACAAGACGCGGGTCATCACTGTTCGAACCACTTACAAAAAATTTAATGGCGGGGCCAAAGTTACAGGCGCTCCGACGTTGCGCAAGATGTTGGCCGATGACCGCGTCGTGGATAAGGTTCTGGAGTTGGCGGGGTCGCCAACCGTCAATCTCATCCATGAACTAAACGCCCAGTTCGCGGTGGTTGATTTCGAGGGTAAGTACCGCATCGCCAAGTTCTCCACCACGCCGTCCGAACCGCCGTCATTCTATGCGCATGATGATTTCGTCGGCTTAAATAGCGTAGACGTGCTCGAAGTCGACGGTAAGCGCATTCCGAAGGTGCGCGTGTGGCTGGCGTCGAACAGGCGGCGACAATATGATCGCGTTGATTTCATGCCGGGGGTCGAGGACCACCCGAAGGTGTTAAATCTGTGGACCGGATGGGCGCAGAAGCCCGACCCCACAGCGTCATGCGCCGGGTGGCTTGAGTTGATGCACGAGGTCATTTGTGGCGGTGACGATGACAGTTTCAAATGGATGCTGCACTGGTTCGCCAACATAATTCGGGAGCCGATGTCGAAATCGATGACGTCGCCGGTCCTGATAGGCGTGCAGGGCGCTGGTAAGTCGATGGCGCTGGGCTACTTTGGCCGAATTTTAGGCGCTGGATATACGGTCATCACCAACGACGAGCAGATAACTGGCAAGTTCAACAAGCACCTGGCGACGACGTTGCTGCTGCACAGCGAGGAAGCTCTGTTCGGTGGCGACAAGAAGCACCGCGGCATCATCAAATCGCTCATTACCGACGAGTACCGGATGCTGGAGCCGAAAGGCGTTGACGCCAAGCGAGTGCACAATTATCTGCGCCTCATTCTGGCGTCCAACGAGCCGCATGCTGCGCCGGCCGAAGCCAACGACAGGCGGTTCACCGTGCTGGATATGAAGGCGCGCAAGTTGACGGACGCGTTGCGTGACCGGGTGTTGAAAGAGACGCGCGAAGGTGGGCCGGGCGCGCTGCTACACTATCTGCAAACTATGGATTATGACCCCCAAATTCCGCGCACTAATTTAAAATCGGACGCTCTGGCGTCGCTCAAGGCCATTAACTTCACGCCAATGGAGACATGGTGGCACGAGACGTTGATGTCTGGGCAATTGCTGCCCGATTATCTGTCGTGGGCGCAGAAGCCGAGCGAAGAGCCATGGACGTCGGTGGTTGGCTCCAAGGCTCTGTACGTGTCGCTCATAGTCAACATGCAGCACCTGAATCAGCGCAATCCGCCCAACTATGCGATGTTTGCATCACAATTAAACAAATTTGTCGGCGTGCAATTGAAGCGACGCACGGCCAGATTTTCGAACCCGATGATGGAGGGCGCTCCGCAGATAGTGAAGACGATGTCTGACATGCAGAACGCAATCTATAACATGCCGAGCCTGGCCGAGTGTCGCGCGGCGTTTGAAAAAGCGATCGGCCACAATATAGACTGGCCTGAGAGCGAACCCGAAGACGAGAAAAAAGCACAGTACGTGAACTTCTGAGATAGGAGAAACAAAATGGACAAGCCGGCTTTCTTGCACGATGACGGCGTCGTCAGAGATTACCCACAAAAGAAAACGAGCGCCGCTCTCATGGTGGAGAGGCGGTCCAGATATGAAGAGCACTTCGATGACTTTCCGACTCCGCCATGGGCGACGCGCGCTCTTATAAAGTATGCGCTGGGAGAGGACGCAATCAAGAAAAAGATAATCAGGGAGCCGGCGTGTGGTCGTGGTCATATGGTCAAGACTTTGATGGAATATGACCCGTCGTCAGTTTCGTTTAGTGACGTGGACGAGTACGACGGATATGGGCATTATGCGCCCGCAAACTATGTTGAACAGTCCATGGGAAAGGTTGATTGGGTTATAACTAACCCTCCTTTCAAATTAGCTGAAGCTTTTGCTAGAAAGGCTATTACTGAAGCTAGGATTGGGGTGGCGTTGATATTGAGAACTTTGTGGTTAGACCCTGGGGCCAAACGATACAAGTTCTTTCAGACATTTCCTCCTAATGCAGTTTTTGTGTATGCGGGGCGCATGGACGCCGCTAAAGGCAAAGTGGTGCAGAAAAACGGGTCGTTCATGTCTCATTCTGTGTTTGTATGGGACGTTAAAAATCCGGCTAGCCTAGGACATACTAAGCTGGGATGGGTGCCTCATAGCGCTCAGCAAGAACTTGAACGCCCCGATGACTATGACGAAGACTGGGTGAAGAAATGAAGAAAACCGATATCGAGAAAGCGTTCGTTGACGCTCACCGTTTCATTGAGACGGCCACCATATTGTTGCGCGAGATGAAGGAGCGCAGTGACGATTCGACTGATACGTGCAGGACGCGCGCCGCGGGCGACTGCAGGCGGGCATCGATGGACCTGAGCCGACAACTAAGCAAGATGAGGAACCCATGAGACGCACTTTACCTCTACGCCGCCAGTCTGAGATCGAGCCGATGACGTTTCGCGGTCAGACTTATCATGTTGGTCTGAGCAAATTTGACGACGGGTCGCTGGCCGAAACGTTTGTATCGACGCCTGTCAAGTCAACGTCGTCGGCCGCAGCCGACGCCAGGGACGTGGCCATTCTCATATCAGTGGCGCTACAACACGGCGCCAGCGTGGACGAACTGCGTCACTCGATCACCAGATCTGAAACCATGGAGGGCGGCGCGCATATGGGCGACCCCGCGGGCATAGGCGGCGCGCTGCTAGACAAGCTGGCGGAGATGACGAAATGATAGAGGCCACCGAAGCCGATGTTAAACGGTTTATGTCTTATGTAGACAAGTTACCAAACGGCTGTTGGTTTTGGACGGGGGCGCGTAGTCGCGGAGCGGGCAATCGTAAATGGTATGGCAGTTTTTGGATAAAAGGCAGGACTGTTCGTGCTCATCGTTTTTCCTGTGAAATTCTAAAAGGAGAAACGTGTCCGCCGGGTCATCACCGCGACCATTTGTGCAAGTTCTCGTTATGCGTTAATCCTGACCATGTGGAGATAGTGACGCACGAAGAAAACCAGCGTCGAAAAACAAGCGGTGGTCTGTTCATTAGGCAGGAGGCGCAGTTATGAAGACCCGCGACGTCATGGAATTCATGTCAGACCAGGACGACAAGCTCGCCGCGTATGAAGCTGAAGTGCGCGACGCGCGCCCGGCGCTGCTACGCAAATCGTTGACCGAAGAAATCGAGGCGGCGTTGGAGGCGCAACGGCGCGGCGATTCTGAAGCCGTGCGGTCACATCAGGCGCACGTCAAATATCTGCGCAACGAACTGAAGAAATACAAACATTGATCAAATGGTTTGTTGCGTGCTACAGTCGTAATTGATGCGTCTCTTTAGTCCAGAGATGAATTGAACTTAATGGAGAACCACCACTATGAACGCCACCGCTGAAAAAAAGATCAAGGGCGACGCGCTCGCCATCGCGCTGCACGGCATGGACGTGAACAAACTGTATCGCGTCGCCAAGGCTAACAAACTGTCGGATAAGGTCAATGAGCCGACCGACGACGACCACGCGGGCCGTTATCGCATGCGCGTCGGCAATCTGCTGCGCGGCAAGGTGCGACGTGGTGAGCCGGTAAAGGTTGGCACGGCTGTGATTTCGGACCTCTGACGTGACCAAGATATACGATCTCACCAACATGGACGCTGACGAGGACGAGCCTTTCGTCTACGCCGTACACCCGGTCAAGGACGACGTTCGGTCGGCCGAAACGTTCGGTGAGATCGTATATCTGAACGATCGTTACGTCTATCCGGACGAACTCGGCGACGGTGGCGAACTGCCGGCCGTGGTGATGTCCAAGCTCACCGAAGGCGCCAATGATTTCGAGCCTACGCTCGATTATCTGCTGCTCGTGGGCGACCACGTGCAACAGGCGTTCCTCATCTACAAGCTCGCTCAGCTGGGCAAATCGTTTCGCTTGCTGCGCTACGACAGGCAAGCTCGTGGTTATGTGCCGGTGCAGATAGGCGACGCGTAATTGATATAGGGTCATAGGAGACAGTCATGCCGGAAGACAAATTGCCCGCAGTGAGCGTGCTTGAGACCGCAGCTTCCTTGGTCGGCGGCGATCGCGCCGCGCAGCACGGCGACAAGCTCGCTAATTTTCGATCCATAGCACACATTTGGAACGGAACGTTGGCCGCGGCCGGCGTGCAGACGTCACGTCCGCTCGACGCGCACGACGTAGCCACCCTCATGGAGGTGATGAAGATCGCGCGTCGGTACACAGGAAAACTGAACATCGACGATTACACGGATGGGGCTGGTTATGCCGGCGTAGCCTACGAAGTCAAGCTGCGCGAAGGGGAGAAGTGATCATGGCCCCCGTGGTCGTTAGCCTGTTCGACTATACCGGGCTGGCCGTCGCCCCGTGGGCCAGAGCAGGTTTTCTGTGTCTGTGTGTGGACAGACAGCACCGGTATAGGCTAATGGAGCAGACTTTACCTGAATCCGGCGTAGTTCGTGTTCGTGCCGATCTGTCCCCAGGTTCTCCTGACTGGGGGGTGTTGGAGACGTTTTGTAAGGGTCGGACGATCTCTATGGTGATCGGGTTTCCTCCGTGTGACGACCTGGCTGCTTCGGGGGCGGCCCACTGGGAAAGAAAGCGGAAAGAGGACCCCGAATTTCAGACTAAAGCCTGCAACATGACCAGAGGAGTGGAGAACTTTGCAAACCGGTTGGGGGTCAGGTACGTGATAGAGAACCCAGTCGGGGCGCTGGCCAGACTATGGAGAAAGTCGGATTTCAGAGTGTCCCCCCATTCCTATGGCGGTTATCTGCCCGAAAATGACGTTCACCCTTTATACCCCGCGTACATACCCCCTAGAGACGCTTATTCGAAGCTGACATGTCTGTGGGTTAGTAAAGGGGTAAAAATTCCTCTAAAACGCTCTGTGGACCCGGTGGTGGTCACTACTAGCACCGGGAAGAGAGGCTCCCCGCAGTGGGCGAAATTGGGGGGAAAATCCGTCAAGACCAAAAACATTCGCAGCGCTACGCCACGGGGTCTGTTTGAAGCTTTGTTTATGGCCAATGTGGAGAATGAGCAATGAGAGGCTTCATAGTCATCGACACTGAGACCACGGGCGTAGACCCCGAGGTCGATCGCGTCTGTGAGATAGCCGCGGCGGCTGTTCTCCCGGCCACGGAGACAGATGTCTGGCGCTCCACCCACTATTATAGCTCGCTAGTTGATCCCGGTCGTCCGATACCGCCCGAAGCGTCAGCGGTGCACCATCTGACTGACGATATGGTGCGGGGCGCTCCGACGCTTGACGAAATCATCAAACAGGCCGTGCCGCCCGGAGCAGGCGGCGTGGTGATGGTCGCACACAACGCGGCGTTCGACTCCAAGTTTTTGCCGCAATTATCCAAGCGCCAATGGTTATGCACCTATCGTCTCGCTATGCATCTGTGGCCGGATGCACCGAGTCATAGTAACCAGGCGCTGCGCTACTGGCGCGGGTTGACGCCGCCGTTCAAGAAGTTGGACGGGACGAACCCGCGCAATCAGCAGCCGCACGCGGCGCTGTACGACGTCTGCGTCACGGTGGCGCTGCTCATCGACATTCTCGGACAGGGTAAGACCGTCGATGAATTGTTCGAACTGCAGGACCAACCATTCTTGCTTAGCACCGTGCGCTTCGGCAAGCATCGTGGACAGAAATGGGAAGACGTGCCGCGGTCTTATCTCGATTGGGTGTTGAAGCAAGACTTCGACGCAGACGTGAAGCATACGGCGCGTCATTATGGCGGGAGAGGGTAATGACTGGTCTTAGATGCACGTCGTCCGGCGCAAACATTTCTGCAGATGGTAAGTATCGGTACGCCTTGTGGCGAGAATGGCGCGGCACGCCCAATGCTAAATGGACGTACTGGAAAGACGACAAAGGCGCCCCAGTTCTTGACGGCGAGGGCCACCCGATAGGAGAACCAGACGCCGCCATCTTCATTATGTTAAACCCGTCTACTGCAGACGCAAAATATAATGACCCCACTATTCGCAAGTGTGTCGGGTTCGCCAGACGGTGGGGTTATGACAGGTTGGTCGTGTTGAATTTGTTCGCGTACCGCGCTACTGATCCGCGCGAATTGTTGCGTTTAACTTACGCCGACGACCCTGTAGGCGTAAACAACAGTGACTACGTGTATAGATATAGTGACGAAAAAGGCATAATAGTGTGCGCTTGGGGCGCTCATGGTAAACATATAGGACAGGACGAAACGCTACGAGGGTGGTTGCCGCCACATCGGCCATTGTACTGTCTAGGTCGCACCAAGCACGGATTACCTCGGCACCCGCTGATGGTCCCTTATTACACAGAGTTGGAGCGGTTCACATGAAGAGCGATCTCATTGATGTGTCGGCCCAGTTGCACCATCGCACGGCTAAGGCCATATTTTCTAATGGACGAATGGGATTTTGATATAAAATGGTGATTTCCGTCTTGCGTTTGTGCGCGTCGCGTGTTTGAGTGATCATAGATAGGAGATGACGACATGGCGAAAGCCCCTGTAAAAGAACCCTTACCCAAGTCCGTCGTGGACGCGCTACCCGCGGCGCTGGACTGTTTCAAATTGCTCACCCAGGCGACGCGCACCATTGACCGTGATGTGCGCGCCCAACTACATGAAGCGGACTGTGGCGGTCCGATGCAACTGGCTAGAGCCTATGTGACGTTACATCGGCTAAACGACGCGGTGGACGAATTCAAGAAGACGTTCAGCAAATTGTTTGAAGAATACAAGACCGTCGTGGTGCCGGATGCGTTCGATGAACAGGGCGCGGAGATGGTGCCGCTGAGCGAAGGCTATCGCGTCACTACGTCGACAAAGATTCAGGCGTCCATCAACGCTCAACGTAAACCCGATGCCTACGCATGGCTGCGCGAGCACCAGATGGGCGGCCTAATTCAGGAAACGGTCAGCGCGTCTGCTTTGTCTACAGACCTTGGCGTGATGATCAAGGACGACAACGTCGATCCACCGATCGACCTGTTTAATGTTCACTTCGCCACCGTGGCGTCGGTGACGGCGTTCAAGCCGAAAAAATAGGAGACAGAGACTATGGTTAAGACTGCTGCAAAAGAAACGGGTAAGGCCGTCGCCCGGTCGGGTGAGACGACGTCGGGCCTCGTCATGTTCGACGACAAGGGCTCGATGCCGGCGTATGCGCCGGAAGACGTCGGCATGGGGTTGGAGAACGCCGAAGCCGAAGACATGGAGACGCCGCGACTGAAACTCATTCAGGCGTTGTCTCCTGAACTGGAGACGTTCAACAAGCTGAGCGCTGGCGACTTTCTGCACACGGCGTCGGACCTCATCATCAGCGAACCCGTGCTGGTGACGCCAATTTACTTCGACCGGCGTTACATTTTGTGGAACCCGCGTGAATCTGGCGGCGGCATTCTGGCGCGCGCCGACGATGGCGTACACTGGCAGCCGGCCAACACGACGTTCGACGTCAAGCTGGACAAGAAGAATGGCGGAACCAAGGTGGCGTGGAAGACGGCGGACACGGTCAAGCGGTCGGGTCTGAGCGCATGGGGCTCGATGGACCCCAACGACCCGAATTCGCCGCCGGCCGCGACGCTGATGCTTAACTTCCTGTTTGCGTTTCCCGAGCACCCCGACTGGATGCCGGCCGTAGTGACGTTCCAGCGCTCCAGTATCCGCGTCGGGCGTCGTTACGTGACCAAACTCAAGACCATCCGGGCGCCTATGTTCGGCACGGTGTTCGAACTGTCGTCGGTCGACGACCGCAACAATTCGGGCGACAAGTTCAAGAATTATCAGATGGTTTCGAAGGGGCTCATCGACCCTGGCTCCGAACTGTTTCAGACCTACAAGGCCATGCATCTCCAGTTCAAGGAGATGGGGCTCAAGGTCAAGGATCTCGAAGGGCTGCAGGAAGATGACGTGGGCGACGGCGCCGACCACGACGACGGCGACGAGGACGGCAAGCCTAACTACTGAGACCGCGTCTGGGCCTGGGCGGCGTGCTTCATTGGAAGTGCGGCGGGTCGCCCTCTCCGAGCGCGTTAGGCCGCGGGGCGCGTAGAGACGTTCCGCGGCCGACTACAAGACATAGGAGAAATCGTATGACTACACCACAAGCTGCAGCCCATTATCTGGCCAACCATCTCGCCGCATGGCGGGACAAAGGCTACGCCGTCTTCAACCCTCACGACCGTTCTCTCGAAGAGTTACCCGTCATCTATGGCTTCAACAACGGCGGTTCGTCCGGGTGGTACAGGGGCTGCCTTCTGGCTGAAGACGGCACGGGTCTTGGTGGTCACGTTTGTTCGCACGAAGGATATATGCCGCATGATCTTGGCATTATCAAAGGTTCGCGGCCTGATCGCCATGAAGGTTTTCAGAAGCACTACCCGGACGGCTACCGTATGGACTTTGTGCCTTATGCTGAAGTCAGAAGTCACGAGCGACTGATGGCAGCCATCAGGCTGGCTAACGAGCAGGAAGCCCCGCAGTCTCCTACACAGGACTAATAACCGTGTCCGTTGGTCTCCCCGAAGACACTCTGCGCGTTATGTTGGAGCGCTTGCTCATGCAGGACGTGTACTGCCTCGACCTTGAGACCAGCGGGCTCGACTTTCGCCATAATTTCATTGCAGGCTACGCTATAGCGTTCAGTCCTGACCCTCTGGACGCCTATTATTTACCAGTGCGTCATTTCGGCTTCGTTAATCTCGACGGACGCGAAGGCCCACGCAATGAGACCGCATGGGACGAGACGGTGAGCGCCGGTGAGCGCGAACTGTTAGAGACGCTTGACCGCAAGGGTCTGTTGATGTTCGGTCATAATCTGGCGTTTGACCTGAAGTTCTTGGCGCGCACCGGTCATTTCAGATTCAGGCCGCGGTGCGAAGACACCATAATCAATGCGCCATTGCTCAATGAACATCAGCGGTCGTTTTCATTGGAGTCGTGCGCCAATATAGCGGGGGTCGCGGCCAAGAAGCACGATGTCATCGTACAGCACATCTGCAACACATTTCCTGAAGCCGCCAAGAAACCAAAGAGCGCTATGGGTTGGTTTTGGCGCCTGTCGGGCGACGACCCCGTGGCGCATGAATATGGTTGCGGTGACGTTACGACCACGTGGCAGTTGCGTGACTGGCAAAACGTACAATTACGTGAACAGGACTTGTTGAAAGTTCATGATGTCGAGAGCCGGCTCATCCGCGTGCTGGCGAAGATGAGTTATCATGGCGTCAAGGTGGACGAACAGCGACTGGCCGAAGTCATAATTCAGGTGGAGACCGAAATAAAAGAATTGAAGTCCAGGCTGCCTAAAGACTTAAACCCGCGGTCGCCGTTGCAGATGAAAGCATATTGTGAAGCAAACGGTCATACGGACTGGCCGCTGACGCCAACCGGAAAGCCTAGCTTTCCCGAATCGTGGCTCGGCACTCATGAAGCCGGTAAGCGCGTCGTAGAAGTGCGTAAACTTAATACGCTGTTGACGTCATTTTTGTTACCGCTGCGCGACAAGCATTTATGGCGCGGACGCGTGCACCCGACGTTCAATCAATTGCGAAACGACGAATATGGCACGGTTACGGGACGATTGTCTTGCAGCGACCCCAATCTGCAGCAAGTTCCGAAACGCGATAAGAAACTGGCGAAGCTCATCCGCTCGGTGTTCATTCCGGATGATGGCATGATATGGGCGAGCGCCGACTATTCACAGATGGAGCCGCGATTGCTGGCTCACTATTCGCAAAGCCGGGTCCTGATCAAGGGTTATACGTCGGACCCACCGGTCGACGCGCACCAGGCCGTGGCTGACGCCGCCCATATTGACCGTGAAACTGGTAAGCGTGTCAATCAGACCCTGATCACGGGCGGCGGTAAGGGTGTGTTGACCGCCAGATACGGCATACCTGCCGACGAAGTTAACCGTGTGTGGAACGACTACTTTCGCGCCATGCCCGAAATCAGGACGTTGCAGAAGAAAGCCGCGCTAAAGTTCAGACAGCGCGGCTACGTCGTTTCATTGCTGGGACGCAGGGCCAGACTTAATGATGACCGTGACTACACGGCGGTGAACCGTTTGTTACAATGTGGCAATGCTGACGCCATCAAGTTGAAAATGGTCGAGATCGACGAGTACCTGGAAGAACAGGGCTGCCGGATGTCGATGATTAATAATGTGCACGACGATATATGCTACCAGTTCCCGGAAGATGAGCGCAAATTCTTCAACGAGTGCATACGCATTCAGACTGCGTTTGGTCCGGGCGACGTGATAGAGTTGAGCGTGCCGGTGCTAGCCGACCCTGGCGAAGGCCCAAACTGGGCTATAGCGACGTATGGGGAAGAAAAGTGAAAATGTTCACACGACCGAACAAAGACCAACCGCAATCAGACTTCCCATTTTATATATGGAAAGAGTCTGATTGGTTTTATTATGGGTTTGTATTGCTTGGCGCAGAACCAACGCTCAGTGAAGCGATGCGTGAGGCCGACCGATTGCGCTCCACATATCCCGACGTGCGAGTGGGTCATTTGACGCTGGACATGCGGCCGGGAAAGACTTACGAGGTAGACAATGTCTGAACTAGACCGTCAGCGCGACGTAATCCACGTGGTGAAGGATATGGGCGGCCACGCCTACAAATCCTCGAACCAATGGCTCGTCGGCGTTTGTGACTTGGTCGTGAAGGTTCCATATAAGCCAGTCGCGTTTCTGGAGGCCAAGCTAAACGACGCTCCTAAAAGGTCTGCGTTTTTCAGACTGGGGTTGACGTCTATTCAGGAAAAGTTTTTACGCGACATGGACGCGGCCGGCGCATACGCGGGCGTCATTTCGTTCGTGCAAGGCCCCGGTAAACGCGACAAGTCGGTCCGCATCATACCATTCAATAAATTGGAATGGACCCATGACGGAAAACATGCAGTAGAAGACTGGGCCGACTATAAGCCCGGAACGAATTGGAAAGATGAAATACGAAGAGCGCTTACCACGCTGCCAGGTAATGAACCGCGTAAATTTCGAGCATTCGAATAGGAGACGGGTATGAGAAACTTTAGAGTGAGCGGCGGTCATATGATTGGGGTGGAGCTTCGCCGCGTAGGGTGGTTCATGTCACCCGGAGCCTATTTTGTTGTGGACGGACAATTTGGCAGCACCGGTAAAGGCGCGCTGGCTGCGGTGCTGGCGGCGTCTGGTCTGGGCAACATTAGTCTGTTCACCACCAACGCCGGTCCAAATTCGGGTCATACGGCCGTCATTGGCCCTCGCGATCATTCGTTGACTATCGTCACCAAACAGTTGCCGGTAGGGGCTTGCGTAACTCGGGCTGCGGGTCAGGCCTCTAACGTTCTGATGAACGCGGGGGCTATTCTGGATCTGAACACTTTGCATGATGAGATGAACAAGTATGACGTTCACGACGTAGTCGTCCACCCTTGTGCCGCAGTAGTGTTGCCGAAGCATATTGAACAGGAAACGTCGAATGGCGCGGCGCGCGTAGCCGGCACCGGCAAAGGCACGGGCGCCGCGCTGGCGGATAAGATCAACCGGGAAGGCAATGTCGCCAAATTTCATGTAAAACCCGAACGTCTGAGCATGTCATTTATGAACGCCAGTACGTTCAATATGGCCGCGGCGTGCAAGGAGCATGTGGTCATGGTTGAAACGCCACAAGGCTTTTCGCTCGGACTTAACGAACCGCGGTTCGCGCCACATACTACGTCACGCGAGTGTAGCGTCCTACAAGCGATGAGCGACGCCCGCATACCGGTCAGCGCCCGACGCAAAGTGGCGATGTCAGTTCGCACTTTTCCTATTCGGGTCGGTAATACGTCGATAGGAGAATCGGGCGACTGTTATCCTGACCAGCGCGAAATTACATGGGAAGAACTGGGCGTTCAACCCGAACTCACTACCGTCACCAAACGGGTCAGGCGGGTGTTTACGTGGTCGGATGAACAGTTTGTGGAAGCATTATTGGTGAATGAACCCGATCTGTTGTTCATCAGTTTCATGGACTATCTGCCTGAAAATGAGCGAGCGCCGTTTCTGGAGCGAGTGATTAACCTGTACGAAGCCGTGATGGGTAAACGTCTCGAAGCTCTTTTGTGTGGGTACGGTCCGCACATCGATGACGTGGTCATCTATAAGTGGTGAGGACGACATGATTAATGAAGAAAACAGAGACGACGTGTATGTGCCGATGTGCGGGCCTAGCGCGGATTTGAACCAGGAATGGAATGAGAGCGCTGCGGAATTGCGAAGCAAAATTCAAGCTGGAGGGTTTGTACAAAACGACGACCCTAATCTAGGGGTGGTTGGTTCAGGTGCTGGCGTTCGTCATGTGTTCATTCCGTATGAACCGGGCGTCGCTAAAAACGCTGCCGCGATATCCGAGCAACTTACCAAAGGTCCTATGAATTCGCTCACCTTTTATCTGCCGGCTGAATTAGAAATGGCTAGACACGAAATACGCAGGTTTTTCGAGGCTGTTTTGTTTAAATTGCGTAAAAACGCACATCGTGGCAAGTGGGAAGGATATGACCTGACCAAGGCTTTTGAATTATTGGACGGTGAAATACAGGAATTGAACCAGGCCGCGCGCGAAGGTAATAGCGTCGAGATATTACTGGAAGGAGCGGACGTGGCCGCATACGCGCTCATTATCGCCAGCATCGCCGTCGAAAAGGGCGCGTGATATGATGATCTTTGACCCTCTCGACCGTAATCTGGCCGACGTGCAGCGCTGGGGCATCGTGCGGACCATCCGCAAACAATCGGTGGCCGAACATTCGTACTACGTAGCCTTGTGGACGGAGCCGTTGATGCGTAAGCTGGGCGTCACTGACCCTGAACGCATTTTAGCCGCGGTGCGCTACGCCTTGCTACATGACAAGCCGGAAGTGGTGTCGGGCGACGTGCCGTCGCCGCTCAAGCAACGACTGCCGAAAGGCATAATTGATGACGCGTGTAAATCGAGTATGGACATACCCAAACCGCCAGACGATTTGACAGCATTAGTCGTCAAAACGCTTGATCTGTTTGAAGCTCTGACGTTCATCGTGGAGGACGAAGCTTTAGGCAATACGCGTCTGAAAGACTTGTATCAGACGTTGCGCGCCAAATTGATGTATAGCGCTGTTGAATTACAATCGGTAGCCGGCATGCGCAGCTACGGCGATTGGTTGCCGGATATGTTTTCCGCTGCTCTTAACAAGATCGGCGGCGCGATAGTGGACCCGTTCGAATGACCCGCTGGCTTCTTAATCACAAGAAGTTTGGAAACAAGCCTTGGGCCGTGCAGGCCGAAGCCTTGCGTCGCTCTGCTGGGCATGACCGCTATGGGTATTACCTAGAACAGGGTCTTGGTAAGACGGCCCTTACCCTTAATGATTTTGTTGCGGACGACGATGTCGACGTCATGTTAACCGTTGCGCCCAATTCGATGAAGCTAGATTGGACATTGGCTCCAGAAGCATGGGGTTTTCCTGATATTCCCACGGGTTACTGGCCCAAACATCCTATCCCAGTTCATCAGGACAAGATGGTGTACTCCATCAATTACGAGGCCGCGCGTGACGCGGCGCTAGACGACCTTATCAAATTGTGCAAGCGCCGCCGCGTGCTGCTCAATCTGGACGAAACGTCGACGCTCAAGCATTTTGATTCCGCCACTAGTCGCGCCGCGCTGGCCCTGTCTAAAGTGGCGACCAAGGTGCGTCTGCTCAACGGCACGCCGCAAACGCAGACCGTTATGGACCATTTCACTCCGTTGAAGTGTCTGAATGAACTGGATGGATGGAAGCCGGCGTCGTTTCGCGGACATTTTGCCGAAATGAAAGTCGGGTTCAAAGGCAAGAAAAAAATCTCGGGACAGAAAAACGTTGACGAACTGGCCGCCATACTAGACCGCTGCACTTTTCGCGCTTTGAAGGAAGACTGGCGCAAGGACCTGCCGCCGCGAGTGTTCGTTCCCATACACCTGGAGATGACAACCAGGCAGCGCAAGCACTATGAAGAAATGGCCGATGAGTTCATAACGGTCGTAGGCGGCGTAGAAGTCACCGCCAATCTCGTGCTGACGCAAATGGATAAATTGCAGCAACTGGCGTCGGGTCTGGCTCGTCAGTACGACAAGTTCGAATGGGTGGAGGACCCGCGCAAATTGCCTAAGGTGGACGCCTGTCTGCAGATAGCAGATGGTTACGGCAAGACCATCGTCGTGTACAAGTATAAACCGTCTGGCGACATGTTGATGGAGACGTTTGGTAAAGCAGGCTTTAAACCGGCTGTCGTCAAGGGCGGCATGCGCGCTGAAGACCTGAAGAACGAAAAGGAGCGTTTTAACGAAGACAGCGAGTGCCGCGTCATCGTCGTGCAGGAAGCCACGGGCTGCATGGGTCATGATTTCCTGGGGTCGTACGGCGCGGACCGCGCGACCAAGATGGCGTTCTTTGAGAATTCGTTCAATCTGCGCGACCGTTTGCAAATGACCGATAGGAACCACAGAGGCGAGGCCGATCAGGATTGTACTGTGTACGATTTTGTTACGTCACCGATCGAGCAGCATGTGATAGATATTTTGAACGACAAGAAGTCGCAGGCCGACATGATCGATTCGCTGGTGGATGCGGTAAGGAGCATGAGAAAATGACAACACTCTATGTAAAACCCAAGGCCCTAGACTTGTTTTTGTCGTCTCTTTATGTTTAAATAGGCCCACGGTGTGAACCGTCCACATAGGAGACCGACATGAACGCCCATTCGACCCCCAGCAGGATTTTTACCCCGTCACCCCAGCAGCAGGCCGTGTTCGACTGGGTCAAAAACGGTCAGGGTAATGCTTTCGTAGAAGCGGTCGCGGGCTCTGGTAAGACCACCACGCTGATCGAAGTCCTAAAGTTGACCGAAGGCTCCGTGGCCTTCGCCGCGTACAACAACGCCATCGCCAAGGAAATCCAGGCCAAGGTCGCGCCGCTTAGGTTTGGCAACCGGGTTCGCGTTGGCACTTTCCATTCATTTGGATTTGGCGCATGGCGTTATGTTCACAAAAACGTGCAGGCCGGGCCGCAAGCCGCGCGCGACAAGGCCGACATGACGGCCAGAGAATTGGGGATTCCTCAACACTTGCGCGGGTTCGTTGAGAAGCTGGTTGGGCTCGCCAAGCAACGGGCGCTGGGTCTATACGGCTCTATTTCGGACATGTCTGAATGGTACGACATCATCGACCATTTTGATCTGGCGCACGAGATCGAAGACGAGGGGCTCATCAGCGTCGGCGTCGAACTGGCCATCAAGGCTCTGAATTACCACAAGTCCATCGCTCACCAGATCATCGATTTCGACGACATGATCTATATGCCGGTGATAAGCTCGATCCGCATGTGGCAGAACGACTGGTTGCTTGGCGACGAAATGCAAGACGCCAACCCGGCGCGTCGCGCATTAGCCCGCAGGATGCTATCTCCGCGGGGGCGCGCTCTGTTCGTCGGGGATCGTCATCAAGCCATCTTCGGATTTTGTCATCCCCCAGGGGTGAAAATTCTTACTCCAGATGGTTATCGCAACATTGAAACCCTCAATAAAGACGCTGCTTTTATTTCCGTAAACACGTCTGGAGACGTGGTTGGATGGAAGGGGTCGTACACAATTAAAAATATTACCCAACACCATGGATGGGAATGGTTGTTGCAAATAGACGCTGGAAATATGTCCACTAAAGTTACGCCTCATCACCGTTTGCCAGTTAAAATAGACAAATCGGCTAACTACATTGTGTACATGATGGAAAGGTTGGGTAAGTTTCGTATTGGTTTTATGTCCGCCTATGCAAACGCAGGTCAAAACGAGAAGCGTTTTATGCTGTCTTTACGTGCCGGGATGGAAAAAGCAGACCGGGCCTGGATTTTAAAGGCGTTTGACAACAAGTTCGATGCCATTATTGAAGAAGCTAAACTGCATAAACACGGGGCGTTTGGGGGGACTATGCAGGGATTAACTGATGACCAAGTTTTGAGCTTGGCTCAGGAATCTTCATTTTATGTTTCTATTTTGAGAAATTATGGTAGACTGCACGAATTTCCGCTATGGGTGAAAGGGCGCAGACAGCATTTTGAGGCTAATCTCCCCTTTATTACTGAGGCTTGTAATATTGTAAACGGGATGCGCGTACAAGTTCTAGGAAAGTGGGACGAACGCAGGAGGGGGCGTAGCCGCCATACGGGTGACTGGGTTCCGGTAGTCACCAAAGAAGTTTCGTATGACGCGTTTCTTCCTACTTACGGCATTACTGTTCCTTGTATGTCCAAGCGGGAAGGATATTCCCCATGGCCATTATATATAGCAGATGGCATTGTGGTGCACAACACTGGAGCCGACAACGATTCGGTTGACCGATTGGTCAAGGATTTCAACTGCACGCAATTGCCGCTCACCGTGACCTATCGCTGCCCCAAGTCAGTCGTGTCGCTGGCCCAGACGGTCGTGAGCCATATCGTCGCGGCTGACGAGGCCCCCGAGGGCGTCGTCCGTACTATCCAAGCTACTGACATAGCCGGACAGGACTTGCAGCCCTCCGACGCCATCCTTTGTCGCAAGACGAAGCCTCTCGTCGAACTGGCGTACACCCTTATCCGCAAGGGCGTAGCTTGCCACGTCGAAGGTAAAGACATTGGCGTTGGTCTGCTTAAGCTAGTAAACAAGTACAGCGCCAGGACGCTGGACGCGCTCAAGGATAAGCTTGAAGCCTTCCGCGACCGGGAGTGCGCCAAGCTCGTCGCCAAAGGCCGCGAGACGCAGGCCGAAAATCTGGCGGACCGGGTGGACACCGTGTTCGTGATGATGGACGGCTGCAAAACGGTTCGAGATCTCGCTAACAAGATCGCCAAGATGTTCATGGACAGCGAAGATGAGCCGCGCCCGACGCTGACTCTGGCTACCGCGCACCGGTCGAAGGGGCGCGAATGGAGCCGGGTGTTTCTGATGGGCGCTAACGTCTGGATGCCGTCCAAGTACGCGCGGCAGCAGTGGCAATTGGAGCAGGAAGACAACCTGATCTATGTGGCCTACACCCGCGCCAAACATGAACTGGTGCTAGCGGACGTAGTGGAAGGATAGGAGAAACCCATATGACTGAAGACAAGTTTGCCAAGGACACGATAGAGATGATAGAATCTCTTCCAGCCGAAACCAAGGACGCCTCGCTTGGTTTCGACAAGGCGACGGGCGTTCGCGCCACAGCGTTGATGATGGCGGTCAAATACGCCGACACCGCCACTATCAAGGATGGCGTGATGTATCAGGCGAAGCATGCAATGCCACTAAGAATCACACGCCCGCAATCTCTCCAATATCACGACCCCGACAGGCCAGACGTATCTGGACCGATAATTGATCGGGCTCACTGGCCTTGGTCCGCGTTTGACGATTGGTGCGGAGAACACACCCCAAAGGAGCCATCCCCATGAACGTCGAGAAGATCATCGAGGATATGGCGCGGGCGATTTGCGAAGCTGAGGGCGACGCAGAATACGAAGCGGAAGACCGTGAATGGATGGACCATTTACGAAGACAGGCCCGCGCCGCCTTCGCCATCGCTATGGAAGCGGCGGCGGATGCAATGCCATCGACAGCTGAAGACCCTAACGAGTCAGCTTATCAGAAAGGTCGGTTTGATGGGATCATGGAATACGTCGCCGCCCTTCGCGCCCTTAAAGGAGGTGATGCCAATGACCAGTGACCCACTAATAGGACCACCGCAACCTATGCTACAAGCCCCGAAGTAAAATCCGGGGCGAGCGACTCCGACCGCGCGTCTAACATGCTCATGGAGTGCGCCGATTTCCTCGGCGCGACGCTCGCGAAGCCAGACCCAAAGGCGTGGGCGCATCTGCTGACATATGCGCCAAAGACTAGCAAAACTGAGATCGAGGCGCTTCGGCCGTTTGTTATCCCGCGAGATGGGGCGCATCCGAATGCACCGCGCTCGGAATCAATCGTTTTCGCAGTAGATGGGAAAGAGATGACAGTCGGCGAATTCCGCCGCGCCCGAGTCGTGCTCAAAGGCGATAATGATAATGATTAAAGTTGCGCGCCCGGCAAGCCACCGCTGACCCCGCCGGGCGCGCGTCGCAGGGCGTGGGAGGACCGCCCGCGATTCCTAGTCACCAAGGTCGACGCGCTATGAACTTATATTTCCAACTGGCTGCGGTCAGTATGTAAGCAGACGACGAATCTCCTGCCGCTGCAACTATCTGACCAGTTGACATGCGGGTGGCGGCTCCTACCGTATTACGAGTGGTGAACAAATTAATCGTTCCATACCCGCTGCCATTAGGAATGATTTGCTGACCCACCACCCACGAATAATCAGCGGTAGTACATTCAAGGAGCATAGTCGGCGTGGCCCCGTCTACGCCAAGATATGAACTCCTGGTGACTGTCGTGTTACCCGGAAGCGTCGCCGTCCAGCCACTATCGTAATAACCATTATAGGCATAAGCAAAAGCACTCGTCACGGCGCTGCCGCTTGTCACCGCTTCTCCGACAAACACCAACGGAGTAGCGACGGCGCTTGTCCCATTGCCCATGTAACCGATCATCGCCTGATAGTCGAACGTGAACTGGTTGTTAATCACGGCGGCCGACCCGCCGAATTGATAAATGGGGGCGAGCGTCGTGTAACCGACCGCGCCGGTGCTGGCGTTAATATATAGATACACGGTAGAGCTAGCCGGCAGCACAGGCCACGAGAAATTCGCCGCGATTGACAAAAAGACGTCGTTTTTTCCTGAAGCCGAAAACCCTTGCGCTGCGCATAAGATGAGTGGCTTCGAGGTAAGATTGATCGTAGTTAGCGTCAGACTTCCGCTCGTGGCTGGAATGAAACTTGCAGCGCCCGCGCTCGTTGGGCCGCTCATAGCCGTCTGTCGAACGCCCGACCCACCATTAGCTACGGGCGTGGCCCATGCGCCATCGCCGCGCCAGAACGTAGAATTGGACGCACCTGAACCCCCGCCAAGATTGGAGACGGGAAGGTTGCCTGTGACGTTTGCAGTAAGGTCAACAGTGGCTAAAAAAGCTACGGCTCCAAAGTTTACGCCATTCGACTTCGTGACGACAAGCGCCCCCGTGGTGGTGTTTAGCGTTCCGTCACCGCTTATGGTGAACCCACCGAAGGAGCCCGAATTGTTAAACTGAACAGTTCCACTTGCGCCTCCGGGGGAATACCCAGACGCGGTCGGTGGCGTGGCCCACGTTCCGTCACCACGCCAGAACGTAGAACCGCTCGCGCCTGCTCCTCCGTCGAGATTGGCTACGGGTAAGTCACCCGTGACGTCCGTAGCTAGGTCAACAGAAGACGCGGTGACGAATTTTCCTGCCGCCACGTCGTTTACATAAAGAACAGACACGTTGTACGATCCTGCTCCCCGCGGCGTAAGACCGGGAGAAATCACGGACCCCCCATAACTTATCGTGTCTCCAGCGACACGCCATGGGTTGGGAGTGGGGCCAGGTCCAAATTTGTCGCTCATGTCGCGTCAACCCAATAAATGGCGGAGAACTGGTGCCCTCCGGTGGCCGCATTAACAGTAGTGATGGTGTTTTGGTACGGGATCGCGTTCCAACTTTCGCCTGGCTGAAGCGCGAAGGTCTCGGTGTTTCCATTTAATGTAGCGTTACCGGTGACGCAAACATACAATGGCTCCAGCGCCCCAAGGTTTTGATCTTCCTTGACATAGGGGTTAGTGATGATTCCGCCCGCAATTCCTGCCGGAAAAACGGCGACAGGCGTACCACCCGTCGTCACTGTGGTGTTTGGGGCAGGCAAAACGTTATACGCGGCCATTAGTCGTCTCCCTGATTAACTGGTTCGAACCCACGTGACTTGCCAGTCTACGCCAATGATTGACCCTAGGCTAGGAATAGAGGCTTTGTATACCCACGTCCCTGTCGGCGTACCTTCTACGTATGCCCCCAGCGGCCCGAGACCATTAATCGTAGCCAAAGAATTGACCGGATAAACTATGACCCCAGACATCCCAGTTAGGCCGGTGATGTTGCCCGCGATTAGCTGTGCGCCAGTAGCGGTCGCCACGCCAATCGTAATATAATCATTTATGGCTTTACCAAGAGGAATGGTTATGAAATTCTGAAGCCACTGTCCAACGCCTGTTCCTGGCCCGCCGCTAGACCCTCCAGATACGGACATGTGTACGAACCTGGCTGAAGGCGTCGACAGATACATAGCAAAAAAGGGCTGCCCGGCTTGAATAGCCCCTGCCGCCAAGTCGGTTCCATCAGGATTTTTCAGTGAATAATACCCCAAGGAGTTAGGGCTGAGCGTCACCGCTCCTGTGTTGGCGTTGGCTGGCAAGAGTTCAAATAACATGCCGTCTGTCAACGTCGAAATGGACGGCGTAACAGTCGACGTAAGGGTGTCGGTCCCGGTCGTCGCGCCATAATGAACAAGAGCCCCCTGTGGAACAGAGGTCCCAGCCGAGCTAGTCATTAGAATATAAGTCGTGCCTTTATACATGAATTGAACGGGCTGGTTGGCGAGCAGCGTTCCCGCCGCCAATTGCGTGCCGTCCCGGTTCAAGGCGGACTTTATGCCAGACGAATTGACGTTGATTGTAACGTTGCCAGTGTTGTCGGCTGCTGGAACTATCTCGAACAACATGCCGTCAGCAAGCGCTCCGAACGTCGGCGTAGCAGCCACCGTTAGCGCATTGGTCCCGGTGGCGGTTCCGTAATGTACGAGCGAGGCGTCAGTAATCTGGCCGCTTTGTAAAAAACTGTTCAATGAACCTGCGGTGATGTTGTTTGACACACGGTCACCCGCGGACCACGCCAGAGCGTCGGTGCCTTCCTGACCGCGCACAACGGTAAACGTGTCGCCAGTACGTGCGGTGCACCACATGATCTCATTCAATTGTCCGGTCGCCGCGTCAACTAGTGTTAGTGTGAAATACTGGCCAGCGCCGGGACTAGGAAACAGAGCGCCGCCGCCTGCTTGCACGTTCAACGCAACGGCAGTATTGGTGATGGCGCCCGCCAGCGTGGTGTAAGCGTTGTTAGCGAAGGTGAAAGTGCTCATAGGTCTCCCCTCAGATTTCGATTACATAGTCATACTGGAATGGTAATTCCAACGCCCCACTTTCGACCGCTTCTTTCCAGATGGCCGCGTTTGGTAACGGCGTCAACGCGATCACGTTGAGGTTAATCTGGTTAGGCTGGAACTGGTTAGGCGTCATCATGTTCGGAATAGCCCCGGCGACATTTGTTACGGCCGAGTGTAATAGCGTGATGTTGACCTGCGTTCCAACGCCGAACGACACGCTTATCTGATAAGTAGTTTCAGCCCCGTCATCTACGCCGTTAGAACCAAACAACCATCGTGCGATTCGGCGCTTTAGCCATCGTACGTCAAATGCTTTACCATCACCCCGGTACAGATGCCATGTCAGGCAGCGCTTATAAATGTCGTCGGTGTCGATGATCTCGGCTTCATTTAATAAAACGTGGGCTTCGTTTGCCGTCAACACGTTCGGCATAAATGTATTAACCGGGCCAATCAAACGTTCAGACCCCGAACTGACCACAGGGCGTGGGTAACCGTACAGTCCTGCTCCTACCCAGTCGAGCAGATAGGAATTAATGACGTCATTGGTGTAAATTGGAAGATTTAGCGCGTTGAAAGCGTCAACGTAGGTCTGCGTCAATGTATTGTAAGATTCTACGAACGCTTGCAAATCTTCATCATCGTCATACTCTTTATAGAGATAACTAGGAATAGTCGTAGTTTTCGTCGTCACGGCGTTGGGCGGAAAGTTGCCGGCTTGCGCAGTTAGCGTCATTGGGGCCGGCTGGAGCAGCAATACCGAAAACTTATGGCCGCTTGTGGCGGCGTTTACCGATATGTTGGCGTCGGTGCTGGCGTCAAAATGCCATGTTTCTCCTGGTGATAGTCCAAACGTTGCGCCTGACGCGCCTAACTTTGCGTCACCATGGTAACTAAAATACAACGTCTCAGCCGTGACCAGCCCTTGGTCTGCCGCAGACGCAGGGTTCATAAGAAGCGCGCCTTGGTGGTCACCAAACAAAGCGACCACAGGAACGCCGCCGGTAGTAACCTTCTTAAAAACGCCGGGGTAGGGTTTGACGTTTAGCGTCATCCTTGCACCACCGTTATCGCGCCAGAATTAGTCAGGAAATAACTTTCGGGGTCGCCGGCAATGATCCCTGTGCCGCTCGTCGGACTGACGCCGACGCCGTTGATTGAGACTTCAAAAACCAATCGCGTCAATAATTGCGTCGGCAAGACGCCCGCCACCGCTTCCTGAAAAATTTTGTTCATGTCAAATACGTTGATCGGCTGACCAACTATGACCGAATTAACGTAATTCACGAGCGCTGGGACCGCCAGTTGAGCGATGACCACCGGTGAAACAAAATTAGTGGAGATGGTGTTCCAGGTGACTGTCATCGCAACAGCTTGTTGCGGCGGGTTCACATAAGTCACCTGATAAACGTCCGGATAATCATTAATGTTTACAGTGACGTTGCGCGGGTTCGGCGTGATGACGCCGCCGCTGACATAAGCTCCATATCCGGTTGAATCAACGCCAACCGAAAACTCCGTAGCGCTGATTACTGTAACCGTCAGATCAATGTTGTTGATTTCAGTCATCCCTACGACATGTTTTATTCGAATTACAGAACCCGTCGTTAGTTGGTGGTCAAGCGTTGTGGTGACGACAGCTGGATTGGCTTGCGTAATGCCTGAAACAAGCAACTGTGACCCCTGAAGATCCGTCACATTAAATAACGCCGTAAAAATGGCGTAGGCGACTTGATAAGAATCTCCTCCGCCGACAATGACCTCCCAACCGCTACCGGGGATCTGAAGAACGCTGACAAGCCGGGCCTGAACCCCAGGAATGTTTTTGACGAGCGTACGCAGATAGCGCGGCATGCCCTGAGATGAAGCCAGGTAGGCTTCTAGCACGCGTGACCGAAAGGCGCTTACGGTCTCTTTGTCGCCCCCCGGCGTCCCAGTTTCGGGATTATTGCAAGTCAGCGTAATGGTGCTGGGAACCGAAGTTATAAGTTCCTGTACGGTTCCGCTTGGTACGGCCCACGAACCTTCCTGAACCGCGACACAATACAATGGAAGCGTTTCGCCGGACGACCCGATGATTCCACCGTTTTGCACCACATACTGATATGCGCCGTCCGAAACAGTGAACCCTTTGGGGATCAAAAACCCGACCGTTCCATAAAACACCACATATACCGAAGTATTGGACGCAGCGCCCGGTTGAATTCCAAACAGCGTGCCGAGTTGTTGCAGGAGAAACGGATTGGCCCCATATGGCGTGACTGAATTCACTAATTCCACGAAGGCCGCGTCGCATAACGACACGGCGGCGACGTCAGTAGACGATATGTCTTCAATCAGGACGCCCGGTAAATTAGCCGTATAACCCGGATTGGTGGCCGCAACATTGGCCAAAAGCGTCGACCAGATGTCGAGCGGCGGGCGCGGTTGCGGGCCTGAGGCTTTCATTACGAGCGGTAGATCGGCCATCGTCAAATTCCAACGTTCGTTTGAAACACAGACCCATTTAGCCTTACGATAGACACGTCATATGTTGGCGTCTTATCATTTGGTTTCTGTGGACGCTTCGCAATAATAAGAGAGGCAAAGAACTGGGAGAAGTAGTTTTGAATATACGCTATATAAAAGTCAGGTTGCGCTTGCTGGATTACGCTGTTCTTGGCCGGAATGCCGAAGCGCGCCCAGAACGGTGATTCGTTTAGATTCAGGCGTAAACATTGAATCAACGCCGTGATATAAACATAGTCATTAAACCCGGCCGCGTCTGTCTCCACCACGACCCAGCGATAATTTGGATAAGAGACCTCGTCCGACGACTCTACGCCATTAAGTGACGTGGTTATCGGGACGCGACCATAAACCCTCATATCTGCACCCACGCGTTATAGGGGCTCATGTACATGAACGTATAATGAGCCCCTGAAGCCCCCACGGTAGTCACCCCGCTGTGTGCGACGAATGTTGCGCCAGACAAAGTCAGAGTAGTGACGTATTGAGTGAAGGTCAACCATATTATTGTAGCATCGTCTGGCGCCGGCGGAAAGTCAATTGTCAGAGAAGACAAACCCGACGCGGGGTCTATGACCGTCACTGGGCGATTTACATCAATGACGACGACGCCCCCCGAAGACGGTTGTACATATTGGTAAGCTATAGCTATAGCGGGGTTACTCGTGGACCCCCCTCCGAGCCGCGCTCCGTCTACGAGGGGCATGACTCCACCGCCACCCCCTCCCGAGGCGCCAGACACCGCCCCGAAAAAAGCCGTAGCTGCAGTCAGCAAACTGCTTACGCCTAGGTCGCCATTAACATTGGTGTTAGGACTCGTGATGTTAACGGACGTACTGGCCGTTACGTTGTGCTGTGGGGCTTCGACGTCCACTTTGGTCTTGGACTTGGCCTTTATGCCAGACGACCCGGCAGTGACATGATGGTCATAGGCCGTTAGGTCAACGTTAGACGGGTCAACGCCAGATGGAGCCCCCTGGGCCATCGTAACGCCGAGATTTTTGTCGGTGCCTACGCCGCTGGACATATCCTTGGGTCGAGCCAACGTTCCGTCCGGACCATAGGTTATGTGTTTATTGGAGTCAACTGGCGTAAAATCTTTATTACCAACGGGCACAAACAACAAGGGCGACAAGTTACCCGGCCGAACGAAACTGGACGGCGAATTTGGGCCAAGACCCGTCATGTTGGACAGTGTGACGTCGCCAGCTAAAACCAAACCTTTGTCGCCTTTTTGCATGGGCAAACGGACATATTCGGGCATATACATAGGAACAGTGACGTTCGGCAGAGTAAAATCACCGTTTGTTTCAAATTTGACCGTAGCTATGGACCCTTTCATCTTCACCACGGACGCGGGCAGCGCTTTACCGCTGTTCTGAATATGGTCTAGAGCTTTCTGACGTGCGGCTTGCCCGACCGTTACGCCAAAATTGATCTTAAGCGCATTATTGCTCACGACCCGCCCCCGAGAAAGTTCGCGTCAAACACCGTCACCCATGCGCTTCCCACAGGGGACCGCGAATTTCCGACGTGTCGGATCTTCTGAATCTTGAATTTACCTTGAAACGCCAACTGCTGCTGTGAATTAGGCGTAATGTCGTTGGCGGCTTCGGACGAATTGATCCACGTCTTGGGCAGCGTAACCTGCTGCATCAGTTTGATGTCGGAGCGCATCGTCGTCTTAAACTGAATGACGCCGGTGTCTATCCATGTTGGTTGTCCAATTAGGTCTTCGAACCCAATTTCTCCTTGCCCGGACGTGTCCGCGCTATCCGCTAAATGCATTACGCCGTCCGGGTTGAATATAGACACGCCTTCGTAATTGCCGCCAATGATGTCCTGACTGATGCGACGGATATAATAAGCAAGTTGGGGAAGCGTTGGCGAATAGTGAATTTGGTCTTGCGGAACAATGATTTGTTTCTTGACTTTGTCGTCGATTTTGTAATCCGGATAAGCCGTCTGGAGCGTCTTTTTAAGCGCGTCGATCAGGTTCGTACCTTTGGGCGCATTGAAAACTAGGTTCTTGAAAGCGGGCTTCGGGTTCGGGCCACCGTCCGGCTTCGGCGCATCGGCGTCCGCTGAAATAAACAGGTCAAGAGACTGATTGACGTCTTCCCAGTTTCCGAACGCCTTGAATATTTTACCCTGTACTAACAAGCCATACTGTTCGGGCTTGGCGAGCGGAAGGCCCTTAGCCATTCCGCCCCACACCTTGATCTTTTTATTATAGAGATCGCGCGCCTGGCTAAGGGCCTGAACGCCAACGCCCCAAATGCGTACAAAAGCGCTGCCCAATGGGACGCTGTAGTCACCAACGGTCATGTCCATTTCGACAAGTAGTGCGCCGGGGTCCGATTGACCATTAGGCGCACTGTCATAAGTGTCGCCGCCCTCGATCTCGATCTTGTAGCGTCTCAATGTGCAACCCTCCATGTTGGAGGGAAGTTTGGCTGCGGCGCGTCAAGTCCCAAGCGCGACAAAGCCCCATACGGCGACGTCTTAACTTGAACGCTCGTGCTAGCGTCGCTGTTCTCGACTTGCGTGTGGTGATTACCCCCGCCTTGCAGTTTTGGGTTGGACATTGGGTTATGTCGTCCAAGTGGACCGCCGGTTGGACCATTGATCGTAAAGTAATTACGGGCGTCTTTCTCACCACCACGCGGGTCACCAATATGATAAGTTTTCATATGGGGCGCTCCACCGCGTCCAGCATATTGCTCCCATACTTTCATACCAACCACATTTCCATCGGCGTCTCGAACATAACTGTCAAAAACCGCCGCATGCGTCGTATTGTTACCTGGAGCGCCGACGCCGCCTGCGTCGTAACGCGTGCTAGGTCGCCCGCGTCGGTCCATAAAAGTAGCAATCGGGGTTCCGCGCGGAATTGGTTGGCTAAACAAATTTACGCCGCGCCGCCATGACCGAACAGATTCATTACTTCCTACCGCAGCCTTAGCCAAAGCGACACACTGACGCGACGAAAGATCTGGACTAATTTGTTTAATGCGCGCAGCCAGTTGATTTTCACTCAAGTTTTCATTCTTGTTAAGTTCTGTAATCTTGGGCAAAATAGCGTCCAACTTATCCGCGGGCATCATTCCGTGTCCACGCCGCGCCGCATTAAACAAATTACGCTGACCTTTAGATATCTGGTCACGTCCCGTGACCCAACGCCCGAGCGCATTAACCCATCGATTAGCTTTCGCCTGTCCTGCAGACATCGGAGCCTGCCCGAAGGCGCCGTGTGTGGGGTCGCTCGCCCCAATGGACGCAGCGAGTCTTTCCACAGACCCCATCGCGTTGCTCATGTCTTTCAACCACGTTTCGATAGGATATTGCTCGACGTTGTGTGCAAAACTCTTTAAACCTTCGTTAATCCTACCAATCCAATCGCCTATTGGCGAACCCTTACCAAGAAAAACTTGAAACAATTCTTCAATAGCACGCGCCACCTTGCCGACACCCGGCGCGATGCGCCCAAGTGAGCGCTCGAAGTGCGTGACGACCGTAGTTTCAGCGCGTTCAAGTTGATCAACAAAATTACGAAAATCCCGCTGGAGCTTTGGGGACAAATCAAGACGTTCGGTCAGCGACTTACTACGTTCGACGACGTCGCGCAGTTCTTCGGGCGACATGTTACGCAACAAGACCGCCATTTCGGGTGAAATTCCCAACTCTTGCAAGTGGTAAGCTTCGACCGTCTGCATCAGCGACGTTGCAGGCGAGCGCTTGAGTAGACGTTGAATATCGGGTAACGCCTCTTGAGCAGCGCCTACGGCATTCTTTCCCGCCAGGCGCTGCGCGGCGTTCGCACCCATGATGGACATCAACGCGCCGCGCGCATTGACGTCGGTCAGCGCATGTTGAAACCCGCCCAGCAGCGCATCGGTGTTTCCGAGGCGTCCGAGCGACGTATTGAACGCGCGTTGCTGCCCGTATCCAACGCCGAGCCCGGCCGCGCTCATGCGGCGAGACGAGACGCCCATCGCCATACGCGTAATGCCGAACAGGCCGCCGGCTCCGACGATGGACGAAAACAGCGATGTCAGGCCGCCCCATTTCATCAGGGATAGTGTGGCGTCGTGAATATGGTGATAGAATTTACGCGAGTTGACGGCTATCGACGCCCATGCAAACTGAATCTTGGCGAGGCCGTCGGCTTCTTTTTCTTGTTTACGCCGCGTTTTGGCTTCTGCGGTCTTACGCATCGAGCGCTCAATTTTTTCAAATTCACCTGCAGTAGCCTGCGCAGTCTTGCCGACGCTCTCCCACGCGCTATTGTCTTTCGCAGCCGCCTGATATTTGTTAAATAGTTCTGCGAATTTCTGAAACTGCCCATCGTCGATATCGATTGATAGGATTGGTTTGTCGGTCATTACTGCGCTCCGACGAATGCGCCGCCAGCCCCGATGAACGGATTGGAGCCGATGGAGGGCGTCACTTTTACGACGCTGCGCGTGCTGGGCTTATAATCGAGGCCCGCGCGAGCCGCACCCCGCCAACCATGCCACTCACGCCAACCGTGTTGTTTCGCATAGTCGAGTTGCCAATCAATTACTTTCTTCCATTGGCTAATGTCGCGGGCGTTGATTCCTTCTCTGAGCATCCGGTCACCCTGACCAGATGCACGCATGCCGGGGATGTTTGACTTGAAATGGGCTTGAAGCGGACCAAAGCTCGTTCCGTAGTCATTCGAACCAGCCGACCACGTTCCTTTCGACGGACTGAACCCCTTTAGACCCTCGTTTTTGGCGACGCCGAGCGCGACGCGCGGGTCGATGCCGCGCGCTTCGGCTGCTTTACGAATATACTCAACAACTTCAGGGTCAATGTCTTTACCCCGAGGTAAATTCGACAAAGCGCCACCCGTAAGACTGGCCGCCCCCTGCGAAGGAGCGGCGTCTAGACCCGTGCGCGATAGCCCATCATAAGGAGACGAAATGCTAGACCCTGAACCAGCAGAACCCCCCGTAGGCCCTGCATAACCGGCCGCTTGGGCGTCTGTTACAAACCCTAAACCTTTAGCCAGGCCCCATGCGCCTTTGACGAAGCGCCATACAATCTCAGCGATCGACTTTAACCCCTTAAAGAATTTCACGATCTGGGTCTTGGCTTCGTCGCTGCCAAGATATTTGGCGAACGTTTCTAGACCTTTGTTGAGGCTATCCAACCAACGATCGAGCGGTCCACCTTTCTTCGAATTTGGTTGGACGCGATCAAGAAGATTGGTGAATGCATCGGATAATGCAGTCAAACCGGGCGTCAATCGCCCGAGAGCCGCGACGAACAACGTCTGAATTGATTTGGTTGCACTACGTAGCGTCGTCTCGAATTCCTGCCAGTTAGACTGTTGTTCTTTACTGAGACCGAAACGCTTGACGTCGCGGTTATAGCGCCCGCGAACGCCCGACATTTCTGCGTTTGGCGTCGCGCGCAGCCGCTCGACATCCTGAAGGCTCATGACCTGGTCGACGTTACGCATTCGCATCCAGTTGGACAGCATCGCCGGGTTGACGGACTTGGACTGCTGTTGAACTTTTTCTTCGTAGCGCGCGGCCAGTTCCGCGCTCGACAGATGGTTGATCTCGTAATCCGTAAACCCGATGTTTCGGAGCGCCTGCTTGTTGGCGCTGTATTTTTGTTGGTTGACGTTAGCGAGAACGCTTTCCGCATCTCCGAAACGCCCATAGTTGAGCAAGAAGCTACGACGCTCACCATAACTGGAGCCTAATCCCATCGCGGCGGAGCGCCCAGACGAAACGTTGCGCGCAAGCGCGTCCATCCCGAACAACCCGCCCGCGCCGGCCAAACCTCCGACTAGCGACGTGATGCCGGTCCATTTAAGTAACGAATTAGTAATGTCGGCTACATTAGCCGCGACTTTAGCTGTTGAGTTGCGCATGGTTAGCCATGCCTGACTAGCCGATTCACTCAGGCGCCGCACCGCGACCATCGAGCGGGAAGCCCGGTCAGTCGCGTCGGCGCTATCTTGCGAAGCGCCTGCAGATTTTTGTGCAGAATCACTGGCGCTCTTGGCTGATTTTGCTACGTCACGCCATTGCCCAGGCATTTTTTCAGCTGACGCGGAATATTCTTTGAATTTTTGATAAAACGCGATGAATTGCGCGGCTTCAACATCAATCTGGACTTCAATCTTCGCCATCACCCTACCTCAAACTGACTGTTGCGATAGATGATGGCAGTCGAGAAGTAACCGGCGGACATCGAAATACGCTTATTAATTGCGCCGGGGGATACCGCTGCGCCCGGATCATCAGCTACGAAATACGTGAACGTATAGTCGTCTTCGACATAAACTTCAAAATCACCGTTGTAAGTCTCGGGGTTACACCCGGTAATAGTCGCTTGTGCAACCGTTCCGACAGGAATCTTGTGCGGGACGGTCGTTGTGGCCGTCACTAGTTGCGAAGCGACGTCCCAACCCAATGTATCCAGAGCGATGCTGCCTGGCGTCTCCACCAATGGAACATTAAAAATCAATTCACCCGTCAGCGCGTAGCAATTAACGTAATAACGTTTACCAAAAATGTTCCACGTAACGATTAGCTTATACTGGTTCCCGTCCAGCGTGACGATATACGACGGTGCGGAAGTCGTGGACGGCTGAAAAAGATAATAGCTCGTCATGACGGAAACACCGCATTGGCTGAAGACCAACTCGCTGGCCAAGCGAGAACGCCCGCCGCTAACGCGGTAGTGGCTGACGGAAGAATGGCAGACGAAGCCGCAGACCCCGAATTTACGGCGGTTGATCCTGACAGTTCACCTTCAGTTGGAACGCCGTCACTAATACGCTGCATCATCGCGTTTTGTGCGGTCTGTGCATCTTGTAACGCAACTAGCGGCTTGTGGAAGTCCCACTTCCATGCGATCTGCGCCTGTTTAGAATCATCACCACTGACGTCCTGTAAATTTACAAGAATGACGTCGGTAAAGAAAAAACTCGGAGTGGCCACAATAAACGTCCCACCGTTTGAACAATGCCGATCGAGCATCTTCTGCAAGCTCGTCATCACAGATTGCTTGGTAGAATAACCGCCTGGCTGATTTACTGGGCATCTCATTAACAGAGATACGTTAAGCGGTTGTTTGATTATTGCGTTAGCCGCGATCGCCATATTGGCAAATGGATACTTACCAATGTCGTTTTCGACCAATGTAGCGCCGGGCAATGGATAAAAATATGCAAACGCGTCGTCCAGCCCCATAGAACTTCCGCTGAGAACGGACGAAAAGTTAAGCGCATTGATGACGTTGCTGAGCGGGAGAAGGCCGCCAGTAATGTTGCCAGCGATGCCGCCGCTCAACATGATTGGATTGATCTCAAAGGCGGTCTTGAATTCAACCTGACCAGCCGAATAAGGCATCGCGTCACCCCATTGACATCAGCGAAGTCAGCAACTTCAGGATGTGGCGTTGCCGGAAAGCGTGCGCCGTTGAGAATTCATCTCGCCCGAATTGCTTAATGACTTCTTCAAACCCCTCTTCTGAGGCCCACGTCAAGACCGACCCGATCAGGCCGCCGTCGTCATCACGCCAGAACTGTCTGTCGCGGTCGATATCGGCAAGGAACGAATGTATTCCGTAAGAGGCGATGACGTGATTTGCCCACCCCAAAGGGCTGCTGCTGCCGTCAGGATCGGCTCCCGTTCCGTTCGCCTGTGCATTACAGAAGCCAAGGAGAAAAAAGCAAGAGCGTTCTCGACCTCGCTCGCAGATTCGTCGTCAATCCACCCACCAGACACGGCCTGTTCGAATGGCAACGTCTCCCAACCATTCTGCCCAGGGACAATGACGTTGGTCAAGCGCTTCATTTCGTTGATGAGCCCCATCTCGACTTCCGCCTCGACGTCAAGGTCTTTGGCCGCGCGCCGAAGCATGAGCGCCGCGATGCGTGGGCCGCTCGTAACGCCAAGCCCTTGCGTATAGATTTCGGAAAACGCCTTGGAGACCACGAGAAAGAACTGCTCAAACACGGCGCGCGACATCACCGACGAGTGAACATAAAACTTCTTGCCGTCGTCATTCTCCATAGGAATGACCAATTTCAGAGACTTGTCGATCTTTACGTTCATCGCTTAATCCCTCCCGAGGACAGCGGTGGTGAATTGATATCAGCCGTTCCAGGCCGACGAATTGATATTATAGGTCCCGGCCAGTTCGACAACATAGCCAGCGTCCCTACCTCCAAAGTTGAGCGGGCTAACGCCGGTGATGGAGCCATTGACGATGGCCCATGGCTTCATCGTCGTGGAATCACTACGCACCGTGTAGTTGCCGATGCGCGAGTTGAGTTCGATCTGGTCTTTATACAGGTCCGCCAGCGCCTGAGCTTTAATCAGGTGTACGGTGACCGTGACGATTTGGTAAGGCTCCGGGCTGGTGACGACGCCCGTCATCGACGGAAGATTGGTCGTCACCGGGCCGCCAAAACTGAGACCAATCGCTTCGGGCAGCAGGAAGCTCGGCGCGATGTTAAGCGACGGGTAATCGTCAAAGATGACGGATGCACGAAGGCGATTAATGTTGCCTTGGGCGACGTTAGGCGAGCCGGCCATTTATGATCCCCTTCGAGTTATGCCGCCACGAACTGCGACACGTTCAAGTTCAGCACGATATGAATGAACCCGCGCGCCGGCACGATGGCGATGGCTAGACCATCATATTCGCCGATTTTGTAGTCGCTCGGATTTTCGGCGCTGTACGTCAGAAACGGCACCGCGTTAACGACCGATTGACCAATGTATTTACCAGCCGCAAGGTTTGCCGTGAGTTCAGGCCCGTCTAACGCCGTCTGAACAGGCAAGCCAAGAATAAGGCCGAACGTCACGCCGCGCGCAATAGTGGAAGCCGCCACGGCCTGCAGCCGATCAATGCCCGGTTGATTGTAGTACAGCGGATTGATCGGGTTGTTCGACCCGTTAATGATGGCGTTAGAAATGTCGAGATCACAATTGATTGCGGCCCAGTCGGCGCAATACCAATAAGTGCAATCGTTCCCATCCATTGTGGTTCCCCACAAAATGATGGTGTTTGAAATTCCCCCTTCGGCCCCAGTGCCGATGATGTTGACGAAGGCCGCTTTAAGCGTCGTCAACAGCGCACTCAAGCCCTTGGTCGGGAATTGCGTGACGCCATAGACGTAGCTAAACGCAGTTGGCGTGACTTTGTTGGTCGTGGACGGCGCATAGTTCAAAAGAACATGCAACAACGAAGCGCCTGAATGCTCGGTCGACGTAGACCCAACATTGGAATAATAGCTAGGTACGAGCGTCCCCAGCACCGATTCCGCAGCGAGCGAACCATAAACATTGAAGATCAGCGTGCTGCCCGTGGTGCCTTCCGCCGCCTGCCACCAACCGTTGTACCCGGCCGGCGTCATCCCCGAGATCTGGAACCACTGACCTTGTGCAACGCCATGCGCCGTGGTCGTGGTCATCGTAACCTTGCCCGACGAATAAGTGGCCGCCGTAATGGCGTTGGCTCCCCACACGCCCATCGCTGGGCTTTCAATCGTCGCCACGACACACTTGTCCAGTGTCGTGTAATTTGAATAAGTAGACAACTTCGTAGTGACATGGAAATAAGTGCGAGCGTCGAGCGCATTATAACTGGCCAGTAACGTCAGAAACGACGGGACTGCATCCCACGAGCGGGGAACATAGTAACGGTAAAAATACGACGTGTCGCCGGGGCGATAATTGCTGTTGGGGTTGGAAGTAATGTAAGAAGACAGCGCCGCGACGCCATCAGCAGGTGAACCCGCACCAAGTTCAAGAACATATATCGCCTGTGACGAGCCCTGTGCAAAAAACGTCGTCGCCATGGCCGTCAGTTCCGCCACGGAAGCATTAACGTACGTTCCTTCGGTAGTGACCACCCCTGGCGTGGCGACTAGTTCGTAAGTGAACGTGTCCGTTCCGGTGATGTTGCACAGGAAGGTTCCGTTATAAGCAGTCGGAACGAACCCCGCCATCGTCAGATAGACGTCCGCGCCGGATGCAAACCCGTGCGGAGCCGTGGTCGTCACCGTAACGGTCCCAGCAGCCAGCACGGCTGAAGTCACGGAAGCGGCAGCCGCCAAATGAGAAGTCAGATCACTCAACTGCGTTAGCAGAGTGCCCGTGTACTGACTTGTCGTCGTACCGCCCTGAGAGATCAGCGCCCCAAACTTCTGGAGCGTGCTCGGAGTCGGAGCGACGGTCTGGCTGACATTGACAGTCACAATATTCGGCATATCAATCACTCCGATTCAGTTGCGCCCGCGGTGGCGATCAGGAATAGCTGATCGCATACTGCGGCGAGCCGCCGCCCGGAACGGCCGTAACCGCAATGCCCGTGGCGCACGGCCAGTCAAGCGTGATGACCTGTCCCGCGGTCAGCGACCCGTAGGCGATAGAAATGATCTGATTGGCCGCGGCGCCGCCAGACGTAGCCGCAAGATCGTTAATCGTGAGCGCGCCGCTGGTGGTGCCGGGCGCAATGACGACGATCTTGTGCAGAACGCCAGGGGACGCCTTGATGACGGCTGCCGCCGTGACATTCAGGTGCGACGACTGACCGCCGCCCGACACGGCGGCGTCGCCGCCAGCGTTCGAAACAAGAGACTGCGAAACGCCCGCGGCGTTCTTGGCGACAGTCGAAGCGTAGGGAGACTGGGGCATGTTTTGGTCCTCACGTTGGGCCGGTTACATCACCCGCAACCTGCGGCTGAGGGAGATAGGAGACGATCGCGTTATTAATCAACTGTCGCGCCAGGCTGCGAGCCGCATGCTGCTGATAATTGACGTCGAATTCGATCGTCTTCTTCATAGCCAGCACGGTTAGTTCGCTCTGAGTACGTTTCTCGTCACGCATTATAGGCGTTCCGCGCAATCCAATCAAGTTCTGGTCATAACTAAACTGGTTAACGAAATCAAAAAATTCTGCTGCTTCGGAATTTCTAGAACCATACAGGGTGACCCGAACTCGTTCGGTGGCTAACTGCCAATGACCAAGCGTCTGATCGAGATAAGGCGTTCCGAGCACCGCCTCAGTAGAACCGGGGTCGATATGCACCACGCCATACGGCGGGACGAGGTTAGTCGGCACCAGATAGCTCGAATACAGCGGAATCGGACACGTAAAGCCAGGATAGGGCGGTAGGTACGTGTTCATCGACAACCATATGGGAAGCGAATTGCTGACCACCGCGGACGTTTCGTCGAACGTTCCGGGGTCCTCGACCAGCTGGCTTCTAAACGCCGGGTATACGGCTGTTCCAACATAGTGGTGAAGATCTGCGACCTTGTAGTAACGCCCACGCGAATTGAAAGCAAATTCGATTGAGTCAATAGCCCCGACGTACAAGTATTCGGCGGCCACCGTCCCTATTTTGAATTCGAACTGCTCGACGTTGGTCGCGCTGGTTGTAGACCCGGATACGGGGACCAGTTGATAATAGCGATAGTTCTTGACGTTACTATTCAACTGCGTCAGGACCTGGCCACCGGCTACGCCACCCAGCGTGAACGATGATCCAATGTCGGCCCAACCTAGCGCGTCCCACGAGCCCTGCCACCGCCAGACGCCCTGAGCGTCGGTCGTGTCCTGGTAGTACATGGCTTCGTTGATATACGTGTTGGACCCGAAATCAAAACGCAGATGGTCGGTGGTGGGCGCCAGCGCTCGATCAGCGAAAGTCAGACCCGCGGCTGCGACGTCGCCATTGACCAGGTTCTCCACCGTTCCGGCTGAAAACATGTTGACCGTGGCGGTCACGGTGATGGACGCCGTGCGATCGCCGGTGACGTAGGCGTAATTGGTGGCGCTGACCGGATCGGTGGCGTTCAGGTCATTGACTTGTTGCGTGGACGAGAAAATCACCTGATTGACGCCGGCCGTCTCGTCCTCGATCTGGTCGGTGTTGGTCGCGTAGTGCAGCGACCCATTCACCGTTAGCGTGTTTCCCGCATCCTTGAGCCAGAACACGAAACCGTCGAGCGGGTTGGTGAACTTGACGTAACGCTGAAACGTAATCTGCTGGTTCTGGCTGAGCGCAGCGAGGCCCGCCGCCAGATCGGCGGCGAGTTCGGGCTTCGAGGCCAGAGCTTCAGCGGCTGTGGTCATGGTCTATTCCCGAAGTTTGCCCGCAATACTTGAGCCTTTTTTAGTTAAAGCGAATCCGTCTTTAAAATTTCCCACCAACAGCCCCGCTCTTAGGAGCTTGTCAAAATCGCTTGGGGCGGTCTTTGGAAAATCAAAGATCGACTTTTTACGGTCAAAGTGTATTCCTTCCAAGATTTTCTTGTCGATAGACGAAAGCCCCGCGTCCTTCCTCGTAATTTCGTCAGCGCGCTTGTGCAGTTCGGCCATGCGGTCCGCGACCTTCTTGACGCCTTCTTCGAGCGCGTCCATCTTGCTCGCCATGTCACTTCTCCAGCCAGGATTTGAAAGAACTCTCGAATAAGCCGGTATCGATGAAACTGGGCCGCGGGTCGCGCTTCACGTAGGGACGCTTCATGCGATGGTTGACGCCGTGGAGCGCCGCGGCGGTTGGAATGCCGGGGAACAGGCCATCCATTTCCTGCTTCATTAAGAACTCACTAAATCGCGCACGGATTTTACTGCTGGCCGAACCCATCGGATCATGATCCGCAGGGGCGCCGTTAAGCATCGAGTTCAGCGCGCCTTCAAGCGAGCGCTCAACGTCCTTGGCGATTTCGTCGCCGTGCAACGTCCAGAACGACGCATAGATGTGATATTTGTTCTCTAGCCACTGCGCGACGTCGCCCGTGGTCTGCGTACCAGACGTGGCCTTGGAACCCGGAGCGCGCGGGGCGTTCGCGTAAGGCAGGTCAATTATGCCTAGCTGGAGCTTCATGCCGCCACCAATTTTGAACCTTTGGACAAGTTACATGGGGCACACAACCACTGTAAATTAAAAATGTCGTTTCGTCCGCCTTTACATAAGGGTATTTTATGGTCAAGATGTTTTGGCAATACACTTAAATTACCATTACACACAGCACATTTAAATTCTTGTTGGTGCAATAAAACTTTAATTTCGGCATTTGTAAAAGTACCCCCTGCTCGTATTTTTGCCGCACGTCGATTGTGGTTATATTGAGATATTTTTCCGGGATTGTTGTTCAACCAATTCTTTTTTCTTTTTCGATAAGCTTCACGATTTCTAATACGACATTCCTTTGCTTTTTTTATAAAATATTCTCTATTGCGTTTCATATATTCTTTGTAATGTTCTATTCCCTTGGCTACACTTGGTTTTGGCTCAGGGACTGGAACGTACACACCCTTTTTTCTTAAATATTTACGTTTGTTTGCTGCGGCTACTTTATCCGTGTTTTCAGTTCTCCATTTTTTAATATATGCTTTTCGTTTACTTTTTCTTTCTAAGTCTAATTTTTGGCATTCTTTACAAACCGCAGCATATCTTTGTTTACCGTAAGGGTCAAAGCCGTGCTTACAAAAATTTTCACTAAGAGATTTAGTCACCCCGCATCTATGACACTTTTTATCCATGGCTAAGACATTCCCCACAGCGTGCCAAACGATTGCGCAATCCCGAGGTACGTTCTCCCCCAGGGCGTTTTCAGCCGCTGCAAATCACTGATTGTCAGTTCGTCAAACGCCTTCGGCGTCGACATTGACTGACTGGTGCCTTCGTCGCTCGACGAATTAATGACGCCCGCGGTGAACGAATTCAGACCCAGATGGGTTCTTAGCGTCGCAAAATATGTACTGGGCGCCGTGTCCTGTGCGAAGTTCACGAGAAAATCGCCGCCGAGATTATACACCGCGACGGCGTAGACCGAAGGTTGCGTCGAATCAGTGTTCGGAACCGACTGCAGCGCCGGATTCACCAGATTGACCGACAGGTTGTAGGTCATCGCGATAGCCGTATTGGCGTCCGGCAAATCCGACGTGCTGATGCCCATCACGCCACGGATGAAAGTTAGGTACCCCGTGAGTGATGGGCTAGACATTTACCCCGTCGTCCTCGTCAGCGCTTATTGGCGCGTTTTGGCTTGTTACTGGCCTGCTCGTCACGAACCACCCGAACGCCTTCGCTGATGCGCGGTCCGGTACGGTCTCCGACCTTGGATTCTTCTTCCTGTACGGTCATTTCGAGATTGGTGAGCCGGCTCTCAAACCGCTGCTCCTCCATCTCGCTCTCGATGGCGTTGTTGACGGCGACCGCCGCTTCCTGTCGAATCTTTTTACCGAGGTCTACCAGATCGTCGACCCGTCTCGTCATGGCCTTCTGAAGCCTGTCGATGGGCACCGGCTTGTCGGTCGAATATATGAGCCCCGAGAACGGCACAGTGCGCTTCTCGGCCTCCGTGACGGATACGAGACCATACGAGCGATAATGCTCCAAAATGGCGTCGATATCTGCCGACCGAAGTTGTCCCGACCCGATGTTGACCTGGCCGCCGATCGGAATGGTCTGAGCCTTGGCGCCCTTGACTTCGGGCAACCGGTACGTGAATTCGAAAGTCTGTCGCGTGGCGTTGGCTACATATAGATTAGACATGGTGCGTCTCCCAATAAAACGCCGGGGCGACCGTCGCCCCGGTCAACACAGTGCAGCGGTGGAATTCAAATCATTGGTAGGTCATCGCGCAGATCGTGACCGCTTCCGGTCGAACCGCCCAGCCGGACGTGATGCGCCACTCCGACAGAACGTCGATAGCGCCGCCGGGCAGCGGGGTTGGGATCTCGCGCGGCGCGGCCATGTCACACAGCTGGATAGTGCAGGCTTCGAGACCCGGCGCGAGCTTGGCGAACTCATTGGTGTTGATCTTGCCGCCGTTGGGCTTCTCGACTTCCGGCATCACGACGATGACCGCGTCCGCGCCGCCCGCGCCCTTGCCGATGAGCGTGTCGTCATAAGCCCACACGATCTCGTCACCATTCATGCCGAGCACGTCCTTGATGACGCCCGCGGTGGACGAAGAACCAGCACCCTCGCGCTGGTAACTCGTCAACTGCACGATGTTCTGATATTCAAACGCCCCCAGCACGCGCTGCGGCCCGAGAATCGTGAACTTGCGCGGAATGCCGAGCTGGTTGGTGCGCGTCTTGAGCGACGAAATCAGCGACAGAATGTAGAACGCCATCTCGCCGTTGTCGTAGGTCACGACCGTGGTGTTGCCGTGACTATCGGCAGGCAACACGGTAGACGTAGCGCCGTTGGCGTTGAGCAGTCCTTCACCATTGGCGGGGTTCATCCCATACAGAAGCGCGTTACGCGCCAACTGAAAATGACCCTGGCGCATGCCGAGACGATTGGCCTCGACGATGCTCACGCCCTGACGGCTCATGGCCGCAGTGTCGTGGTGATCGTATTCGGCCCGAACGCGCAGCAGATAACTGGCGGTCGAGATCTGGCTCATCGCCGTGGAGACGGACGGCAGCGCGTTATAGGCGGACTGCGAGCCCGCCATGCGCGTGCGAACGTCGACGCGGCGGATATAGGCGACGAGATCGCCATCCGCCAGACGGATGAGCGGCTCGCCGCTAGCGAGCGTTTCAAACGCGCCCGAAGCCTGCGAATAAGGCAGCAGGAGTTCAGGCATTGTGTAGCTGGGGTTCACCGTAATGAAGGCCGGTGCGATGTTGGCCATTTCTGTTTACTCCTTCAGTGGCGCATCGCGCCGTTGTCGCTTATCAGATGAGAATGACCGCTGCGTTACCCGAACGGTTCCACGTCAGGAAGCCTGTCGTCGAACTGTAAACCGGGACCATCGAATTACCGATGTCCACGTCCAGGATCTTGACGTCGAGAGCCCCGCCAACCGCAGCGTTGACCGACCCACCCGAAGCATAAGTCCCGATAGACGCGGAAGCCGGCGCGCTGACGACGATAGTGGTCGACGTAGTCGAAACGACTTCCCAAACACCATTAAACGCGCCCGTGGACGCACCACCAGTATTGACCACGCCCGACACGTTAATGAAGTCACCAGCAAACACCAACGTCGTAGGATCGGTGCCGACAGTAAAGGTAACCTGGCCGCCGCTGGTGGACGCCCAGACAGCGCCCGAAACAGTGTTGGCCGAATACCCTGGCGTATAGGGGACGAGCAGCTGGTTTACAAAGTCCCACGAGACTTTACCCGTGATGACGCCGTTTTCAAAACTCGCCAGGGCGTCCGAGCAGGGCACGACGATGCGCGCGTTGGACCCGAGCCGATAGAAATTTACGCTCATGCCGGGCGTCGCCATCGGGACCGGGGACTGCGGGCTCTGGACCATGTTGTGCGCCTGGTCGAACACGCTGAACCCGGTAAGTTGACCGGTCGTGTTGGCCGTAACGTTGGTCGCACGATCAACAATCGTGCCCAGCGCCGAATTAGGCCGAGTGGTGGAGCCGGGCGTCGGGACGAGTTCAGTGACCCCAACGCCGCCCCACATAGGCAACGCGGCGGAAGCATAAAGCGTGCCGCCGCTCAGCCAGTTACGCGCTGAAGGATCGGCAAAAGCCGTGCCGGCGACGAGGCCAGACGACGAGACGTTGAAAGAGCCCGCCGCCGTCGTGGTGACGATCGGGTTGAAGGCCATCGTGTTCGCCATGATTTAGGTTTCCTTTCGAAAATATGGCGTCGTAAATTACGAACGCAGATTGGCGAGGCCGAGGCCGACGACGCGGCGCACAGGCGATTTCATTCCGACGATGAAAGTGCTCTTTCCGGCAAAGCGCGTCATGCGCTGTCCCGTAGTCGGATTCACGGTGGTGATCTCGCGGAGATCTCCGGCTTCAACGTCAGTCGGATGATTGGCCGCATGCAACGCGTCGGCATAAATGCGCTTCTCGATGACGTCGAACGCCGTATTGTCGACCATAGCGGTCAGATTGACGTCCTTCCATTCCGGAGAATGAGCCTTGAGAGCCGAAGCCAGCCGGCGACGATAACGTGGCAGCGTCTCACCGTCGAGCGGGCGCGGGGCGCGCTTACCGAAAGCCGAGAACACGGCGTCGGCACGAGCCTGCGTGTCCGCCATGGCGGCGAAATCGGCGTCCGACATCTGGCGCGGGAGACGACGTTCGACATCCGCAATGCGACGACGAATGTCTTCCGAATCGGCGCGACGCTCTTCTTCGCGCTCCGCGTCCTTTTTGGCCTTGTCCGCGGCGAGTTCGCGGGCCTTGATGTCTTCCATCTCGGGCTCTTCTTCGCCTTCGTCAGCTTTATCCTCTTCCTTTTCTTCTTCGCCTTCGTCAACCTTTTTTTCCATCTCGGGCTCTTCTTCGCCCTCGTCGGCCTTATCCTCTTCTTTCTTGCGTTCGGCTTCGTAAGCGTCCATGCGCGAAGACAAAGCGTCGGCCGCCTGCATCACCGAATCGAGATGCGCCAGAACCTTGTCGAGCTTCTCGCCCGCATCGGCGTCAACCTTGGCGTCGTCCTTTTCGATTTCCTTGTCGTGCTCAGCCATTGTAATTCTCCAGTTGGCTTTATTCAGACCTGCACTGATCGCCTCGTATTGTCGGTTCGGGCAGGCGTCGAACCAACGGAGCCGGTTCAAGCCCGCATGCGGGTTCGAAGAGATTTCATACGTATTTTAAGCGCATTCGCCTTCACTGACAATATGTCGAGTTTCGAAGAAGACAATTCGTACGGTTGGGAGTCGACGCGGGCTTCGACATCCACCTGGGCGACGCCGTCAGAACTACCGCCCTTATCCCAGACCCCTTTTTCGCAGATCGCCAGATGATCAAGCAGGTTCGGAACGCCTTCGATCAAAACCGGAGTTCCGTCCTCCAGTTTGATTATAGACGTGGACCCTGGCTCCCTGAACACCACGGCCGGCGACGTACTCATCTTTTCTTCATCAAGTAATTTGATGATTTCGTCGTCATAAATACGCGCTACGCACCATAGCTCCGGATTTGGGACTGTCGCTGCGTCGCCAATGGGTTTGACATACCCGAACATGACGGCGCCCACGACGCGGTCCGCAAATTCCTCACTATTGAGCGTGTTGCGCTCCGGGTGTTCGAACACCACCGGCACGCCCGCGCAGCGGTCCGCCATTTCTTGTGTGATCCACACCTTGGGGTCGCGCCACACGAACTCGTCGATGCCCTTGCGGTAACTAACTCCGGTGCCAGACACCCGCATAGCGTATAGAGTGACGTTTTCGAACTTGGTGGGGCTGACGAGACGCCCGTCCGCCACCATTCGGGCCACGACGAGTTCGTTTGCGCCGAGCCTAGCTATAGCTATAGCCGCGCCTGGGTGCAACGGCTCCGGTGGTCCGTCCGCGGTCGCCCACGAATAAGCCGTATGCTCACCGTCAGACAGATCGGGCGTAAATTCATCAGAACCAATGACGCGATATGTGGTGAAATCAACCTCGTCGGGCGTCTCGGCCCCCGTTCCTTCGGGGTCCTGCGGATTGAGCGGCAGGGGCGCGCGCTGGCTGACGGACCGAGTGAACGGAGCGCCAAGAACCTCGACCTCGTGACCGGTCTCTTCAAGCGTCTCGCGAATGGCGCAGTCGGCCAAGGTCTCGCCGTCTTCCTGTTTGCCACCGGGAAAACACCAGTAACCCGCATAATCGCCGCCGTTCCCGCGGCGCAGGAACAGAATGCGCCCGCGCTTGGACTGAAACAGAATTCCAGAGGCGATGACAGTGGTCATTTAAATCATCTTAAGTTTTTTGGCCACCTTGGCGCGCAAATTTTTCATTTCTTGTAAATATATTTTGTTAGATTCTTTTGTTGCTTTCTCAGACTCTTCTACAGCCTTTTTATATTCAGGTTTACGCTTGTCCGCCCCAAGTCTAGCCATAATTTCCCCAAGTTTCTTGTCTGTTGTCTGTATTCTAAGTCTGTGTTCAAGGTACAACTTTTTACGCTCTTGAAGAAATTCGGGGTCCTGTTCGATTTTATCATCGTCCCAACCAGCATCTGCGCGCTTCGGCGTAAAACACGCATCCGCCCGCTTGTTCAGCGCGTCCATGCGCTCCGCTATGCGCTTCACGCCATCCGCCAGACAATCAAGCTTGTCGGCGCGTGACGATTCGAATTCCTTTTTACGAATCTTGTCGGCCTTATCGGCCAGGTCTTCGTGGCCGTGCATGCGGGCTTCGCGCGCAGCAGCCAGCAGCAAATCGCGGTCATACTTCCAACCACCCTCACGCTTGACCTTGACCGGGTATTTGCGAGTGTCGGGCTCCAAAAACACTTCGGCCGGCTGTTCTTCACGCTCGGCATGATTTTTGTTAGCCTCGCCCTGCTCCTGCTTGCTAAATTCACCAGAAGCGGCGTCAGACCGAGCCCACTTGCTCCATAATTCTTTTGCCCGGGCCGTAGCTTTTTCTCGTGTGTCGTGGTATTCGTTAAACACTTTTTGGAAAACGTTATTCGGGGCGTCTGGCCCAGGGGTCGCTACGGGTTTATACCTGTTTCCGTCTCTCTTGGCCCCAAATTGAACACTGTAGGACGCGTCCCCTCTCGCCTTGTTCAGCGCGATGGCGACCGCTTGCTTCTGCGGCTTACCCGCCTTCATCTCAGTCTTGATGTTCTGCGAAATGGCTTCGCGCGACTTTCCTTCTACGAGGGGCATGTCAAGCTACCTTTTTGGAAGCAAAATATCGCTTCAAAGACTCGCTCAGTTTAGCCCTAAATTCGGGCCTAGACGCATTTTTAGAACTCGCAGCACTTATCTTTTTGCGGACTTCAATAGGGGTAGTTTTTCCTCGATTTGAAGCGAGTTTGTCATTCATCCCGTCTTTAAGAAGAGACGAATGCATTCTAACACGTTTTTCGGGGTCTTGCCAAGCGGCTTTAGTAGCTAAACTTAGCTTAGCTCTTTTTTCGTCGCTGGCTTTTTGTTGTTTACTTTTAATACTTAGTTTAAGTCTAGTTTCGCTACTAGGGTTGCTTCCCCCTTCCCCTCCGTCGGTTAAATTAGCGAGTAAACCAAATTTACCCTTACCTAAAACTTTAATTAAAGCAATTTCTGTTTCATAAGCTTCTTTTTCAGTTAGGTACTTTCTTATAATAACAACTGGTATTTTACCTCCAGCTTTATTTATAATTGCGCCAAGTCGTGAATTATAATGTTTTTTACGAAAGTGAGCGGCATACCTTCGCCCTGACCCTTTGCCCACATAACACGGGGTGCCGTCCCAAGGGCGAAACATAACATACACATAGAATTCACGATTAGTGTTCACCAAGTGCTTTCTTTCCTTTTATAGTTAGCATGTCGTCGGGTAAATCATTCAAATTATAAAGCCATGTTCCGTAACATCTGCAAAACGGTTCTTCCCCAAAAGAAGTAATTTTGTCAAAAAACCCTGCTTCTCCCACTTTAACAAGCCCTTTTTGCGTTGCCCAATTACCTCTTAACAAATACACCTTTCCGTCCCGTTCTTTATGGTCTTCTCGATAATTGTAACCCCGTTGTCTCCAATGGCTATTCCACTTAACAGCAATAGCTCCACTACCTTCAGCCACAATTTGGTGAATAGACGACACTAATTTTTGAGACTGGTCTATGTTCACTCTACGTTCTTCAAACGGCAACGAGGCCAGCGCCTTGCGGATTTTGGTTTTAGTCTCGGGCTTGTCTTGCGATTTGGTTCCGCCTGCCGGAATGGACGTCGCCCAACCCGAAAACCGCTGTAGCGTCTTTTCGATAGCCGACTGTCTGTTCAACTTGATCAGATTGGCCGAGGCCATTATGCGCCGGTCAAGTTCAGCGCGCATCGCCGGCATTAGCCTGGCGATAGTATACTGACTAACCCCCGGATGAAACTTGAACAATCCACCCTTCTGCGTGAGACGAATGAACACGCTGCGCAGCGACCGCTTCAGTTCATCGACCATCACTGCTTCCGACACCAGATTGTCATGCGCCGCTTTACGCAAATTCTCCAGCCAGTCACGCAACTGGTCTTCCGATTTGAACCCTTTGGTTACAAAGTCGTTGACCGCGCGAGTAAGCGTCTCGAAGAAAGTCATCACCTATCCAAGAATTTGGGCGCATGGTCTATCAGCCATGCTAGCCCTGCCCCAAGCATTCCCGCCGCGCCCCCAATCGCTACTGTGCGTTTGGCAGCGCCTGACTGTTTGTCCCGAGTGGATTCCAGCGAATCGATGCGCCTACCGTGCTCAGACTGAACAGACGTTATGTCTTTGTGGTTGTCTTCACACTGTTTTTCAATTCGATCCATGCGCTGCGCGCCACCAGCCAAAGATACGGTGGCGCGCTCCAGAGCAATCGACGCCTGGTAGATTTCACGAGAACTGGCGGCCAAAGACTGTTCAATACGGTTCATTTCTTCGCGGAAATAAATCTGCGCAGCCTTGATTTCTGCAACGTCCAGTTTTAATTGTTCGATCATCTGACCGTCTACCAAAATGCCCACTCCTAACGACAAAGTCAGTTCGCCGCGACCTTCGTCGTCGCGCCGGGCGTTCCGCCGAGCGCCGAGCACACGATCGACGACACCGTGTAGACCCTGCCCGTCGTGTCCTGCACCGCCTTGCCGGCGTTGACGGCGGATTCAATCTGGCCGGCGATGCTGGCGGCATTGTTCACCGAGCACGCGACGATCTGCGACCAGCCCTTGGCGACAGCGGTCGCCTCGACGGTCTTCGGGTCCGACAGAAAGTCGCGGGCGGCGATCACCTGGGCGCAGCCGGCGAGCGGGAGAATGGCGACGGCGAGAACAACGAGTTTGCGCATGATTTTGGTCCTTTCAGATCGTGACGTTGGAATTCCCGGCCGGCGCGTTGTAGGCGGGATGGCCGGGCTGGATCGGCTTTCCGGTCAGCAGACCGTTCAGCCAGAATTCGAACAGGGCGAGGGCCGGACCTCCGGCCGGACCGGCGAGAAACGACGACAGGCCGGCCGCGATCTTCGGCGCGATGATCTGCGCCGCCTCGAGCCCCAGCTTGACGTCGTGGTGCACGTCCTTGCCGTGTTCCTTGATGACCGTGACCAGCAGGTCGCCGGACGCCAGCGCCTTGTCGGCTTTCTCCGCCATGGCGGCGGCCTGCGACCACGTCTTATCGGCGAGGATCGCCTTGAAGATGGATTCTGCGGCGTTGATAATCGACATAGGCTTTCCTTCCACGGGCGCAGGAACGACCCCAGCGGCGACGCCGACGCGATACAGCAGCACGTCGCCCCGCCAGATGACCGAAGCGACGCGCTTGAGGATCACCCAGCGCTGCCGCCACGGGATATGCGGGACGTCGGTCATTTCGGCGGATCGTCCTTCTTGACCAGCAGCCCCGCCTTGGCGCTCGAAAGGGCCGGCAGAATCGGGGAGAAGATCGCGGCCCAGCCGACGATGTAGGCGCACCAGTCGTGCACGACCGCCCAGTTCACAGCGGCAACGCCGGGCGGTGCGCCGATGACGCCGGTTGCAATAGCGCCGATCGCGGCGGCGATGACCGTAAAGACGAGCTGGACGTTCGGGGAAATCGAGAAGTTCATGGCTATTCCTTTCGGTTGGGGTGACAATTTCTGTCACCCCTGCCGTTGCACAGATCAGGCGGTGATGTGCTTGACGGCCCACATGACCGCCTCCTCGATCTTGGTCTTCGCCAGCGAGATTTCGCGGCTGTTGCCGAGACCAGCGATAAGTTCATGGAAGGCGAGGCCATGATCCTTGATCGCCTGCATGTTTGCCTTTTCGGCGTCGTTCAGAACGCGATAGGCATGACGCATCGTGTTATTGACGGTGCGGTCGTCGGACTTGCTGTCTACGGATGCCATCTTGGCTCATCCTTCTATGATGCTCGCAGACCCGGCGAGCGCGGGGTTCAATGAGACCCGTTGTTCATCCAGACGATCCACGGGATGATGAAAACTGCGGCGGCAACGACAATTGCTCCGATAACGACGACGCCTGCGATTGCGAGCCAAGTCATGCTCGTTCCCTTCAGTTGCAGTTGTTCGGCTGCGCCGCGCAGCCAAGCGCAGCCTTTCCGATGGCGAGAACGTCGCGAGCTGCGCCACAGCCGGCCAGCGACAGAGCGAGCGCGAGCGCGACGAGACGGATCACGGCCGCACCGCGACAGGCGTGGGCTGCGGCGCATTGGGCGCGGACGCAAAGATGTTCTTGCGCCACTCGTCCGAACCGATCGGAGGCCCGCTGCATCCGGCGAGCACGATAGCAAGAAACCCGGCCATCAGAACGACGCCGGCGAGCGAGGCGAGAGCAATCTTGGATTTCATGGCCAGTCCTCCACCGAAGGCGCGCGAAGGGAATTGATCGCGCGGGAGACGAAATTGTCGGGGTGATC
>ERZ724522.92-NODE-92-length-50650-cov-16.176539_pt1 | contig 50650 bp, 55 predicted proteins | sample MGYA00376055_ERZ724522 | MGnify/ENA primary metagenome ERZ724522 (study PRJEB28724, sample SAMN07190884) | wastewater metagenome | isolation source: effluent of sewage treatment plant in Hong Hong | place: Hong Kong | collected 2016-03-17 ... | reverse complement strand
ACCTGAAACAGATCGCCGTCCGCACCACCAACCCACTGGTAACGGGTGCGAGGGGCGGACGTGTCCGCACGGGCGCGCGCCGCTTCGACTGCGAGTACGGCGCTTTTCGCAGTCTCACTCACCGTCTCGGACTCCAACAACGGCGCAGCATCCACGCCTGTTTGCGCGTAAAGGTCAGCCACCAGCCCATACAACTCATCAATCTGTGACGCTACGGCTAAATCTTCAACGGGGGCGGGGTCGTCCACCTCGACCTCATCAACAATGTTGTTGTTCGGCTTGGTTGGGTCGTACCCGCCGAGCCCGTATGTTTCAAACGTTGTTGTTGTCATGTGATTGGCTCCCTTTTGGTTATGGTGCGGCGCGAAGGAACAGGTACGGTGCCGCGTGATAGTTGCCGAACTTGAGGGTGGCTAGTCCGGGTGCGGATGGGGACGCGATCGCGGCATAATAGTTGGCGAGCGCGTTGCGGACTTGCGAGCCGGACGCCCCGGCTGTGCCTGTACCGATTGTCGGGATCGACCCGATAATACAGCGGTAATGGATTTGGTCGGTCGTGTGGAATGACAGCCACCAAAGACCGGGTGCCAGCGCTTTGCTGATCGTTATTTCTTTCACCCCGGCCGTGGTGGGGTCGATGGTGCCTGCGTTCAACGACAACGCGCCGGGGCCTCCGGTGGCGGCGTCTGTCCCGTAGATGAGGAGGGTGACGGTGCGTGCGGATGGGGCGGCGGTGGTTATCTCCATTCCGATCCGGTCAACTGTCGTCTCAGTCGGCACCCAGATAGGCACCCATTGTTGGATTAGTTGTGAAGGGTTGGTGTTCGCGGTTGAGAAGGCGCCTGCGGGTGGCGAGTAGTACCAGCCCGGCCACCATTTACCTGCCATGCCGAAGCTGCGTGCCTCTTCGAGCCGATCATCGACCGTGTTGGCGAGGTCAGTCACCCTGCCGTCGTCGGCTGCCTTACCGTTCGCTGCCATGCTTCCTCCTAGCCGATCAAGGCCGTGTAGTCGGTGTCTTGGATGGTGACCCCGCCGCCACCCTGCTCCAACAGGTAGATGCGCTCTCGTAGGCCGATCACCCACGAGCCACCATGAATCGAGTAACCCCAGTACCCGTTTTGGGAGTTGTATCCGACCACGTGGCCATAGTCCCCGGCGAAAGAGTTGAACCCGAGTAGCGGGTCTGGGGTCGGGATGCTGTTCCATCCACCGGGCTTTGTCCGCCAATAGTCGGTGCCGTCAGTCCACACCGCGCCATCCGCGAGCCCCCACATCTGCGTGTACGGGGCGTTATGCCAATCGGTGCGCCAACCCCCACCGGGTGACCACCAGCGCCCGTCACCGGGGGTGCTGTCGCCAACCCAGGTCTCAGTGTCCGTGTAAGTCATATAGCCTGTGTAACTGGTCGGGGTTGTGGGGCCACCAGCCACGGTTGTCCACACGCCAGCGGGAGACAAATGGTGCCAGCCGGTGCCGTCCCATGCGAGAGTGTCGCCAGTCTCAGGAATCGGGTAGGCATGCTGCTGGTCTACCCCGCTCGGTGGGGTGGTGATTATCCACGCACCAGTGGTCGTGTCCACTCGATACCAGTCACCACCAGCGTCAATCAGCCAACCAGACCCCACAATGTTCTCGAATGTGAACGCGCCGCCAGTGATGATTGCGGGGGCCGCTGTCCCGTCAGTCCAATAGAACTCACCCGTGTTCCAGTCCATCAGATAGGCAACACCGCCAATCCCGCCCATCGGCCCAACGCCGGTAGGGAGCGTGTACTCCCAGCCACCGTGGGCGCCCCCACCGATAGTGACCTGAGTGAAATCCTCATTGGGGAGCATCCATGCGAAGTAGCCACCAACGAAACCGAACAGGTCAGCGCCAGTAGGTATGGTGATCGGGACGGGCTCCGGGATCGTTACACCGACGTACTTCCAGTCCACCCAGAACGCTTTAGGGAAACCGACAGCCAACCGGCCCCCGAGGGTCATTGCGACCCGAACCTGCTCCAGTGTCGCAGACCCTGCGCCAGCGGGGCCAGCGGGGCCGGGGTCGCCCTGATCACCCTTATCGCCCTTGGCACCCTGTAGCCCGGGCGCCCAACCACCTGTGTAAGGAGCCCCCACCACGGGGCTCGGAGGGCCGTATCCGGGGGGGAGATAATCATCATTGGCCATGGCCAAAGTATCGGTCTGACTCAACCAAACAGCATGGCCAGCACAGATTCCTTGCCGGAGTGTTCAGCACATACAGGCGTGATGGTGGTGGCCATGCCGAGCACGCGCACGAGATTCGGAGCGGGATCTCCACAGTCGGGGGATCCACAAGACCCTTGCTTGAGCACGCCGCGCATCAACAGCACGTTGCTCTCCCGCCATTTAACGAAGCAAGCCACCGCTTCCTCTGGGGATTGGTGAGGGGGATGATCGGCACAGCCGCTCAGATTGGCGCCCTTGCCCTTGTTGGAGAAGTGGTAGACCCAGCCACCCTCGACTGAGATGGGGCCATTACTGCGCACGTGGGCAGTATCGGCAAAGCAAAAGCCCCAGTCCACAAGGGGCCGGGGCTTTTGCTTTATCCCAAGGTAGGGAGATCAGGATCAGCCGGGAGCAACGTCAGCGACGTAGACCAACTGCTCAGGGCGAGTAATGACCGGAAGGAAGTTGTACTCGATCAAGCACTGACGAGCACTCGGGTCCTTCTCCTTCCACGTCTTGGAGAACTTGCCGGTGAAGTTGGCGGGGGCCTCATCATCGGCGGTGGGTCCTTCCATGATTTCCATGGCGCGACCGGACTTGAGGTTGGTCAGGAACAACGCATCGTCAGCGACGTACGAAGTGGCCACACCGTTGGTCGTGTCGTAGAAGCTCTCCACAACGTGCCAGTCGAGCCCAAGGAAGCCGGGGAGGGTGCCAGTTGAGTAGTACTGGTCCTTCATCCGATCCGAGAGCAACTGACCCGCAAGCGCGTTGGCTGCACCATTGGCCGCGAACGAGTTGAAGATCCGGTCCATGGTCACGCCGGTCAGCCAAGCGTCGGTTGCCGGGACACGCGCATCCTTGGAGATCAGCCGGGTCCAAGCGCGAACGTCCGCCACGATCTTGGGAGGAGTAGCGGTGGCCCAAGTCTCACCAACGGTGGGCTTGTGCGAGTTGGGGATCTTGTAGTCCACGGTGGCCTGAACGTCAGGGTAGTTGAACGTCAGGGTGCCGGTGAGGGCCTGCCAGCAGGACCACTCCACGAAGTTGTCCACGCGCTGGTTGAGATCGTTCACCTCGCGGAGGACAGCGTTCTCGGCGTTCTGGGTATTCTCGACCGAACCGGGAGCGCGTAGCCAGTGGAGGGTGGTCGGCTCAAAGACCTTCTTCTCACGAACGTAGACGAAGCTCGCGCTCTCCTGAGAGACTCCCAGACGGGGGACGATGTGAGCTTCGGAGTTCGGCACGTTGGGCCGGGCGATCTGGCGAGATCCCTTGATCACGTCCCACGTCACAGTGGGGAATGGGTATGGGGTCTTGGGCAGGGCCGAAGAGAGGGGCAGCGTTTCGGGGGTGGTGAGCTTCTCCACCACGCCACGTAGGACTGTCGGCTCAAGCAAATCAATGTTCGGCATTGATCTGTTCCTTTCTTTTCTGGGGGATTAGCTCAAGCGCCACCAGGCGAGCCGTGTCCTGAAACTTTCAAAGTCAGTATCGGCAGATTTGTCAAGAGAAAAGCGAAAGAGCCCAATCCTAAAGGGAGAGGGCTCTTTCACAAGGGGTGGATCAGAAGCTCATGTACCCATGGATCGTGTCCACTCGGCCACTGAGCGCGGTAGCGACCGTGGCAACTTCACCGTTTGTCAGAACCGTGCCGTCAGCGAAGCGAAGTTCAGAGGTCTTGACAAGGCCGGAAACAACGTAGTTGCCCAACTTGTCTTCGGAAGTGGCATCCACTTCCTTGCGGAGAACTCCAACAATCGTGTCACTGGTGGCGGTGGCCCCGGTGTACTTGTTAGCGGTGCCAGAAAGCTTCAAGAGCGTCCCAGCCTTGAGCACGCCTGCGCCCGACTTGATCGTTAGACCCTTCTGCGTGAACTTGGCATAGGAGCCGAGAATCTCAGGAGCGTTGGTCGGCGTGGTGGGTCCAGATACGCCCGGAACCCGGAGGACATTGCCTTCGTTATTTGCCATTGTCTTTCAACTTTCTTTCTTGTGGTTGCGCGGGTCCGGGCAGGACTCACTTGTTCATGGAGTTGGCAAGGGCTGTCAGTCGCTCAATGTTCCCAGTGAGCTTGTCGGAGGTGGCTTCCTCGAAGGTGCTCAAGCCCTGCTCACTAAAAGCAACGATGGAATCGTCGGGAACGAGTTGCTTGAACGTCTCGGGATCGGTGATCGAAAGGGCCACCATGGCATCACGTTGCTTGGGCAGCACACGGCCTTCGCGGACCAGCTTGTCCACCTCGTTGGTCGCATCCTTGATCTGCAAGTCCAGAAGAGAACTTGAGAGGTCGGCAACTTGGGCCGAAAGCTCAATCTTCTCTTCGGCCATTTCAACCACAGCCTGAGCCACGTCGGTCAGAGAGATCACACTCTCCGACTCAGGGGCAAGAACGTTGCTGAGCGCAGTCAGGAGTTCCCCGTCCTGCAACTCGGCTTGGGCCTGCAAGGCGGGAACATCAATCCCATTCTCCTTGAGAACTGCAATCGCTTGGTCCATCAGCACGGGAGCCTCCAAAGTTGAGCCGGATGCTTCCAAAAGCAACACGGCAGGTTCGGAATCAGTATCGGCACTGGCCGCGATGAACTCTTCAAAGCCGCCAAGGTTGGTGAGGTAAGGCCGGTTGGTCACAGCCACATGCAGCAGCGTGGGGCCTACATTGCGACCAGTGCGAGTGTCCTTGTAGTCCAAATGCATGAGTGCGGACGCTCCCAAAAGGGTGCTGCCGAGATCCTCGGCGTGCTTCCGGGCTTCGATCACGGCGAAGACGCCTTGGTCGTCAAACGAGAGATCCACAACCTGCCCGATGTTGCGGGTGGGATCTTCCACATGCTGATTCTTGTCATTGACAATCGGGACTTGAACAATGTCGCACATCCCAGACCGGAAGTTAGCCTGCAACCGCTCTGCGAATTGCCTGTCGATATGGACTTTCTTTCCCGGGGATGCGGGATGAACAAAGTCCCCCCAGTGCAGAATCTGTTTACGGAAGCGTCTGGACTTGGGAGAAGTTCTAGTAAGCTCCACAAATCCTTCTGTCCCGCTTCCCGGGACAACAACCAAGCCGCTCATGACAAGAGTATCGACTCTTTAGCTGTAACCCTGCTCTATCAAGAGTGCATCTAGAAACTGCTCTGGGGACATGCCCATGGAGTCGTAGCAAACCCAACTCTCAAAGTAGGGGGTCAGCTTTGGTAGCTCATCGAACCACCTCTCCCAACTCCATTCGGCATTGCTCTTGTCCAACACGATGAGTTTCCCTCGCACTTCCTCATTGCTGCGCTGCGGGTCATAAACGGATAAGGGCCAGCCCAAAAGCGGGTCTGCCCACCAGATCCCGAAAGCCTTCGTACCTAAACGGTTATAGTGAACCAGCAGCTTCATGAGGCTCTGTCCTCTCCCTTGAAACTCATGGAGTCGAGTAACAGAGTCCGTCCATTGCTCAGGGAGCACGAGTAGCCCCAGTGACGGAGTGCCATATCCTCAACCCAAAATAGAAATACTTGATCCGTAGTACTGGCGGCAAACCCAATCTGGATGGACCCATCCGGGGCCACGTCCTCGACCACGATTCGTGGGACTCTCAACTGCTCAGAGTCGTCGTACGGGACCAAAGACTCAGTACGGGCCACGAAGGTAACGAGTACGGGATAGGGAAATTTCTCATTGAACCAGCCCTGAGCAACCTCAACACTGGGAGCTGCGGGCATCATTACAAATCTCCCTCACTTTCTTTCTCCTCGTCAATGAGGTCCTTCCAAGCCTTATTTACAACTTTCTTTACAGCCGCCGAGTCATTACCCATTACGAAAAACTCGGTAAGAGGGATGCCGTGAATATCGTGGATTCCTTTTGACTTGTAGTGGTCAATAACCTTCTGCCGATCAGTTGCAGACTGAAACTTGACCATCAGGAAGTCCGAGAACACTGAAATCTGATGCTTGATCATCATTTCAACTGACGCGCCCACCAACTGCTTGGGGTCGAAATAAGCACTACTACCCTTCTGGGAAAAGGAGCCCCAACCGTCATGGTTGTAGGAGAAGTTAGTGGTGCGGCGTAGAACACGGGGGTGGTAAACCAGTTGATTCCCAGCCTGAGCCTCTTTTCCTGGGGGCCGGGTGAAAATCTGCGCTGAACTACCCTTGCTTGCATCGCCCAGAGAGGATCCCTTGGCCGTCTTAGTCGAGAGTCCGTAGATCCGCGAACGGGCATCACTTGAAAGACTCGCTCCCGACAAGGAGATTGCAACCAAATCCTCAAGTGTGCCGCCGTATTCAACATTAGACGAAGGGGTGTGATCTCCGACCAAACCGTAGAGATCCTCCCAAGTAACGTCAGGGCGAAGCCAGTAAGGGGCTGCGCCCCAAACATCTGGAGAGTCAGGACGGGCTTGAGAAAGTTGAGGGCGCCACGGAGCGTTGTCCACCTTCTCGTCCCCGATCACAGTGCGCCATGCATCTTGGAGAACCTCAAGCTCCTCCTCGGGGGAGTCGAAGTTTGGGTAGTCTGACTGAGACAAATAATCCCAGATAGGTTGGTACTTGCCTCCAGCGCCCTTTTTTGAGTCAGACCTTTCACCTAGTACCCCCGTCAAAGAGCGCCAGTACAAGAGCTGCAAGGACTCCTCGGTGGCGGGGGTAAAGTCCAACCCCGTTTGACGTAGCAGGTCAAGGGTCTCCTCGATGGACTCTGGATCTCCGTACCAGCCTTCCTTACGGAAAGACAGCAAGCCTTGGTGAGAAAACGGGACTGAACTGTCACTGTGGGAACGGTATTCCACCTTCGTCCCGTCCTCAAAGGTAATAACGTACTTATCGCCAGAGGTCATGCCCCCGAAACTGCCACCTTCACCAGAGTACGTCTGCACACCACTTTGCAGATCGACAGAAACGTTAGACAGGTAGTTGGGCTCTTTGGAAACCTTTACTGCCTGAGTGCCTACCTTTACTAGAACGCCTTCGTCAAGGTCAGCAGGAGCGTCAGTCAAGCCCTCCTCCGCAAGCTTCACAGCCTTCTCGGAAGGTGTGTAATTAAACTGCTGGAAGTGTGGAGTGATTTTGGTCGTCGTGCCTTTAGCCGCTTGAACCTGCTCACCGTAAGCAAGGTACTTATCTAGCATTTGCATCCAAGCATCCTGCTGCTCTTTGGTCTTCATGTCCACACCAAGGGTCTTGAGTGTGGGTCCCGCGGCGCCAGTCAGCAGAGAGTCAGAACCATGCGCAGCTTTCCATTTTTGGATCTCGCTCTGGGCTGCCTTAATGTCCGATATGGCTTTATCCATGGCAGAGAGCGTGTCTGCGTTGTAATCCTGATCCCCCTGGCCATTGTGGAAAGAGACGGTCTTGGAACCTTTCACAAGAATGGTAAACCACTCAGTGTTACGGGGCATTTTCTGGTAATCGGGAAGCACAACACTCACAGGCGTGGCAGAGTCGCCAGCTTTGGAAGTGTCCACCGTATGCTGGAGAAGCCAATGCATGAACTTGGCATCACCACCGGGTCGGACTCGGGCTTCCCCAGAGAGCACGTCTTTCCCTGCCGGAGTCTTAGCCGAACTCACCAGGATGAAAGCATCTTCTAAGTCCACAGAGTCGAACATCAAAGGGACGCCTTGATACCCACCCTTCAACACTTCCTCCGCGTACTCCTGTGTGGGACGGGTGAAAGACTTACCAACCTGAGAGGGGGTGATAGAACTCTCTGCTATGTCCCACTCGTACGGGGACTTCTCATACACACCTTTGTAGAAATCCAAAAACGTGTCGAACAGGTTAAGCTTCCTCTCGACCAAGCCGTCAATGAAAGCTGCTCTGGTAGGGAACTCGGGTGGCCACGAGGTGCGATTTTTGAGTCCCTCTTCCAACAGAGCGCGGTATTGCACGTCCTTGGACTTGGAGATCAACTGAGCGCGGTAAAGAACCTCTCTGACTATCTTGTCTGCCCGCTCTTTGCTGATCGAGCCATTCTGGATAGCCCGCTGGAACTTGTAGTACCAAACTCTGCCGTGATTGCCTGCCGGAGACCAATCAACCTGCAACTTGTCGTGGGGGAAGAACTTAAAAGCCTGCCCCTTGTCGATTCCGAACATCCTCCCGTCTGGGGCTTCCATGATGTTCTGGGGGTGAGTGTCGTGATTTGAAAGGAGCCAGTCCAAGAGTTGCTCGTTCATAGCATCAACCAACTGCCCATCGGTCAGGTCACCCGGACCCTTCCCAGACAGGTCTCCCTTAGCTGGAGCGAGATGCTGCAAGTATTGGGGAACGCCCTCGTCAGGTAAGTATCCCTCAATAACCTTCCCGCTGGGGGTCACCGTAACAACCTGAGCTTTTGGAGTACGGAATCCGAAGAGAGGGCCGATCTCAGACGCCGCTTGTTCGGCGTCCATACGGAACTGCCCGTTGGGATCGTTGGTGAAGAACTTGCCCATCCACTCGTTGCCGAACTGGTCCGTGTAAGCCCACTTCGAGTGCATACCTCCGAGGGACTTACCACTCTTGGTTAGTACCAAATCCTCCCAGTCGGAGAGTTTGATAAGGGACTCGGGATCCACGGCGCTTGCTTGGAACAAGGAAACAAGGTGCCTGCTCACTTCCCCAATGGGAATTCCGTAATAGTCCGCGTAGGCCGCCTCAACAGAAAAGGGCCAGCCAGAAGAAGCTTCTTCATCATTAGAGATTGAGAAGAGAGCGGTGGGAAGGTACTCGCTCCATGGGCGGCCCGCTTCCCACAAGCCCTTAGCCTTCAACCCGACGTAGTGACCTTGTGCCGCCTTGTAGTTAAGGATTTCTAGTACACCGCTCTCCGCGTCCCCGGCCTTTAAAGCGTGAAGGGTGCCACGAAGAACGTCAGTGGGGACCATCAACTGCTGAGCAAACAAACTCGGGTACTTATGCCGGAACTTGTTAGCAGTAAAGACCTTGAGAGCAGATAGAACATCGAGACGGCCCATACTCTGGTCCGAGTTCAAGGAGTTGATCTTCCCTGTCTCCAGATCAGAAACTAGATCCCACAACTCAGGAGATGTTCCCAAGTCTGCAATCCCGTCTTCCCTCGTTACCTTGTCAGGAATGGTGACTTGAAGCTCGTACTCCTCCGGGGGGACTGGCAGGTGGGAACCTACGTAAGGAACCACCTTGTAGTCACCAGCAGGACTAGGAACCACGGAGAAAGAAGTGTCCCCCTTATGCACAAAGAGTCTCTCTAGGTGACCTGGCTTGGCCCAAACTTCGCTCCCTGGGGGGACCAAGAATTTCTTGCTAGAGCCAGGAGGAACCAGCACGAAAGAGCTGTCTTTGAGAAAAGCGCCTGTGGAAATCCGGTAGGAAATCGCAGATACGAGATCCTCGGCCAACTTAGAGACTCGGGGATCGTCAGAACTCTTCTGAGAAATCGCCCACGAAAGAATGGTTTTCAAGTTTGTGGGGAGATCTGGATAAGAAGGAGAAAGAGTGACAAGCCCCCCCGGCCCCAGAATTTTCTCAGTGAGTTGATCAAACTGGGAACTGGAGATGGGGGATGTACCTAAACCTTGCAGCAACTTAGAGAAGTCAGCAAGGTCTGTGGACTCCGAGTAGTTGGCGACAGCCCACGCCTCTGGAGAAACGTCTAGGTCATGGGGCACATTCATGGATACGGGGACTTCGGGGACCTCCGGCGCGACAGGCGGCAGAGATTTGTAGATTTCCCGAATCTGTTCTACGGGGTGCGAAACCGACCAGACTGCCGAGTCCTTGTACCCCTGAGAGTAGAGCCACACTTGAGGAAGTTGAGAGGACGTTCCCTCTAGCCAAGCGACACCCTCGGGGGTCGCCGATAGAGAACTTGCCATGTACTCAAGGGACTGAGTGTAGGCAGAACTGTCCATACTTTCTTGGTCGCCATTGAGAAAACTAATCCCCACGAAGTCTCCCGCGTAGAGAGCATTAGCGGCAGCAACAACAGCAGGGTAAGAGAGATTCTCAACTGGGATAGTTACCCCATCGGCCTTTAGCGGCGCGTAGCTGGCCGTTGGGTCGGCAGATCCCAACCCGGCGAGTACCGAGTCTGTAGTCATGCCGTACTTGGACAAAAGGGCGCTCACCTCCAACACACCTGCATTAGAGAAGGATGGATAGGCAGGCTCGGATGAAACGGCTGATTGAGCCCATCCACTGTCAGGGCTGTCCATAGCCGCAATCCTGCGGCGCACTTCCCAAAGAGAGATGGGCTTTGTGCCGCCGTCAGTTATGGTCTCAAACCACTGAGTCTCTGCCGCGTCAATCCACAAAGTTACGGTACTCTTCACGTTGTCTGGAGGGTAGTACGTGTAACTCCTTTTCAAGTCCACTCTACTGGGGAGGGGGTCAGTAACTTGAAGTGCCGAAGCATTGGGTTGGAGCGTAGTTTTGCCTCCCTTTCCTAGCCTGGCCACCAACACCGCCACGTTGGCTTTGTACTCCAACTCCTTAATGGCGGTGGCCAACTCTTGTTTGTCAAACAAGTTGAGGCTGGGATCTCCCAGATGGACCCGTACCCACCGCTTCTGCAAGTTTTCGGGGAGGGCAGCGAAAACTCCGGGGCCGGAGTTCTCCGAGGAGAACTTCAACATCTCGCCGGAAGTTATAGAGGACAGGTCAATCCCCTCTTCCTTCAACTTCTTGTCGAAGTACCAACGGCCCTTGTAATCCAAGAGAGCGGTGGAAATACTTGATAGTTCGATACCTAGAACACCAAATTGCCCCCCGAAGGTTTTGGGCTTCTTTTTGGAGAAAAATTCGACCTTGTCCACCAAGTCCATGGCTTGGGCTTCGCTCAAGGGGGAGTTGTCCGGGTCGATGAAGAATTGAGCGGCTGCGGCAGCACTAGAAAGCAACGAGTAAACACGGACTGTTTTTTCGAGTTCCCCCCTTTCCACCAGGAGCTTGCCCACCGGGTTGTCGCTGTCAGTTACGGTCTTTACGAAAGAGGCGGACGGACCCGACAAAGCTGCTATAAGGGCAAGCCTGCCTTCTAGGCTGTGGTCATGCCAAAAAGACGCTCCCTCGTCCCAGCCGGTGCCAGAAATGGCGGGCTGTAGAAACGAGTCACCATAGAGATACTGTGGGGAGTCAGAAATGCTCACACTGTTGTTGTAGCCGGTCTTGAATCCTTTCAATTCATAGCCAGCATTGGTTACCCACCGCTTGTAGAACTCTCCTAGAGTGCGGCGGTAAAACTGACCTTGGGAAGTTAGGCTTCCATGGGCTGTCTCGCTCTCAAAAATGGAGACTGGGAATGGGGAAACGTCTGCCAGACCTTGGATCTCATCCAACTTCGCCAAAGCGCGACTGTGAGTTATGTACCCCTGGAACATGGCGACTTGGCCCTTGAAGTCGGCAACCCCCATCCCTGCGTACTGGCTGCCGGAGAGGACTTGGCCATTGAAATCAAAGGTGGTCACGTAGGCTGCGTGCCCGCCATATCCAGCAGTAGCCCGGTGATAAACCATGTAGATGGGCCACTCCGGGGGCTCGCCACTTTCCGTGTGCAAGTCCTCGACTAGATCCTTGGGGTAACCTGACCAAGGAACCTGAGCTACAAGATCTCCGAAAGCCAGCTTCACCTCCGTGTCACCAAGCTTCACGGAGGTGGCCTGTTGAACCTTGGGGGGCTGTTGAACCTTGGGGGCTTTGGGAGCGGGAGGATTGCTGGAGTTGGACTGCTCTGCAACCACCTTGTGAACCAAGACGGGCTCAGAGACCGTATCTCCGGGTGCGCCAACAAAATGGAACTGTGGAGAGTCATTTTGTCCCAGCGTCTTGAAAGGCCAGGATGAACTAACTTCCACGCCTTCGTCAGCAGGAGCCGTAGTGTAGCCGGAGCTGGGCTTGAATGGCGCGTGACCCGTGATTGTGGTGGGCCACCACTTGCCGTCGTCCCTCTTGATGTAGAGGTAGCTACTGTAAGAGTCAGAAATGGTGAGTGCGGCGCCTACAGAAGCGTTCTGGAGAATATCCTGATCGTTGGAATTCAGATTCCAACCAAGCGAAGACGAAGTGGCAATGACAGTCGGGATACCCTGAGCATCCGATCCTTTGGTCGTGAAAAAGAAGCCTTGAAGATTGAAAGCCCCTAAATTTACGAGATTGCCTTTCTCGTTGGTCCACACGCCGTCACGTTTCTTAAACAGCTTGGTCAGGTTGCCGGACTTGTCGGGGAACAACAAGTCCATATCCGATTTCTTCTGGTCTGCGCTCAAAAATCCGGCGGAGTTAGCGAAGCCGATGCCTTCATTTGCGGGCCACATGAGAAGAGGAGCACCGATCTCTTTCTGTAGCTCCCAGACTGAGGCTGAGTCGTAATAGAGACCAAAACTGTTTTCCCCTGGCGGGGTGGAGGAGTTGGATTGCAATGTCCAACCCACAGCGTCCTTGCGGAAAAGAAAAGTGGACCCAGCGGCGCTGATAGAGAGAAAAGTCGAGTCTGGCAGAGCTTCTATATCAGCCACAGTGGGAGAAGCCAAAAGAGAGACAACCCCCTTTTCTGCTTCCTTGGGGGAGTCTGGAAGCTTCGAGGACAATTCCTCACTTGGCCAAGTGGAGACTTTGTGGTAGGTGGAGTAAAGGTTTTTTTGTTCCGCCTTCGGCTTCTGGGCTTTGCCACTCTGAGTAAAGAAATGGATTGGGTTAGGCTCGTCAGCCTTAACAACGACGTATCCGTAATGATTGGAGTTGTGTTTCCAAACTTCGTCACCCGGCCCAATATCCAGGGAGACGCCGGAGAGAGGATGCACGAATTTTTCGGGGGTAACTTCCGGCCCCCATGTAGCCAACTCCATCTTCCAGTGAGCGGGCTGTTTGAACAGGTTGCCCATGGGGACCGGGTAAAGCTGCACATCGGGGAAGGTCCCTGACTGGAAGTACCCTACAAAGTTGTCAGTTGCCTCATCTTGGAGCGCCAAAAATGCGGCATCCTTCGGCGCGTAAGTACCCGAGTAAGTGAGATCCCTGACCTTGTAAAGTTTGCTGCCCGGAGGTAAAGCCAGTTTAAGCTTGTGGTCTGGATTGGTTGAAGTAGCGTCGGATGCAAAGAACCGCGCAACCACATCCCCTGAAAGAAGAGTCTCTGTCTGAATCTCGTTGCTCATGGTGGCATTGGCGAAAGAGGCGCTGTAGTTCTTATCCATCTCCTCGTCGGAGAAACCTTCGGGCATAGTAATCGAGTAATCAAAAAAGTCTGGGTAAACCTGAAACTGAGTGGCAAATTCGAGTGTGCCGTCTTTGAGGTATGGCTGTGGGGTAGTCCACATCCCGTCTCCCTCGTAAGTTTGAATGTGCTTGGCATTAACGGAACCCGACTTCCCAACCTTTGGGATACCCGTAACCACAGTCCCAGCCGGGAATTCAAAGTGGTCGTCCAAGGCGGCCAGAGGGGAACCAGAGAAGGGGGAGGAGGAGGACCCAGAGAAAATTGCAGACCTGTCCAGTGGCCCGAACCACGTAACGTACACATCTTTTTTAGCAAGACTCTCGTAGGAAACAAGATCGCTAGGATCGTCTAAAGGATGGGTTACGTCCCTCCAGACCCCCGGCCCTTCTAACGCGTAAACAGAAAAATGCCCCTTACTGGATACCAAGTAACTCGGGTTACGAATCACCATGTAGGCAGGAGTTTCCGGGTCGAACTTAGGCTCATCCGAAGGTGCGCCGAAGATCATCGCTGTATCGGAGGGAGGGATGAGGTACTTGAAAGAGGAATGGTTAGCGGTGGCGGGGTCCAACTGTGTGGGAAAGGTGGCTTGGTGGTCTGACTCAGAAAAGACCCAGTTACCTTCTTTGTTTAAGCGGTACTTCGCCAAGCCGCCGTTCAGGGAAAACAAGAGAACAGTGTCAGTGGGTAGATTCCCTCCAACAACCTTCTCGTAGTTCTTCTGCCACACCTCTTCGGAGAAGGAGAGGTTTGAGGACGGAAGTGCGTCTTTAACTTCAATCTCTGCAAACAAGTGATTGAGTCCCTCGGAGTGCCCTCCTCCGGGAATGGGGGTGGATCCGGTGTACGGAGTGTAGTGAGTAACCTTGCCGTTGGGCTCTTCCACAATGAACTCAACAGGGGTGCCGTTTAGCCCTTGATACCCGTCATACCCCAAATCAAGTGTTTTGAAGAGTCGGCTGCCGGGAGGAAAGGGGACTACCGTGGGGTCTTTTGAAAAAACCCCCCAGCGGATCTCAATGAGATCCCCGTCTAACTTACGTCCGGTAACCTCCGGTTTGAAGAAGAGCTCCCAAACAGCCTTCTTGCCCATCACACCATAGGGGTCAGCCCAGAGGGATTTCGTATTGGTGTGGACATTAGTCTCTGTGTTAGGGAGATAACCATACTGAATGTCAGAAAGGTTGAGCCCCCCAACATACATGGAGCCAAAAGACGGTAAATAACCGAGATCCTCGGTGGATACCCAGCCGGAGTCTGTAGTGAGGGAAGGTACTCTGCGCCACTCGAAACCTCCCAAAGCTCCGTCACGCCGCTCCCAGATCTCAGAGAGGTGGCCCTGGATGCCAGGCGCGCCTCCACCCGAACTGTAACGAACAGCGTAAACAGGAACCCCAGCATCGAACTTCTCAAAAAGGCGGTCCCCGGGGTCGAGAATCAGGCCCCCAGCCGACGAACCGGGAGCTGGAGGATCGTAGATAGTTTGGAGTATCCATGACCCCACAGTTGCGAATTTCCCGCCCTGAGTGAGCTTGCTGAGCAAATCTTGTTCAGTCAGGTGCTCTGGGAAGTCAAACTCATTAATGGGCGCCTTGCTATCAAGCTTCCATGCTTTCTCTCCGGCGTGATACTCGTAGGAAGCGAACCCTTTGAGTTTCTCCAGACTAGAAGCCTTAACCAGAATTCGTGTCCCGTTTTTAATGTCTCCGAGAGCAAGACGTAACTGTTTGGCTTCTACGTATTTTGCGTAGAAGCCGAAAGAGTCAGAATGGGGTTTTTCGGAATCGGGGTGTCCGTAGTCAGTCCAGAAGAGCGAGTCGGCCAGTTTCAGTAGCCTCGCTTTGTCCTTCTGCTCGGGAGTAGCGTCCAACGCGAGAAAATCGGGGCTATCCGACTCCATCCAAAAAACAGAACCCATAAAAGATGCGAGGACCGAGCCTTTAATGGAGGATTGGAAGCCAAGAGCAGTTTTCGGGAAGAAGCCTGTCGGGTCGCTGATTACTTTCCAACTGTACTGACTTACTTTGGCGACCTTTACCGTATGTACCCCCGCACTGTCATTCGCATACAGGGTTAGCTCCGAGCCATTCGAGACGTTCGGCGCCACCTCTGAGAAGAAGTAATTTTCATCTATCTCTGGGAGGGGTAGCCCCTTCGTAGAGTGCTGGGCTCGCGCGATGGAGATTTTCTCCATGGCTTCACTGAAAGAGAGCTTCTTCTCTTCGGCGTCCTTAACGATTCCCGCGATAGTGTCCCCGAGGGCAACTTCGGCCTCAAAGTCCTTGGCCTCCTCCTCAACCGTTTTTGGCAGGGGGACGTATGCCGACCCCGTGGGGTCTGGGATCAGAGTGGCCCCTTCCAAAACGCTGGAGGGGTAGTCGTACGCATTGCCGGAGACCTTTTGCTTGGTGCTGACCCACTTAGCGAAAGCCACCTTGTCCGGTGTGGGAGAGGCGAACACACGGTACGGGGCACCATTGACCTCAACCCAGTCGCCGGAGGTCACGGGATTGCCCTTGCTGTCTGAGATACCCAGACTGTCGCCAACGTGCTCAAGCAGGTGGGCCTTGTAAGCCGTGGAAGTGTTCGCAGTCCCTTGAGTTGAGGAGAGGATCTTGCCCTTGACAAGGGAGCTGTCAGAAGTGGGGGCCGTCTTTCCTTGCGGAAGATGGGGGGCGCCAGTCGGATCGGCAATGAGTTTGGCACTCTTTAGATCCTCTTTGGAGAACTTGTCGAAGTGCGGAACATTTGAAGCCTGCTGCTTGGTGCTGACCCAACCAAAGACTGTGACCAGGGCCTTTGGTTCGTACGGGTTAGCTTTGACCAAGTAGGGCTTCCCGTCTATCTCAACCCAATCGCCGCTCCGAACCGTCTTGCCGTCCGAGTCCTTGGCCAAAACAGCAGTCTCAGCAAGGTCAAAGAAAGAGTTGAGTTGCTTGGCGGTGAACTTTGTCTTGCCCTGTTTCAAAGCGGGGGGAGAGGGGATAGAGACCTTTTTACCGGAGTCAGGGATCTTCACATCCACGGGATCGTCTGTGGAGGTAGGCGCAAACGTCTCAGGTGCCTCAAGTTTGGCTTTGGCCGATGAGAGGTCCGAAGCAGGAACAAGAACGCCAGGATTCTCGCTTAGCTTGGTGAGATTGGGCACGCTATCCACGTACTCAGAAAACTTTTGAGGCAAAGGCTTGGGGGGAGAGATCTCGCCGTCAGAGTCGTTCCCAACAAGGAAAACGTCTGACCCTTGAGAGACCACAAGGTAGTTTCCACCCTTAGTGGACCAGAGGCTCTCTCCAGGGAGCAGAGACACTGATACTGTTTTGGTCTTATTCGGCTTACTGCTCGGAATGACGAACTTCGCGGCCTTGGTCTTGCCCCAGATATACCCGGTAGGGGCTTTGACAAACTCGCCAGTGTTCGGATCTCGGGGGTGATCCATGGGGTCCCAGTCCGTGATAGCCGACAGGGCAGACTTGACCTTGTTGGCCGCGTAGTAAGAAATAAGAGAGGCGGCCAAGGGCACTACGGGATCCGCACTCTGGCGCTCTTTTTGGATCGCTTGTTTGAGAGCTTCGAGAGGAGAGAGTGTCACTTGACTAGACCCTTAACTTTCTTGGCTTTTGCAGAAGCCTTCATCTTTTCCCACTGAGCAATTGCCTTTGCCGCCTTGGCCCGCGTGTCCGCCTTCACGTCACCACCGCCGGAAGCCCAGACTTTGCACCTACTGATTGCAATGGCGATTGCTCTGGACCGTGTGTGCCCATCCCGAATGAGGGCCAGAGCAATGTCTTCGATGTATCTGGGGAGTCCGCCTTCATTCTCAACCCAGTTGGTTTTCGGTGACCAGTCCAAACGGCCCTTGCCAGTAAGAGCAAGGACCTGAATCTGTCGCGCCAGATAGTCAGTGTGGTGACCCATCTCGCCTCCTGTGACTGCTCATGTAACAGTATCAGCAGAAATTCAAAAAACGCTGGGCTGCTACGCCGATTTTTTGGATTTCTTTGAGAAGGAGGGGACCAGCACACATCGGCAATGAGGGTGAAGAGGAGGGGCTAAAAGCTTCGGCCCGTAAATCTTGACACCCTTCGGGTGCGGGAACTCCCCGTAAGCGGGGATAGCTTGGCCGTCAAGCCACCGGCAAGACGAGCAAGTTCGGTCGTCCAGCTTGGCTACCCACCGTTTGTGGATTCCAAAAAATGAAAAAAGCGCCATTCTCATGGAGGACGCGGCGTTCCACGCGGATCCTTGAGTGGAGTAGGTGGCCCTCCGAACCATGGAAGATGAAGCCTTAGCGATGGACTCTTTTGAATAATCCTTTTCAAGGTAGTCTCTGTACGTTTGTGAGGCTGTGTCAGCGTTTGTACGGATATCCTTGATCAGCATGGCCAGCACGGACCTGTCTGGGCTGGGCAAAGGACCGCCAGAAGATGTGTCAATGCCTGCCTCCTTCAACTCCGAAAGAACCTTCTTCCGAGTGTTTTCGGCGGACTCGTCCCACGCGGCAGTCAAAAGATCTTCGGCCTGCGTAGCTGCCTTCTGGTACAGCTCCTTGATTGCCAACTTCACGTCAGGACGGGCCATGACCTGAGCGGGGGTTTTCTTCGGGTTGTTCTCAACAATCGTGGAAATGAGGTAGGACACCTCGTTGGCAGCTTGCGCCCAGATCTCGCCAACCTGTTTCTGGTACTTCAAAGAGATTTTCTCAGTGGAGAGTCGTGCGGCGGAAGTACTGAGCCCCTCCGGGTCAGACTTGGAGAGAGCAAGAAGGGTCCCTGCAAGGTGTCTGACAGATCTCATTGCCTCGGCTTGTCCAAGAGAGCCCCGAATCCAGGAATGTCCCTGCCTCCTGAGTAAGAGCCAGGCTTTGCCGCTATTTGGGGCCTGCCCGGAAGGGATCTGGCAGAAGCGGCAGCGTCTGTGGAAGGAGTGCTCTTCTTCGCATACGCGTTCACTTGCACCACCTTCCCATTGACAACTCGCTGGTACGCCTTGACTTCGCCCTTACTCATGTGGATTCCTCCAAATCAGGGTCCGTCTGGTTTGGATCTAGAGAAAAATCTCGTCCCCCCAAGAACACACGTTGTGCGGCAGCAACTAGGCCGTCAATGTCGTAATCAAGGTGGGAAGCCTCCACGAAGGGCTCAGGGATATCCCCTCCATCATCCTCTTCCTGGGGCTGTGGTGGGCCTTCCTGCGGCGGTGCGGGGCCGTCTTGCGGGGGAGGCTGGCCGAAAGTCCCAGCCTGTAGCGCCTGCTGCTCCTGTGATTGGAGTGCCTGCTGCTCTGCCGCTTGCTTTTCTTGTTCGGCGATCTCTTCGTAGTCGATGCCCAACCCCAAAGACTTGCTGAGCTTCTTCTCCAACTCCCTGACAAACTCCGGTGTGGAGTTGAGAACACTGGAGGTGACAACGCTCTGGAAGATCTCCTTGATCACTCCTCGTGCAGCGTCACTCAAAGGCCCGAACTTGAATACTGGGTAAACCTCGGTGCCGAAGTTCCAGTTGATCAGCTTGGGCATGATGTGGGTAGACCATGACTCTGCAAGATCGTCCATGATGCCTTCCAGGGCCATGACGAAAAAGTCAGAGGATGGGTCCACCCTGCCAACTTCAATCAGAGTGGCACGCTGTTCGGAGTCGAGAAAAGAAGCAAGGATCGACTTGCTCATCATGAGGTTGTGGTGATCTATCAGCTTCAAAAAATCGAAGCCAGAGTTTGAGTTAAACGGAGTTACTCCAAAACCTTCTTTATGAGTCATGGAGGTATTGAAAGAGAACTGAGAAAGGGCAAGCTTGAACTGAGCCACTTCGGCAGGAGAGGCGCCATGAGGAATCTGCCCCACCCTGCCGGGAACGGCAGCAGCTTGAGCTGCGAGGTGGGCGATGTAGTAGAGCTTGCGCTTTATGTCGAAATGGTAGTACGCCGACTCCAAAGAAGAGACCCCGTAAAACGGATTCTCTTCCGGGTGGTAGGTCCAAAACCAGACCTTCTCCTTGGGGATGAACACATCCCGCAAAGAGCCGTTCACCGTGGCCACTTGACGGATTCCTGCAAATCCGCCGTTATCGTCAACTTTGAACTTCACGGTACTGGGGTCACGGTAAGCAAGCTTGCGAATCGAGATTTTCCCAGCCAAGGGGCCGGACTCTGGAACGTGGTGAACTTCCTCGAAGACGCTGAATCCGACTTTAAGAGCCTGCAAGGCTTTCTTCAAAAACAGAAAACGAGAAGAGCTCATGCCACCTGACTGTGGGGGTAGAGTCCAAACGAGGTTTGCAAACTCCACCTCCTCCTCTCCGCCGTCCTGCCCTTCTGGAAGGACCCACTCCCCGTTTCGGAAAGCCGAAATCAGGGGGAGGGTGAGAAGACTCAGCAAAGAACGGGCTTGGCCGTCCTGCCTACACATCTTGATGATCTCATCAATGGGGACAGAAAGAGCATCCCGAGAAACTTCCCCGTCTGAACTCCACCCTGAGAAAGGGAGATTGCCCTCGGTCCCGATCTCCGCGCCAAGTTGGTCCGGGGGAGGTATCGGCGTTGCCATAGAGCGTGCCTTCTTGAGGGCCTGCACCGAGCCGTCTGCCATTTCACTCTCCTGCGGAGTCGTCCTAGAAAGTATCGGCGTGGAGGTTTGTATCGCCCCACGGCATACTCGAAACTTGGTCTACCGAGAATCCTAAGTGCAAGTCAAGTGAAACTGGCGGAGAAACCATGTTGTAGTCACTGAATCCGGCAAGAGGATCTTCATCGGCTGGCCACTCTCGCCCGCCTACAGAGAGAGCGCCGAAAATGGCGCCAGCAAGCGCGTCAGCTTCATCCTTGCTGCCTAAGGGGGGGTGGTCAACTTTCCCGTTCCTAAGACGGGTCAGAGTCCGCAATTCTTTGATCAGGCTCTCTCGGTAATACCCAACTAACCGCCCGTCGTAGAGGAGATCTCGCAAGGTGGCATACAGATTGTCTGACCTGTCCGTGGAGAGGACCTTGGCATCCACTCCCCACGTTTTCAAAATCTGCAAAGTGTCAGCCGATTGAAAGTTGTCACAAGAAGCGTGCTGGATCAAGAAACCTCTGCCAAGAAGAGCGCGGATCAACTCGCGGAACCAACGAATCTGTACTTCACGCTCGGGATGAGCACTCTTGTCTGCCTGAAAACAAGTCACGAAATCCACATGAACCAAGGGCTTCGACTCCCTCACGGGATATCCCTCGGAGTCCTCCCACTCGTGGTCCTCCCATGAAGCGACATGGGCGAGAGCTACCCCTGCCTTGTCCCCAGAGATAGCTAGATCTCCATGAATCGAGTAGAGAGCGCCTGGCTTGGGCAGAAAGTCTGGAGCAAAAGAGAAAACTGCTTCCCACGCAGTCACGCCTTGAGTCTCTGCAAGACGGTAGGAAACGCTCAGCGGCTCTCTCTCCAGCACACCGGCAAAAGACGAAACGATTGCCGCGTCATTCTGGATGTAGCGATTCTCGGACAACTCCGGCAAACACTCATATTTTGCACGAGAGTACGCGGGATCTCGATCATAGTCTTCTACTATGGAAGAGACGTTGGGGATATCCCCATGAGCACCGGGATGGGGGATGCGCTCGTAGGACGCGTATCTGGGATTGACTTCCCATGTAGGCAGCGGCCCTGAGACGTAGTACCTAGACTTAGCCCCCTTCGCCAGATTATCCGCCTTACCGACTTGGATAGCCCTCTCAATAGCGTCCCCTTTGTACCGGGGGTAAGAAATCTGGACCAACTTGAAGTTCTCGGGGAACCGAGTGGTGGCAGAGGATCTGAGCATCTCCAAAATGGAGTCAGAAGTCTTGGATGGAACTCGGCCAGTCTTGGACTGCGCCACCTCATCCTTCGTGGGGAAAGCCGAAATCTCGTCAGCCACGGAGATCAAGAGGTTCTTTCCTTCGAGCGTCTCAGCTTGGGAGTGGCCCGAGATCAATTCGATTTGCTTGTTGAAGCGCACCTCTGTGGCTTGGGGGCCTGGGGGGTCCCCCTCAAACCGGCCACTGAACCACTCAGATGAAGTAAGGAGCTTACGCAACGGTTTGAAAAAGACACCGTGTGCTTGAGGTGCGCTGGCCGCAACATTCAGCATGTGGATGATCGTTTGGTGTGGGAGCCCGTAGTAGTCCTGTGGGGATCTCAGGCACAAGAGCAAGTTGGCGACTCTTGCAAAACCCACTTGGACAGAGTGATCCTTTCCAGACCCTTTTCCCCACTCCCCGACCAGCTCGTTTACGAAACGAACGGGGAGCCAGTGCGCACCGAACTCCTCCACCATGAGCACGTACGTCTCCGGCCTGAAAATCTGCTCCATGTGCCGAACGAAGTCGAACTGGATGCCACTCAAAGGAGTAGTCGGATTATTCAGGTACTTCTGGTCCGCGACAAAAACATCTAGCGGGGGAGGTTCTTCGTCAAATAGTTTGGAGAGCTCACTAGTGGACTTGTTGGAGTCGATCTCCAACTCATTGCGGAGCATGTCCGCCAAGGACGAGCGGCTTGCCACGCCGTCACACCGCGACCAGACTGACCAACTTAGTCTGAACTGCGGCAGAAATATTGGGGTCCAAACCGTCAAGGGCCTTCTTGAGTGCGGAAGAGACCTCGGAAACGATTGCCAACCTTACGGATTGGATCTCTTCCGCCTTCATTCTCATGGCTCGCAAGTCAGCCGCGAACTTGATCCACGTCTGCAAGATCTCCTTGTACTCCCTGCTCATGGAGAGTTCGGTGCCGGACTCGGATTCGTAGAATCTCATGTAGAGGTAGAGAAAACAGACCCTCTCCATCATCATCAATTCCAGCGTGTCAGCGTCGGGAGACTCTTGCCTGAGCCGACTAACGATAGCCAAGTGCAAAGCCCCGAGTTCTGGATCCGCGGTGAAAGAAGTGCTCTCCCAAAAGGAGCTAGGGAGCGTGCCATGAATGTCCAGAATGTCAGCCATTTCTCCTCCTGCCTTGAAGCATATCCTTCAACACGGAGATTGCCGCCAAGCTAACTGAATCTTCATCCGACTTCTCATCGGGATCCTCATCAGAGTCTTCGTAAGCGAAGGGGTCTTCCCACTCAGGAATCTCATTGGGCACGAGGAACTGGATGGAAGGATTCTCTTCCTTCATCTTCTCAACATCGGCAACCATGCTGTCCCAGAACTCGGCAAATCCGGGGTCGTCCTTGAAGCGAGAGTCTTCCTTCTTCCCACCGTTTAGGTAGAAAGCAAGAATGGTGCTCATGGTCCCTGCCTCAAGCGAGGAGTCACCCTCTCCAGACTCGGGCACAGCGTCTCCGCCCCCGACTTCCGGCTTGGGTACATCCTCGGAGTCTCCAGACAAGGAGATCTTGCCGTCCTTGTCCATGGGGGGCACCTTACCTTTGTCTACAAACGTTTTCCAGCGTTCCTCATCTGCGACCTTGAACCTCCCGCCGGGCTCTTTGGAGCCGACAAGGAAAGCGTTTCCAGGGGTCGCCCCAGTCGTGTCGTATAGCTTGACCGTATCGAACTCGTCTTTGACCTCATCGAAAGTGTTGCTGACCGACGCGTGAGTATTGGCGATAACGAAATCTGGGACGCTGCGCCCAGTCTTAACGCCTCTAGCCCGGGAACGTTCCAAAGCGGTGCCCACATCCACCGTGACGTAGTAGGCGTTCACCTCGAACCCTGCCGCTCGGGCTTCCTGCAACTTGCCACGGAGCTTCTCGGGCTTGGAGTTGCCCGTACCGTCCAAGGTGACGCTGATCCCTCTGGAAATAGCCTCACTTTGGAGCTTCTTTGCCAGATAGGAACTCTCTTCGTGCACAAAAGGAGCGTCTATCACCTTGACCCCAGAAGGGGTAGTCTCTCCTGAGTGGTACGCCTCGGGAATCATCTCCTTGATTACGTCTGGATTGACCAAGACTGCACCCTCGGAGATCTCGGGGGTGGACTTCTCCATGACGCTCTTGCCAGAGGCGGGACCCCCGCCCATGACGTTAAAGCGGGGACGGCCCTTTGCAGGGGTATAGCCCTCAAGCAGTTTGTCTAGGATCTCCTTGTGGAGTGCTTGGCGCTCTGGAGTGAAAGTGAAGCCCCCCTTGCCGTCGTCCACAAGGAAATCGGCGGCGGATCCGCCTTGGAAGTCTTTGAGCAGACCGGGGTCAGTAATGGACTCGCCCAAACGTTGTGCCGTGGTATCAGTCCACTTCTTGGCGCCAGAAGTGTCGCGGGCTTGACTGCGTGGGGCCTTCGGTGCGTCTGGGGCCTTCGGTGCGTCTGGGGCCTTCGGTGCGTCTGGGGCCTTCGGTGCGTCTGGGGCCTTGGCGGACTTGCTGGAACTCTGGTCCCATGTCCCTGCCTTCTGGCGCTTCCGCACCTCCGTGATAAGCCGGGTCTTCCGAGTGCGATCTTTGGGAGCAGAAGCTGATCCAAGCGCCTTAATTTCATTCCAAATATCCAGATTGGCCATTTTCCCGGGGTCGCGGGTGTATGCATCGACATGCACCACCTTTCCGGTGGAAGACGTGCGGGTGTAGCTGCTCACTCTCTCCGTGCCTGCAAGGGCAAGGAGGAACTCATCGGTAGATCCCATGGAGAGAGTATCGGCTCACGAAACTAGAGAACCGGATAGATCCTTGACCAAGAGGGCGAAAGACAGTTGAGCGAGAGACACGGGATCGACCCGCGAAACTAAAATTTTAGAATCCGCGTCCCACAATGTCCGCGCAACCGACATTAAAGAGCCGGGGGTCACTGAGCGGGACAACTCAGCCAGCTCTTGCAGACGCGCATCAGAAACTCCTTGAGGAGTCCCGTTGGCAAGAATCACAAGCAAGTCCGCGACTAAGGAAGACAGGTCTCGCACCAAGTCAGCAAAGTCACCGGAGGAAGAAAAAAACTCCTGCACCAACGAAGACGTAGACCTGAAATCCCCGGCAATCGCAGCTCTCAAGAGCGGGACAGACAAGTCCGTGAAGCCAAAGAATTCACGGAACTCCGTGACAGTGCCCAGTCCCACAAGCTGAGCCTGATCCAACGTGACGAGGGCCTCCCTGAGCCCCCCATCTGAGATCCTTGCGATCTCGGCCAAAAGAGCGTCTCCGACTGGGAGAGACTCTGAATCCCGAACCTGTGACAACCGGGTAAAGAGGTCCGGTGTGGAGATCCTGTGGAAGTCCAGGCGCATGGCCCGTGACTGAACGGTGGGGGGTATTTTCTGGGGGTCCGTTGTGACCAGCAAGAACACGGTGTCAGTGGGAGGTTCTTCCAGAATCTTGAGAAGAGAGTTGAAAGCTTGGGGGCTCAGAGAGTGAGCCTCGTCCAGCACTATTACCCGCCAAGATTGATCGGGGGCACTCGTGCAGAGATCCCTTAGTCGCCTAACTTCGTCCACGCCCCCGTTGTTTGCCGCATCTATCTCCAGGACAGAGAGGGATGCGCCGGATTGGACTGCGCGGCAAGACGGGCATTTGGCGCAAGCGTCCCCGGCCTCCCCTTCCTGACAGTTGAGAGCGGCGCCGTAGATCCTTGCAAAGCTGGTCTTCCCAGTGCCTTTGTGGCCGGAGAATATGAAAGCCGGTGGCACTTTACGGCTGCTGACTGATGCCTGCAAGATCGCTCGGGCAGTCGCCTGTCCCACTGTCTCAGCAAACCTCTGTGGGCGATATTTGGTCGCCAATGGTTGGAACACTCCAAGAACTCCCTACAGAAAGCTAAAATCACTGATCGCGCTCTTTGAGCCACGACAAGTGGCAACCTGAGCAACGCACACGAAGACCGTGTTTAACTTTGCCGGAATCTTGGTCCACAATGCACCCGTCACCAAGGGCGAATACCCTGCCCGAGTGTTCCGCGTGGGGGCCGACCGGCTCTCGCCAAGAGTCCCCGCGCCTGAACCCGGTAGAGAGCCTAGAGCCCTTACCGCGCTGGAAATCTAGCAAGCTCATCATCAACCTAACCTCTCAGTCAGTATCGACGTGAGTCACGCCCCCGGAGATCCCGACACGGTAAACAACGTCAGCCTGCTCGGAGTAAGCCGTGGAGTGGGTAACCATGAGAATCTGCACGCCGGTCAGGTCCACCAGATCCCGGAGGAAAAAAGCGAGACGGGGCTCAAAGTTTGCCGAGAGCTGGGCGAAAGACTCATCCAACACGAGCAGGGGAGCGTCACTTCTCAGGAGAGTCAGGACCAGACGAATCAGAAACCCCACAACACTAGCGACGCCTCCCCCGCGAGCATCCAAGATCGGCGTGGTGATCCTCTCCCCAGCCAACATGGAAGACAAGGAAAAAGACACCTCCGAACGGGTGCCCTTTTGCTCGTGATTGACGTGGAAGCTCATGTCTGAATCCGAGAAAATGGTGCGGAGCCCATGAGTAACAAGACCCTCCACCTGTGCGCGTACCTCCTCCTGTCTTGAGTCCGAAAAGGAGTTCAAAAAGGAGATCGCTTCATCACAAACCAGAACGAAAGCCTCTGAGTCAGCCGCGCTCTGCTTGGCGCTCTGGGCTTGCGCCACCAGTGCGTTTGCTTCACCGATCCGCCGCTCCAGAGCCCTCTCAGCGCGGGCCACCGTCTGTTCTAGCATCGCAATATCCATACCTACAGTTACAGCCAGTCAGCGCGAATCTGACTCAAAACTGCGAAGAAAGGACCACTTCTAGTAGAAACAACCGCTGGTCGTGTTTTCAACTCTTTGCTCAGCAAGAAAGAGACCTCTTCATCGGGGACCTGAGCTAGGAGATCCGACAAGTGTTGGTGGCTCAGAGAAACGCTGCGAGGGGGGTAGTTCCAGTCAGTCGGGATTTCCTCAACCGAGAACTTCCCCATCCGATCCTTGGACTCAATGGAGAGAGATCCCTTGTTGAGGGATAGAAGCACAGCGCCCGTGTCCTCATCGGAAGCGAGCCTGACCCTCTTCAAAGCCGCGAGAAACCCCTGCCTGGGCACCTTGAAAGATTCTCCGTTTTCACAAAGCGCGGGATCCAAGAAGGTGCCCGCGACGGGAGGAAACTCGGTAGCTTGTTTTTGACCGATCAGGAGAGTAGATCCCAGCCAGAAAACCAGAGTCTTGTCGGTTTGAGCGAAAAAGACTTTTGCTTCCTTGAGCTTGTGGATCCGCGGGATCAAGTGCTCTACGAGACGTTTGGGCAACTGAGTGTCCAAGGGGAAAGCCCCTTCATACTGATGTCCTCGCGCCCCGTCAGTAGCCCGAAACGTGCCCTTTTCCACCGCCACCGTGGCCAAGCTGGGATGGAAAGACCCATCTGACACGGCGGGTCGCACCGACTTTAGGGCAAGGTGGAGGATCTCCGCGTCTACTTGGGAGAACTCCAGCGTGTCCAACTGAAATTTGGGAAACTTGTGCGCACCAGTGTGCAAGGGAAAACCCCACTTCGCAGACCCAGATCTAATCAGACAAGTCTGGGACTTCCCCTTGGAAACTACCTCCAGCCGAAGCTTGCTTCCCGGCGCCTCACGAACCATTTGCTGGAAAAGTGCTCCCGGCAAAAGAACGGGGATGGGGAGGGAGTGGGTCGCTTCGATGGGGGATCTTCCAGTCAGGATGCCGTCCGAAGCTGTCAGCCAAGACGTGCCCTGAGAGCAAGCCAAGTGAAAGTTAGTCAGCAGGGGGAAGGACGCCCCCTTGGCCAGAAAACCACTGAGTTCCGAGACAGCGCGTTTGGCTTCCGCCACGGACGTTTCCCAGTGACCCGAGAAGTCGCTCGGCAACTCCTCCCGCACAAAGCCCCCCAGAGGGTCACTCATACTAGACCGAGTGCCCCAACCTGAGCATGGATAGATTCCATACCCTCACTGACCTCGGCGTCTAGTCGGAGAAGCTCCGCCTCAAGGCTCTCCAGATCCAGCCCCTGTTCCTGCAAAGCAAGAGCGGCTTCCTTGTACGCGGCTTGAGCGTGGTCAAGTTGGGCTTCGAGCCTCGCAACTTGCGTTTCGTGCTGGTGGATCCGAGTCTTGGCGCTCTGCAAAAGTTGGGCTACCTCTGATTCATTCATTTCCGTGCTTCCTTTCTCTGGCTTGCAGCGGCCTCAAAAGAAAACCGCTGTTTCCCATTTACATCCGTCACTGGGATTTTTTGAAACTTGGCACACACAGAGTGAGCGGGACAGTACTGACAGCCAGCGTCGTCTTCCTTCGGTGCCCACGAATCGCGCCAGTAGGACTGCGCGTAAGCAACGATCCTGGACAGCATGGCATGGCGATCCTCGGACGTGACTTGCACGGGGACCAGCCCCTCTTCCAGACCGGGAGTGATGAATCCCCATTCCGTAGCGTGGTTGAAGTTCTCTTGGATCAAACCCCAAGCAAGGTCGTAAAAGGTTAGCTGACCCACGGAAGCTTTCACGTAGGACAGGCTCTCAGTGATCTTCAAATCGAAAATCTTGAATTTACCGGAGTCGTCCTGAACAAGGAGATCTATTCCCCCCTGCATCTTGACCAAGCCGGTGCGGTCCTCGCAGATGTAAGGGATCTCCATGGCCGCATTGAACCGGACTTCGGCTTGGAACCGAAAAGGCAGCACGTTCTCCCTCAACCACGGCTCTACTCTGGCCACAAGCGCCTGACACTGGCGGACTAGATCATCTTTGTCCTTGCTGTGTTTCCACTTGATTGTGTACTCCCGCTTCTCAACAACCTCATCCATGATCACGGGCACCAGTTGAGCCATACCGCCCGGTGAATAGTCACTCTCCATGAGCCAGCGACGCTGGGCAAGGTCACAAACTGTGCCGGGTAGGAAAACGCGTCCCATGAAATCTGGCGCCTTGGTCTTGCCAGCTATGACTTGGTACTGGTGGTGAGGGCAGTTTTCCCACCTCTTGAGCGAGGACCATGACACCCTGACCGGAGTGGCGCTACCCAAGTGGTATTCCATCGAGAACCTTCCTTATTTCAAAAGGCGCCTTGACACAAATGGTGGGGATGCCAGACTCCTCAAAAACCTTGTGGACAAGGGGCCAATCGTCAATGTGCAGCACAACGTCTGCGCCCATGGAACATTCAATCTCTCGAAGCTTGCTCAGTTTGTAGGTCACATGATCAAAAGGATTGTCGTAGTCGCCAGAATCGGAGTCGTCTAGGTAGACCCGTGAAATGGGGATCTCGTGCCTCTGGAGCCACTCAATGGTGTGGGAGTTAGCCGAGACCTTCCTCCCGCTCAGAGCGTAAACCTCCGCGCCCAGCGAGCTCAAAATACGGACTAGAGTGGCCACTCCAGCGAGGACAGCATCGCCAGAACAAGCCTGAGAGTAAGCGTCCCAATCGTTGGTGCCGTCTTCGAGCAGCATGTGGGCGCGGTGAGTTGTGTCAGCAAGGGTGGAGTCAAGGTCTACGGTAATGATGTAGTGATCCGGCAGCATCAAGCCACTCCCTCGATCAAGGACGTGACCAACTCCCGCGCAGGAACAGAAAGCTCTTGGGAGTGCGCGTAGGAAATCACTTCTTCCATGTTGATCCCAACCAGAGTGGTGGACCCTGCCTTGGACACGAAATCCTGCACCATGGCTTCCCTGAAATCATCCCCAGACTTTTCCACAAGCCGGAATACCGCCTCTGGTGGCTTGAAAGAGATCGGATGCACGGTGAAGTCGCCAGTCTCAGAGTCCCAAATCGAAACAGACAGATCCCGGTTCAAGGTCTTTTCGTGCAGGGATCCGCGGGAAATGGCACCTTGGTTGCAAAAAGTGACCCCGCCTTCGTTGTAGACGCCGTGGATATCGTGAATGTGCCCGTACAGGCAAAAGCCGGATCCGCCCATGAGGGAAGCCCAATCTGGCGCTGAAATGTAGTCGTAGATCGGGTCCTCCCCTTTGGGGAAGATCGGAGCGTGGGTAGCGAGAAAAGGCTTTCCAGATTTCTTGAAAGCGTCCATCCACTTCGGCAGCTCCGCCCAATCTTGGAGAAAAGGGATCCCGAAGACTGGCCACTCAGGGTGCGGCCCGATCAGTAGGTCGATCCCAGACACCTTGGCCAAAGTGCCAAGTGGCTGTTTCCGCAACGAGTCCAAACGGTCATGGGTCATGTCATGGTTGCCGGGGACAATCAGCACGGGGATCTGCGCGGAAGTCAGCACGTGCGCGGTCCTTTGCACCAAAGAGTGGCTGTTCCGCGAAGGGGTCTTGATGTGGAACATATCGCCAGCTTGGAGGATCAACTGGCAACCTTGCGCCTGCGCCAAGTTTACACAAAAGGCTAGTTTGTCAAGCACGTCGTCTGTGTAGCTGTCGGTGCGGATTGACGGTGGGGTGTCTGACAAATGCACATCGCCAATGCAAAGGATCTTCATTTAGCGTGTACCTCACTTCCGCACCAAGGACACACCCCGGCGTCGTCAAGAACCTTCTGGTAAGCCAGCTTACTTTCCTCCACCACCGCTTTTTCGTCTGTGAGGGCCTGCTGCAAACGACGGACAGAGAGGCTTGAATCCGTCAGCGCCTGCCTTGCGGCACGTAGTTCATTCGTTTTCCGAACCTTCGCTTCAAGCTGAGCGATCTCTTGGAGAAGGGCAGGAGGAGTGGCCGACCCCTCAAGCTGTGCGGATAGCTGCGCGACCACCGTACGAGAGTCGAGATACTTGGTGCGTAAGCGGGCCAAGAGATCCCGCCGCTCCGCATCCCCAGTCAGAGAGGCGAGGGCTTGGCGAACCTTGGCCATGGAGTCGATCTGGGATTGTAGATTTCCAAAATCCTCCTTGAGTTTGTTGGAGGTGTCCACAAAGTCAGATTGCCGAATCTTGGCCAGCCGAGAACTTTCCAGCCGCTGCCGATTCCCCTCCTTGACGGCCTCTTGAAGTTTGGAGACTCCAGTCAGGTCCCCCAGTACCTTGGCTGAGACGCTACCCGTCTCAGTGAGCAGGAATGGCGGGTCTATCTGGGTAGAGAAAACAAGATCGGGTCCTTCGGGAAGGGGCAGGTTCAAGGCTGTCTGAACCTCCACGGGCACGGTCCTGCCGGACTTGGGGTAAATATCCTCTTTGCCGTCTTTGAGAACTCGGTAGGTGCTCTGGCTCTTCCCCCGCTCAACCGTGATTGTCGCACCTTCGCCCTCAAGGGTCGCAGAAAATTGCTTGGCCCCGTGCCGGACGTACGCTGGGGACCCGACATTGCGGGCCACGGACTTCAAAGCCCGCAAAATGGCACTCTTGCCCGAGTTGCTGGGGCCGACGAAAACGGTGAACTGGCCAAGTTCGAGATCCAGGCTCTTGATGCTTTGGAAATCTCTAATTCCGAGTTTGGTGAACACTTCACGCTCCCTTCCCCCCATAGGTACAAACTCAGAAGGGGAAACGGTCAGAAGAAGCGCACAAAAAGCACGGGATGGTCACTGGAGGGGTAATGCTTGAAACCCCACTCGGCAACCTCAACACCTTCGTAGAGACAGCCCATGACCTCCACGCCGACAAAGTTCCGCGCCCCGGTGGCCGATGCCATGCGTTTTGGGGATCGGTTGAAATCCCCGAAATAGGCCCAGGCACGCTTACGGCGCCGGAGAACTTGGAAGCGGCGGGCGAGACGGCGCAGGAAAACTGACTGCTGTCCAGTTGTCCGTAGCGGCGTGTGACCCCCAAGCACGTGGAAGCGACCAAAGGCTACTTCCCGGATGAATCGCGGTTGAACATTGCGGGCTCTTCGGCTCGCTTTGATCAGTCGCCCCCGCAAGGTGATCGGCAAGCGATCTCGGCGGTCCAGAATCACAGTCCCCGCGTGTGCGGAGGTACGCAAGGATTGATAAACATCCCACTCGGCGGGTGCCATGGCCCGGATGTTGAGCGCCCGATTACGGCGATCTCTCGCTTCGACAAGGACCGCCGTGTCGGGGAGCCACCGTGGATCCGACAAAACAGCTTGCAGGAGTTCTTGATCCCGACCCCGCTGCCAGGCCATGTTCACCACCGCGATTGTGTGCAAGGGTCACTCCTGAGTGAAGTAGGGGCGAAAGTCACGGTATCGGAAACTCCCGTCCGCGTTCCGATGATTCTCCATGGGATCGTCCCAGTTTTGACAAACGGTGACCAACTTCTTGCCATTGGCCAGCTTGATCGGATGCACCGTCCTTGCGTAGGTGAAGTGCCTTGGATTTTTCGGATCCACCTTCATGTCTTGGCCACGGTCATATCCGGTTCGGTGGATCGGGACGTATCCGTCCCACCTGTCGAAGTTCACGTTGCCACGCCTGTCCACCGTGGCCGTGGCCACCCTTGATTTGTTACCCACTTGTCGAAAATCCCAAGGACCGGCCTTGCCAACCGAAGTCGGGGTCGCAAAAATCTTGAGCTTGTTGCGACCCACAGCCTTGGCATCGGTGATCCAGTAGATCGTTTGGCGAGCCCCCTTCGGCTTTTCGTCTGGGAGCAGTTGCTTGCCCTTGTTGGACACGTGCAGTCGGCCACCGCTCTGGGTAATCGCCGTGGAGTGGACGAAACCGTTGCGGCCCGAAAAGGTGTCCCCGTAAAGCCACACCCGGCGCCCATCGGGCATCTGCACGCTGTAGCTCACATCGGCGCCCCCCCATTCCGAGTCGGGCACTTGGTCCCAAAGCTTTTGCCAGCCCCGCACGGTGCTGGGCTCGGGCACCTCAAACGGGAGGGTAAAGGGCAGAAGTCGGGGGTCCTTGGGGGCTTGCGGATCCGCGGATTTGGGGCCACCACGCTCATGGGCCTTCACGGGCACACCGGAGCGCGTGTAGCACGGACCTTGATCACTTGCCCAGTGCCGTGGCTTGGCCGTGCGGCTGGTTGCTTGGTGGACTGTTTGTGTTGGCCACTGGCTTGGCCGATACCGGCTGTGGCACCCGCGGTGATCCCCAGCCCAGCCGCTGCCAGTTTGAGTGCCAGCTTGTCCACGGCGTCACCCATGATTCCCACCGTGAAGCAAGATCTCCCATGCGACAAGGAGCAGCACGACAAGCGCGGTGTGCGGGTGGTGGGCCATGTGGGTAGTTTCGGCATGAGCAAACCCCCAAGCTGGGTCCGTGGGATCCGAGCTTGGGGGATGCGGGGTAACTCAGCCGATGTAATCCTGATTTTGCAACCAGCGTTGGCTTGCGTAGTGCTGGATCACCTCGGGGTGGTGCGCCCAGTTGTCGGACTCAATGGCCCACTCGGCGCTACCCGGACCGGCAAACTGCGCGGCACGATCAAGCGCGGCTTGGCTGAATGTGCGGGTCACGTTGATAGATGTGGCCGAGTACTTCTTCCAGACCCGCTCGCCGTCTTCGGTTGTCCACTCCCCGCCAACGCTGTCTTCGGGGCGAATGTCGTAGCTGTCGGTCATGCCATTGAAGGACGCCCAAGTGTAGGCATCGGTGTAAGCCTTAACCTCCTGCCACTGGGGTCCGTCCTCGTAGCTGACTCGGAGCCAGCCGTAGGCCGTGCCGCTGGCCATGCGCACGCTGAACTTGACGCCGGGCCACTGGACCTTGAGATTGCGTCGCAGCGCAGCGGCGGTCTCCTTGGTGGTGAAATCCTTGGTGGTCATTTGGATCACTTCCTCTCTGGGGTCTCTCTCTGACAACTCCAGTATCCCAAAGTGAGTGACGTTTGTCAAGTAGAAGGGTAAGGAAAGGCCCCCGAGCTGGGTCTGGGGGGATCAAACTCGGGGGCCTCTCAATGGGGCGCCATTCGACAACCCACTCGGAGGGGGTACGTGGATACCCACTTCCGAACCAGACTCTAGCAAGGGATCTGGGAAAAATGCGGAGTCTTGCCCATTTCAGGATCCGGTGTGTTATGTTTCCCCTGCTGACTCCGTTTGGAGCAGACGTGAAGTTGCTAGTCGTTCAATCGGCCCAAGCCCCATGGTGGCAGACTTCTTAAGCGGGCGCAGACCGCGAACCAACTGCGGGGGTGGTCAGAGATGTGATTCATGCTGCTTGTTCCAGGGTCACATGATGGTTTTTTATCGCCCCCCGTTCCTTTCCAAATGGCCACTTTAGCCAACCCAAAGAAAAGGAACTCGGACTCAAGCCCCTGAAAAGGCCCAACCCGACAAGTGGTGCTTCGGTATGTGTGACCGGGAGGCCCAAGCCATGGAACAAGTCACCCTTCGGCGGAGATGAAACCCCGTTTTTACCCCACCAAGTGGCGGTTGAAGAGCAGTAGGCACTAGGACAGCTCAAGAGCCTAGACCCCTGAATCGGACAATCCTCACAAATCCCTAAATTACTATAGGAAATAGGTCATTCATCCCCAGGATCACACTAGGGGGGGGATAATAACTCTGCCCGAAAATGGTTCGGGCACCTGCCGGAGGGACTCTGATAAGAGTTCTTCGGTAGACCTTCTGTAGCCTTTAATGTACCCCTATGCCCTGAGCCCCCCAGCCCCGCCGAACGGACCCCCTGAGCAAAGAAATCTCCCCGCCAGCGGTCAGAAACTCCGACTGAGTTTGTACCTTGTGGTGTGGGCAAGAGTGGCCCCCGACACAGAAAGTGCGCAGATATGAAGTTTGAGTTTACGACCGACAACGTTCGGCAGTCCTTCACCAACTTCCCAGTTTTGAAGCTCAAGGCGGGGGAGAAAGCAAGGATCCTCGCAATCGAATCACCGGAAGGTGTCTTCGTTCACACCCTCCGCGCTCCAGCAATCCTCAATGGCCAAGTGGTCGTGGAAGAGGTCAAGACCCGCACTGGCGAAGTGGTGCAGCGGGCCAAGGAAGATTTCATTGGCAAACATCAATGCCTTGGCAACATGAACACCCTGCTGGACAACGAGATCGACCCGGAGAACTGCCCCACTTGTGAGGCGTCGAAGTCTTCCGGCGGGGACATTCCGGCGCCGAAGATTCGGTATGCCATGCACGTGGTCAAGTACAAGTGCCAACAGGGCAGCTTCAAGGTTGCCACACCCTTTTCGGCCGAGCTTCTGGCATGGAGCTTCCCGGAGCGTGTGTTCAACAACCTTGTCGGGATTGTCGAAGAGCACGGGGATCTTCGACAGCACGATCTCCTGCTCGGTCCCTGCGAGAACGAACTTTTCCAGAAGTTCACCATGGCAGTTGGAGGTGGCGCGGCTTGGCTGGAGAACGATGAGCGGAAGAACTACATCGCTCAGCTCTACGAAGCCAACAAGACCGACGATCTTGCGTCCGTCATGGCTCGCAAGTTGGACAAGGCATCCATGCGCAACGACGTAGAGACTGTGATGATCCGCCTCAACCTCGCCAGCGGGGGCAGCAGCAATCTCGACGGCCCCGCGGGAGGTGTAGGAAGCGCCATGGACGTGGATGCCCTGCTTGGCAGCATCGGCGGTGGATCCGCGGCACCTGCGCCAGTCCCGACGATGGAGCCAGTCCCGACGATGGAGCCAGTCCCGACGATGGAGCCAGTTGCGCCAGTGGCTGTGGACACGCCCACCGCCGACGAGCCAGACAGCGGCCCTTCGGGAGGCGTGCTGAACTTCGATCAGATCCTCAAGGGACTCTGATCGTGGTGACAGGGCAAGGGGATTCAGCGTTTGCTTCGACCCTCACGCTCCCCTTGCCCTGTCTTTATGTGGGGATCGACCTAGCGCCGAGACACTCGGCCACGGTGATCACCAATGATCGGGGGAGAGTGCTCTACGAGACTTCTCTCGACCTCGGTCCACAGCCAAAGGTCCCAGACACCTTCTCCACTAGTTTGCGGATCTTGGAGTGGTGGACGGAGATCTTGCTGGAAGTGGGGAAGCATCAGGGTAGTTCTCCCCTTTTTGCTGTGGAAAGTGCCTACTTCCACGCCTTTCAAGGCGGTCCTGCAATACGCTTGCAGGGCTGCCTTTTGGGTTTTATGGCGGCAGACGGATTCGATGCTCATCAACCAACCGCTGCGACGTGGCAACGGGCTTGGGGATTCAGCCCCAAACTGCACAGTGGTCACTCCAAACAGTGGGCGCAGGAGCTATGCGAGAGTCTGAGTTACGACGCGGGGCTGGAACTCGGGACGCGCACCAAGGTCAAAGCAAGGACGAGATCGGATCTCCGTGATGCTTTTTTGCTGTCCCAATGGCTTCGGGGGCAAGTTACCTGCACGGAGTTGCCAGACTTGAAGTTCTCCGTGTAAAGTTCTCCTTGGAACCTCCGATGGAGACTTCCTCTCTCTGAACGGGTGAGGCCCCCAGATTTTTCTGGGGGCTTTGCTCATTTTCGCACCTTGAGTGTGTACCTACAGTCATGGGATCCCTTCAAGATGAACTCTCAGCCCTTCAGGATCGAGTCGATCACGGCGACGTCCTTCTTGCCATCGCCGTAGATGTAGTTCCGCTGGTACTCCGGCTGGATCACGAGCTGTCCGGACAGACCGTACAGCCCCTTGCCCTCGAACTCGTTGTAGACGAAGCCCTCGGTGACGTCTTTGACCGTGAACTGCTTCAGCTCAGTCTTCACGAGGTTGCCTCCTTGCGGCGGATGAAAATGCGTGCGTAGATGGCGACGTAGTACTCACCGTCTACCTCGTAGTAGGTCTTTCCGGATGGAGGCGACGCTACTCTGACAGCAGGAGCGTCGTTGAGTTTCGTTACGGTTGATCGGACACCCGTGGCACTCACCTGGGTTTGCTTTGGGTAGGTCTTGGTCGCTGCGCCAAACCAGCCTTGACTCGTCCCGACAACCTCAAATTGGTCGGGGTTAAGCTTGTCGAGGAATGATTTGGGCACTCCCATCAATCCCTCGAAGTCGGACGGAATAGCATCTGTGAAGGGCACTTCGATCGCGTCGAAGTTGTCGTATGTGATGTAGCCCGACTCCCGAATCTCCGCGTGCTTGCTGAACTTGAGGTTATCCGCCATGGTCATCAGTTGCAGTGGTTCGTGACGCCTTCCATGGTCGATGTTCGAGAACCAGCAAGAGTTGCCGAGTCTGGTGTAGTCGTATTGGTCGTCTGACGGGTAGCCGAGACGCTCCGCCTTATCTCTGTCGGAGTCTTTGATCGGCGTGCCTTTCGGCACAGCGAATACCATATCGGTACTGTTGCCCGTTGCGCCGATCCAGATCTTGTTGACCTGAATCATCGGGAATATCTCCTTGTAGGTAACCGCGTTGTTGCCTCCAATCACCGCGAATCTGACATCCCCTTCAACGAGCCACGCGACGAACTCCCGGAACAGTGAGAAAGGCGGGTTGGTGATGACGAAGTCCGCCTCGTCGCGTAGTGCCGTGACTTCCTCGCTGCGGAAGTCCCCGTCGCCCTCCAGGTAGGACCACTGGAGATCGTCGATGTCGATCTTGCCGTCAGCGTTGACGTCCCTTGGCTCAAGCACGAACATGCGCCCGCGCTCCATCGACTTCGTCTCGTCGTACTGCGGGTCGCCCAGCTCGAAGAGCGTAGGCGCATAGTGCGTAGCCCCGGCATTGCTGTTGGGCGCGTAACTGGTTGAGATCAGCTTCTTCAGGCCGAAGTCGCGGAAGTGGAGCGCGAAGAACTTGGTGAAGTTGCTCCATTCGGGGTCGTCGCAAGGGAGCAGTACCGTCTTGCCCCGGAACACATCTGGGTCGAACTCCAAGTAGGCGTTCATCTCCCGCTCGATGTCGGCCCACTGCGTGTAGAACTCGTTGTTCTTCGCCCGCTTCGCCGCTGTGAGATTCGTGTTCGCCATGCCCACCCTTCCGCCAAGCCTTGTATCAGATATGTTACATCGCCTCGCGGCATGCTACCTGCTGAACACGCTGGGTGCACGGCCGCTCAGCCCCGCAGTAGCGTGCCCCGGAGTTCCCTCCGAGAGACGGTGAGCGTCCCGGGAAAGCGCTGATTCACACGAGCACGGCCGCCGGGCGCCGCCGTCCCTCCATCGACTCCGCGGAGGGACCACGACCATCACCACACCACCCGGCTTCGCCCCGGCAGTGATTGCCCGGATCGCAGAAGCGACCGGGATCGACTTTTATGAGGCCCCCAGATTTTTCTGGGGGCTTTGCTCATTTTCGCACCTTGAGTGTGTACCTACAGTCATGGGATCCCTTCAAGATGAACTCTCAGCCCTTCGTAAAAAAGGTGCCAAGGCTGGGGCTTTCTCAGACTTCGACAACACCCGGCCAGTGGGGCTCACCACCGGAAACATCGCAATCGACCACTTGACCGACATTGGAGGCATCCCAAAGGGTCGGATCACCGAGATCTACGGACCTCCTTCGAGTGGCAAGACCACTTGCGCCCTGCAAACTGCTGCGCGAGTCCAACAAAGCGGGGGCACAGTCCTGTTTTTGGACTACGAGAAGTCCCTCGCGGAGGGGTACTGCCACGCTTTGGGCCTTGACGTGCGGGATGAGGAATCCTTCATCTACGATCAGCCCGCTTGTTTTGAGGACGGCGCCAACCTCGCCCGGAAACTGGCTGCAACCGGCGAGCTGTCTTTGATCATCCACGATTCGGTTGCCTCAATGGTCACGTCACATGAGCTTGAGGCGGCAACAGGGGCCGTGCAAGTGGCGGATCGGGCAAAGATGCTCAACCAGTACTGCCGCCAGCTCGTGCCCGTCCTGTCCGGCACTGGGACCGCTGCCATTTTTTTGAATCACCTTCTGGAAAAGGTGGATGCAACGCCGATGGGGCGCCAACTGGCCGCTCGGGGGATCAAGCAATACACCACACCGGGTGGCAAGGCGCTGCCCTTCTACTCCTCTTTGCGGATTGAGTTCAAGCAAGAGGGGAATCTCAAGACCAGCGAGTTTGACTGGCTAAGCAACGAGGATTCGGATCAAATCCGGCAAACCAAGACGAAAGTAACCGTCACCAAGAACAAGGTGGGTATCCCGATGCGCACGGCTCACGTGCGGATTCGGTTCGGCCAAGGATTCAGCCAGACCTACTCAGTTTTTAGAATTCTAGAATCCTACGGAGATATCAAGAAGTCAGGTTCGTGGTTCAGCTTCTTGGACCCTGAGCTGAGACTTGACCCCGACGAACCTAAGATCCAAGGCGAGGAAGCGGTGCTGAAAGCCATGGAATCCAATCCCGCGTGGGCTGCCAAGCTGGAGGCGCGTGCCAGAGAGATTCTAGATGGAGAAGAGGAAGTAATGGAGATCGCAAACGCAGAGGACTTTGATGCCTGAGTCACAGATTCTTGTAGGCGCTGGTGGGCTGCACTGGCACTTTCGTGAGGGCGAGGATGATCACTTGGCTCTGGGAGGCCATGAGACACAATTCCTCACCCTCATGAAAGCCCTTTTGCCAGACGGTGGTCTTTTCGTGGATGTGGGGGCTCACATTGGGCTATGGAGCCTTGTCATGGCTCAGAAAGGTCCGGTTGTGGCCCTAGAGGCTAATCCGGCCACCTTCGACGCTCTAGTGGCCAACTACGGGCTCAATGAGGAGTCCCTCCCCCACGATGTGCAGATGTACCAGTTTGCGGCGTGGGACGGGGAGGCTCGGCTGCGTCTGACCTACATCGGCGACAAAGAGACGGGGGGCAGCGTGCGGGTCGGGGAGTCCGGCGACTCTGAGCTGACTGTCCCCGCGCATCCTTTGGACGACATTGCGGATCTGCTGGAAGGGGTCTCCATGATCAAGATTGACGTGGAAGGGGCCGAAGCAAGGGTGCTTCGTGGTGCCCACCAGATTTTACAAAAAAACAAGCCCACCCTTTTCATCGAGATGCACGACGAGTATCTCGAAGACCCGCGGATCCGTGAAGAAGTGCTGGCCGAACTGGAGTCGCATGAGTACGTATGGGAAGACGGCTTTCAGTACGGTGCGGCTTACTACATCTTGGCCAAGGACCCCTACGCGGGCATGGAGTACCCCGGTGAGGTTGTCAGAGCGGGAGACCCCGCGTGAGTACCTTCATCCCCATTGCCGCCTTCCTTGACTCCCTGGATGAGCTGGAGGGGGGCCTAAAGGTGGTCGAAGTCCCCTTGGATGCTCCGCCTGACACCTCCCGCTTCACCCTGCCCCAAGGCTGGAATGTGGGGATTGAAAACACTGAGCCAAGTGGAGAGACCAAGGCAACACTCACCACGGGGGGAGTGACGGCCCACTTGACCCGCGAGTGTCTCGGGGAGATCGCCAAGTTTTTTGGACTGCGACCCAAGTACGTGGAGAACACACCGGGCGCCCTGATTGAGCCACATTTGAACTACTGGCTCTCTTACTCCCCTCCGGGGACTTCCTTGAGATTGCAGAAAAACCGGCAGGGTGTGATCACGTCCCTGATCAAAGGCCCCAGCACACCGTTTTTCAACAAGGACCTTCTGCAACACGTTCTGAACAAGGTCAATCCTGACCTTTACGCTGTGGACCCGCTGACCCGTGTCTCCATGGACCTCTCCAGTCTCCGGTTGGTGATACCCCAGCTCGCTCGCAAGGTCGGCGAGGATGTGTGGATTCCCGGTCTTCAAATCCAGAATTCCTTGACCATTCGCTACCCAGTCACCGTGTCTGGGTACCTGCACTCCGAGAGTGTCTCCAGCGGTGCGATCCTGCACCATGCTCAGTCAAGGTACAACCGGCGCCAGTTGGGGGCCGATTCCGAGGACTTGACTCAGTGGTTTGACGATTCCTTGGCTCTGGTTGCCGACTCGCTGGAGCACGAGTTTGAGATCATCGAGTCACTACGAAACGAGAAGCTCGGGGATACCCCCAAGGTCCTTGCTGACGTTTTCAAAAGCTACAAAGTGCCCTTGGCTGTCAGGGACTTGGTTGTGGACAACTTGCTGGACTCTCAAGACCGAACTTTTTACGGATTGATGCAGGCGGTGATTCAGACTGCCACCACGCCCGGACTGCCTGATCACTTTATTACGGCGATCATGGAGATTGGCGCGGCAGCGGGCTTCTCCGGTTCGGATCGTTGCGGGAAGTGCCGCCAGACACTTCACTGACGCTTCTTTACAAATGACAAGGAGAGTGGTATACTGTGCCTAGTCATACACAAGGGAGGCGGGTCAAATGAACGAGGAAAAAGTCTTTTTTGAAGAGGGGGTCTGGATCTCCATCAAGGATTTCCGAGAGCACTCCAACTACCCAGTGCGGTTTGATACTGCCCAGTTTGCCAAGCTGCTCCAGCAGGCGGGGGTGGAGGCATCGGAGGTTCGAGTCAGGATCAAGGATGCCGATGAGCGGTTCATCCCCACGAAAGCCGAGTGGGTAACCCCCGGCGTCGCCAGATTCAACTTCTACTTTTCCGGTGGGCCGGACACTGTCAGCGAGTGGGACACAATCGTTGGGCTGCACGGCCTCTTTGCTGCACGGATCCTGAGTCGGCTTGACGTGGAGAACTCGGTCCAATTTCTCACCGACGACGATATCCTTGAGAGTCGCCAGTGGGCAGAGAAATCGCCAATAGTTTACTTTCGCTCCGGTCGGGCTGGTGACGAACTCACCATCCCCGAAGATTGGACAGCATGAACAAGATCGTGGACGTAGAAAACCTCCCCTGCCCCAAGAGGAAGGGGGAGGGCCACAGGGTCAGAGGCGTGCTCTACGGGATCAGAGAGGTCTGGCGCTGCGACTTTTGCAAGACGCCTTGGGCTGAAATTGACGCGGAGCAGAGATAACACTCCGCAAGTGTGTATCTAGGGCATGAAGAATCTTGGAGTTGTCCAATCCCTTGAGGAGCTGGAGACCCTGACTCAGGGACTCTTGGATTCTGGGAGTCTGCTCGGATTCGATGTGGAGACTGGGTACTCCGGCCCCGACAGGGAAAAGGGAAGCGTCTCAATCGACTGGGACCAACAGTTTGTAGTGGGTTTCTCCATCACCAACGATCCTAGTTGGGCGAGGTACGTGCCCTTGCGCCATGACTCAGGGCCGAACCTGCCAGAGCAGGAATCGTGGGAGATCGTCAAGCCTTTGCTGGAGACGGTGCCTTCGGTGGCCCACAATCTCAAGTTTGAAACCCGCAATCTGCTCGCCTTGGGGAGGAAGGGCAGCGGCCCCTCCATCCGTTTGCACGGGGTTAGTGATAGCGCCCTCTTGTCGTACGTCCTGTCTGAGACTCCACGGCATGGGCTCAAAGAGCTTGTCAAAACCCATTTCGGGCACGATCAAGCCACCTTGAAGAGTCTCCTGCCGGATGTGGCGGACGTGCGGATGAAGTTCTTTCGATTCAATGCACTAGAGCTGTCTCCCGAGACAGTCTCCTACGCCTGCGAGGATGCAATCTGGACGCTGGAATTGCATCGGAAGTTGTACCCGAAGGCACTGGCGGAAAATCCCTTTATGCTGGCTCTGGAGTTGGAGATCCAGAAGGTCTTAGTCCACATGGAAGAGTCTGGCCATGCTGTGGACTGGGAGGCTCTTAGGGAGCAAGAGGCGTATGGGCGCCCTTTTGAGGAGCACATGGCGGAAAAGGCTAGAGAGCATCTCGGGGGCATGGCGGGCGAGGATTACAGCCGTCTGAACTTCAAGAGCCCCTTGCAGATGCGCAAAGCCCTCTACGGGGATCTCGGCATGACAACCTCGCGGGTCACCAAGACCGGACAACTATCCACGGACGCGGTGGCCCTTGAAGGGCTGAGCCGACAGTACCCGGCAGTCAAAAAAGTGCTGGAGGTCCGCGAGGTCGGCAACCTCGCCAATCGACTCACAAAGTGGGTCAAGGAGTACTCCACGGCCCATGACTCCAGAGTCCATCCGTCATTCAATCAAGTCGTCAGTGGAGACCTACCCGGCATGGACTCTGGTGAGGCAGTCGGGTCGGGAAGGTTTTCTGCAAATGACCCCTCTATCCAGCAAAGCCCGAAGACATGGCGCTGGAGCACTTTCCTTGACGTGGATCCGCGGAATCCAGAGCACTGGAAGGAGGTTGTGGAGCGATCCGATTTCGGCGAGCATTACTGGGAGGGAAACTTCCGAGATTTCCTCATCGCTTCTCCTGACTCCTACCTCCTGACTTTCGACTACTCACAGATTGAATTGCGGATGCTCGCGGGTCTTGCTGCTGAGCCCTACCTCATTGAGGCTTTCAAACAGCGGCGGGATATCCACACGGCCACGGCATCTTTGATGTTGGGCATGGAGGAGAGCAGAGTAAGCAGCGAAGACCGGAGCAAGGGCAAGACGATCAACTTCGGGATCGTTTTTGGCATGGGCGCCAAGCTCTTGGCAGAGCAACTGGCTATCTCGGTGCCAGAGGCCGAAGCTCTGCTGGCCCAGTATATGAGCGCGTTCACCAACGTTGGTGACTGGATCGAACGGCAGAAGAGGTTTGGCTTGGCGGCTGGCTTCGTGACCACTCACTTCGGGCGAAAAGTGACCTTGTGGGATCTGCAATCTCAGAATTTTGTAATCCGTGGGAGGGGGGAGAGGCTTTGTGTGAACGCGGCGGTCCAAGGGACGGCAGCGGACGCTATGAAGATCTCCATGGTCAAGATTCGCAATGCAATGGAGCGGGTTGGCTGGTGGGGCAAAGAGGTAAAAATGGTGAATAACGTGCATGATTCTTTGTCCTTCGATGTGAGCAATTCCGTGGACCCGAACGTGCTCAGAGAAATGCTGGTCCCTTGTGTTGAGTGGGACGTACAAGATATGCACCAAACAGTTTTCGGTAACCCGGGGCTGCAATTCCCTGAGCTACTCACCGATTGGGAGATCGGGACAAAGTGGGGGTCCAGCACGGCATGGGCACGTGATGTTGAGTGTGTTTCGGTAGAGGGGCTTTGGACCCCAGACAAGGAGTAGAAGATGAGAGTCAAGAGTGGCATGACCATGAATGGTCAGAACATTGAAGTGGAGCTAGGCGAGGACGACATTGAGCTCCCGCCTGGCGCGGGTCTGCAAGACCGATGGAGAGCCCTGACCCAAGCGGCAGATCTGCTGGTCATTGAGTACGCGGTACGTAGATCCTTGCTGTCCAAGGAGTTCGGGGATCAGAGGGTGCGGGAGATCCTGCAAGGGCAGTAGTCTGGAGCAATGGAGACGTTTTCTTGCCCTACCCGATCAACAGAGAACTCTGTGGATGAGTGGGAGAACAATCTCTGTAGTTACTGCGGATCCACTACGCCTGAGATTTTTTTGGAGTCCGTGCAATCCAGTTTCCCCGTCTCACGTACCCGGACCAATCCTTACGAGTTCCTCGCGGGAGGCTTTCGCTTCAACCTCCTGCATTTCTCCGCGAAGCAAGTAACGGGGTTTCGACTCCTCCTTGCATCCGACTTAATCAACTGGACCTCTCCGAGTGAGAAGTATGCGGAAGTGAGGTATCCCGAGTCATGAGTAGAGAGGTGCAAGCCCTTCTCTCCGCCGTCCTTCCGGGGGACTCCGCCCTTGCGGAGTTGGTGCGGGAAAGCCATACGGCACGGGAGAACGTCTCTCTGGGTAGCGACTCAGAAGATCTCCAAGGGCTGCATACTCTGTTGGTTCGGAATCGAGGATTTTTGGAAAGGTTGGAAGAGCTTTACTCCAGTCTGACCCTGCTCAAATCAGCCAAGGCGGGCGAGCTGGCTCATGCCAAAGGCGTGTACGAAGACGCGTTCGCGCAAGTCGCCAGCAAGCGCCAGACAGTTGGATTCAATGACTTTGCGAGCGGTAAAGAGAGAGATGCGAGACTCCACGCCGCTTGCACCGCCCAGAGCATCCAAATGCGAGAGGCACAAAGAGCCTACGACACGGCTTTCATGGCATGGGATTACGTGCGCCTTCTTGTCCGTGGAGCAGAGAGCACACAAAGAGAAGTCGAAACTAGAATCCGACTCTCTTCAACCTTATTGAGGATCGTGGACTAATGGGTTTTTTCTTGTTTTTCTACTTACTGGGAGCGGTAGTCGCCACCTTGGTGGGGGGTGCGCTGGTTGCTTTTCAATTCCCCGTTGGTAGTCGGCCACGGTGGAAGCCCGCACTGTGGCTGTCGGTCTGTTTTATCGGCGCCCTTTTGTGGCCCTTGCTGGTGATCCCGCTCGTTGTGGACACTCTCATTCGACTCTTGCAACCAAAGAGGGGCTGTCACGCGGGTCGCTATGGGAGGTTGTCAGTGGTGGGGAATCCAGAAAATCAGAATTTCAGAAAACGCTGCTTGACAAAGGACAACCAACAGGGTAAGGTGCTGAACCTACCAGTTAGAGAGGTTGTCCATGAGCCCACTAAGATCCCCGGAAGACCCGCTGCAAGATCTCACGGAGGAGTTCCTGCTCAGCGAACTCCGCAAAACGCTTACATTGCCACTCACCGAGGCTGAACTTCTCCAGCGTCTGGATCTCGCCAATAGAGCGGGGCTGCTCCAAGTCAATGACGACGGGGACTTTGAGCCCTCCCCGCGCGGAGAGGCTTTGATCGCAGAGGGCGCGAAGAGAAACAATTCTTCTTGACAAACGTCACGGTGTATGAGACACTGTAGTTGTCAGAGAGAGAGAGAGGAAGTGATTGGAATGGCTCAGAACAAGGAGTGGGACCTGATCTTCGCATTTTGTGTGGACCGCGAGGGCCACGATTGGCTGGACGACGGTTGCGGGAAGTGCGGCATTGGGCGCAGGTACTGGCACAATGTCCAGCTCCACTTTTCGTACTCCGAAGAGGTGGGGACGCCTGACCGCGTGAGCGGTAGGGGTGTTGTCTACAGGGTCTGCGACGAGTGCGGCTACTGCGGCACAACTGGGGAGACCGCCGAGGTAGCCCCCCGATACGGTTTTTGAGAGAGGAAAAATCGCATGGAAAAGCATCCAGATTGGGAAACTCGTGTGGCCGAACTTTTGGCCACAGGTGTGTACGGCGAAGAGGCAGTCCCCAAAGAGATCGGCAAACTGCTCACCGAGATCCTCCAGCAGAGTCCAGAGGCGCAGATCGCTTATGCACTTGACCTGCTTACTTTCGTGAACAAATGCCTGCCTCTAGTGGGCACCGAAGAGGGGGTCCTGCTCGCCAGCGAACTCGGCTCTATTTTTGGGTCGGGTCTTCCTGTGATCGGACTGATCTTGACGGGCCTTTTGAAGACCCACTTCGAGGACGGTTGGCAGGACGATCTGGGAGATCTTGACCCACTCAAGGAGTTTTTGAGTGCCGTGAATCCCGAGATTGGGGTCTACCTTTCCGTCCTCCAAGGCAGGCATTACAAGCCGGAGTGATTGACAAACGTCACGGTGTATGAGACACTGTAGTTGTCAGAGAGAGAGGAAGTGGTCCCCATGGCCAAGAAGCCCGCCAGTCAGAGTCAGTTGGCTTTCATTGGGAAGCTGATTGCTGAGAAGGAAATGCCCGCCAAGTCCGCCGAGGTCTTCCGCGAGACTGTGAACAACGGCTTGAGTTCCGCGCAAGCGAGTGTTCTCATTAAGTCGCTGCTTTCGCTTTCCTCCAAGCCGGAGTTCCTGCCCGCGGCTTCGCAAAACCAAGTCGCTTTCGTCCAAAAACTGCTGGGCGAAAAGGAGTTGCCGCTCGATCCCAGCCCTCAGTTTCAAGAGGCGCTCGCTGCGTTCCATGCCAAGGAAATCAAGGCAGCTCAAGCGAGCAACCTCATCGAGGTTCTTCTACGTCGCCCGAAGAGCAAAAACGCGGTGGAGGTCCCAGTTGGCATCCACGGTCTCGGGGACGAGATCTTCAAGGTCCAGAAGAGTCCCACCACTGGCAACGTGTATGCGAAGCGTCTGGTGAAGACTCGGGCTCTCTGTAAGGGCCACTCCCAAAATGGGGAGCTCGTCTACTGCGATCAAGGACTCTGTGAATTTGATCCTTGGGATGTTGAGTTCTTCTACGCTCAGGGAGCGGTGGCCAAGCTGAGCGAAGAAACGCTGCTGTCTCTGGCGGAGGCCAAGCAGTTCGGTCTCTTGTACGGGACCTGCATCCGGTGTGGTCGGACGCTGACCGACGAGGGATCAATCGCAGAGGGCATCGGCCCAGTCTGCGCCACGAAGTTCGCTGCCTGACGAGGGACCGAGAAAAGGAGGTCTGAGAATGAAGTGGAAGCGCGAGGATCAAGATTTCAGGGTCCTGTACTCGCTGGGGGAAGACAAGTTTGAAGCCTTCACGGTCTGTGATTACTGCTGGACCGAGGTCCGCGCCGAAGGTTCGCCGGAAGGGGGCGAGTCTTCGCCGGAGCTGGAGGCACTGTCGTTTTGGAACGCGCACTTTGATTGTGCAGACAAGATCATGGATGAATGGACTGAGTACTCCAGCGACACGGCGCAGTACAAAAAGAGGCTCGCAGCGTACCGAAGCGAGTGCCAGAAACGAGAAGAGGCTCTCCGCGAAGCTGATGGAGCGCCACCGCTTGACAGGTCGGGAATCAATCCAAAGCTCACCTTGTCTTGACAAAGGGCAAGATACTGTGAGACAGTTGTAAATCAGAGAGAGGAAAAACCATGGAACGACCCAACATTGACTGGAAGCCTTCGCGGCCCATCTTCCATCTTCGTGGAACGGCGGTTTGCCGTTTGGAAGCTGTCTTGAGCCCAGACGTTGTGATCGAATTCTGGACTGACTTCTGGGAAGGCGAAGTGACTGCCACCTTCGTGGTCCACGAGGAAGGGAAGCACTACACCACCGACTCCACGGGTGATTGGCCCGTAGTCGAGAAGTACCTCCCCCGTGAGTTTTGGCCGGTGGAGATCTACCTTGGTGGCGGAGACTGCGGACCGTTGGTGGCCCAAGCCATGGAACAAGAAAGAGAAGAGAACCTCCAACTCAATTGTTGGGGAGAAGAGGAGGAAACTGATGAGTGAGAACACACCGTTGCTGGCCGAGGTGGCCGCTGGGGCAACTGACACGAACACCTTGATCGCTACCGCGAGGGCGCGTGAAGAGGTCCAGCTCCAGAAAGAGCTGAGCGAGAGGATCTCTGGAGGGATCCGCGGAGTTGGAAATCTGAAAAACAAGGAGCAGCAAGAGAGGCTCCGTCAGACGGCGAAGGAAGTCCACGCTCGTCTGGTCCGGCACTTCTCCCAACCGATCTACGACGCTCGCTACGACGTGCCCATTGTGGCCGACGTGGTGGGAGAGGTGGTGGAGTCATGAGTGCCTTGATCGCTGAGAAATTCCAGCTTCCCATCTCGAAATGGACCCTGATCACGCCAGAGATCGCGGCGGATTACCTCGCACGAAACACCGACAATCGCCCGCTCCGACAGGTAGTGGTCAATTCCTACGTTCGTGCGATGAAGAGAGGTCAGTGGAAGCACACTCACCAAGGCATTGCCTTCTACAAGGATGGGACCCTGGCCGATGGGCAGCACCGGCTGGAAGCTGTGCGCCAGAGTGGTGTCAGTGTGTGGATGCTCGTGACCTGCAACGTGGAGCCCTCCTCACTGGGTGCCATGGATCAGGGTCTGCGCCGAAAGGCGTTCGACTTCATGGAGGGCGGGCACAAGTCCGTGCAGTCTGCTGCCGCTCGCATCGTCATTGCTATTCGGGGCTTGGAGGGATACCGCTTCACGCCTATCGAATTCACGCGGGCCATGAGGCAGATCAGCGGGCTGGATGTTTGGGAGTACGCCCACACCGAGGAGGACCTAGTTGCTGCCGGTCTCGAACACGCTTCGGTCTGTAACAGGGCTTCGCGCAACATGCCTGCTGTTGGCCCCGGTCCTTTGCTGGGCGCGGGTTTGCTCGCCAAGCACTCAGATGAGTGGTTTGAAGCCCTGCGACAGATTGCAGAGGTGGAGGGCCTGGACAAGGACGACCCGCTCCGCGTTCTGGCGCGGAAAAAGTTCAACAAGGGCGACTACGGTCAGGGAGTGGCTGCCATGTATGCGATCAAGACGATGATCTTGAGAGACGAGTGGCTTGACTCCCTTGCTGGGGGGAAGCCCTACAAGCCAGTCAAGTCGCTACGTGTTGGGAGCGTGGAGACATTCGCGGTGGAGCCCGTATGAGTGGCGGGAAGTGCTGTCAGTGCGGAGACCCCGTAAAGATCTTTTACGGGGGCACTCCGTTCTGTTTTTCCCATTATTCGACGTGGACACGTAGACAGGAGGTGAATTCCCATGGAGGTATCAAACTACAAAACAGGGCTGCCGAAAGTCCTTTCAGGGCTTGGCGAGAGCATCCAGAGCTTGGGGCTACCCCTGCCGCTTCGGATCACAGTCGAGAACGGAGAGGAGGCACCATGGCGAAAGGCTGATTTCACAGTCAGTGTTTTCACGGCGCCAGAGGACTACCCCGCATGGCGGGACAGCTTGACTCAGGCTACGGAGTGTGTCTCTGAGTCCCCGTTGGAGAACGCGCAGTACCTTTTAGCCCAAGGGCTGCTGGGGTCGATCCCCATCTCAATCAGGGTGGAGGCTAAAACTCTGAATTCCTACAGAATAGAGGAACCGAGGTGACTGACAGTGGGCACTGAGATGATGCTGGGGCTATTTGTGCTGGGGGTCGGCGCTTGGGCGGCCTTGCTTTGGTTTGAGGCTTCCCGCGAAGCTCGAAGTCAGCGCAGGCTGCTCAACAAAATCCGCGAGATCCTGTCAAGGGAGACCCCTCCCGACGATCAAGAGATCTATGACCTTCTTAGGAAGCACTTTTGATGCCTCTATTCTTCATGGCTCTCTCAGTGGGAGCGCCTTGGGCTGTAATTGCTCTCATGGAGTGGCAATCGGTCAAGGTCGATCTTGACAAACGTCATGATCGAGAGTTACAATGTAACTGTCTTTCAGAGAGAGGTGGTTGTCATGAAGATCAGGGAAGAGATCGACTACGCAAGGGCCGATGAGCACACCCTCGCCCAGTGGCGGGAAGAAGATTTCATCTACGCGTTCTGTGTAGATGGAAAAGGGCACAGCGAGCCCTACGTGGAGGCACCGGACAGGTCCGTGGGGATCTTTGGCTGGTACGCGGAGTGCCCGGACTGCGGCACTGACCTTTCCGACGATGAGGAGCTGAATCCAGCGTCTTGGGGGATCTCGGATTGGGAAGAATTCCCGTTTTGACGGGATGGGTCCCAAGACACCCGCCCAAACCCCTGTACGTGCTCCTATCCGGGTGGTAGGTTGCCCGAAACACGATCTCGGAGGAGCGAAATGCTGACGGTTTACTACCCAAATCAGTGCTGCAAGGACGGTTGGTGCCTTGTCAGGGAGTCCCCTTCTGGCACAGAGGGCATCCACACTCTCTCGGCGGAGGACATGAGGGTAATCAGCAGGATGCTTTCGGAAGCGGGACTGCTCTGAACACAAAATCTCGGGAGAACTTATGTGGTTGCTGGTTCTGATTGTGGTGCTTCTGATCGTGGTGGTCGGTCTGGATCTTGAGGAGTACCGCGCAGACAACAAGAAACGAGCAAGGGACAAAGAACGCGCCTTGTTCAACCACGAGAATCCAGAATTCAAGGTCTGTTCTTGTGACCATCCCCTTTACGGCCACGGTTTTTTGGGCTGCGTTTGGTGCTCGTGCAAGCTGATTGGTGATGGAGCTGGATTCCCGAGACAAAGGGACCTCTTGCAACGTGTGGAGCTTGACGATGAGTGAACGCGTGTGTCCCTACTGCGAACACCAGCGGGAAACCCAGCACCCCTAGCCCAAAAAAGAAGCGCCCCCGGGCCAGCCAAAGCAGACAGACCCGAGGGCACCAACGAAAGGAATCATCTCACATGGGACCGAAATACGAGTTGACTGCCGAGGTCAACACCAATGGGCTCTACCGAATCCGGGCGCTGCGTGACATCCCGCTCTACGGGGTCAAGGCGGGCGATCTGGGTGGCTGGGTGGCCTCGGAGGGCAACCTCTCGCAGGCTGGCGACGCCTGGGTCACCGACAGCGCCTGGGTCTATGGCAGCGCCCTGGTCGCCGGCAGCGCCCGGGTCTATGACAGCGCCCGGGTCACCGACAGCGCCCGGGTCTCGGGCGACGCCCAGGTCTATGGCGACGCCTGGGTCTCGGGCGACGCCCAGGTCTATGGCGACGCCTGGGTCTACGCGACCAACCACGCTTTCGCGATCTCTGGGAAAGTCACCCCAAACGCTTATGGCGTCCAGGCGTTCCGCCTTAAAGGCGGTGGGCACAGCCTTTCGGTGGGCTGCTGGGAAGGGACCGCCGAGGAGCTGTCCGAGCTAGCCGACTCCGAAGACTGGCCCTCCGGGGGTGGCGCCGACTATCGCGCCAAATGGGCACCCTCGCTACGCGCCCTCGCCGCCTACGTCCAAGCCGTCGTAGCCACCTGGGACCCCGCAGAAGGCGACGAAGCGTGATCTACCTACTCGCCGCCGCACTCGCCTACAGCCTGGCCATGAGCGCCCTACACATCCTGCTCGCAAACGAGGTCAGCGAACTCGGGACCGACCTCAAGAAGGCCCGCCACGAGATCAGGGCGCTCAAGCGGGGCGCCATCCCGGCGCAACGCAAACACAACTGAAAAACAGAACGACCCCGGAAAACCGGGGCCGTCCATCACACAGAAAAGGGAGAACACCATGAAAGACACCATCACCATCGACGGCGCCACCTATGTCGCGCTCGACGCTATCG
>ERZ724522.91-NODE-91-length-50667-cov-10.494171_pt1 | contig 50667 bp, 76 predicted proteins | sample MGYA00376055_ERZ724522 | MGnify/ENA primary metagenome ERZ724522 (study PRJEB28724, sample SAMN07190884) | wastewater metagenome | isolation source: effluent of sewage treatment plant in Hong Hong | place: Hong Kong | collected 2016-03-17 ... | reverse complement strand
AAGAGATCCCAGACCAATCTACCATATCTTTAAACTCTCTAATAAACTCTTCGCTGAGTTTTTGATTATAAGAGATCCCAGACCAATCTACCATATCTTTAAACTCTCTAATAAACTCTTCGCTGAGTTTTTGATTATAAGAGATCCCAGACCAATCTACCATATCTTTAAACTCTCTAATAAACTCTTCGCTAAGTTTTTGATATTTAGAGATCCAATACCAATTTACCTTATCTTTAAACTCTTCTGTGGTACAATTAAGACGTTCGAGGTTAATTAGATTAAGAATTTCGGATTTTAATGATTTAGTCATAAATATGGGTTTTAGATTTTAATAATTAAAGTTAGTGAATTTTACATTTAAACGCTCAAGGAGATGTTTTCTTTTAAATAAGGACGGTTACCCTACTTTTAGGAATAAACGTCCTGTCAAGCCTCTTATTGCTAAATTTATGCTATTTCGTAAGTTCTTATTTTAAACGGTCTAAACCCTATGGGTTTTGTTGCATTTATAGCCTCTGAATCTAATATCATTAAATGGAACTTGTTTTCGCCTGTTTTAGCACCTTCAACGGCAGCTTTTACAAAATTATCATATAAGGGTATTAAATCCTCTATTTTTGACCCTCCGTATATTACAGTGGCTTTCATATCTAATTTAGAATAAGCAATAGCCATTAAATAAATATTTTCTATTTCGTCCTTTGTAAACAGATCGAAATTCTCATTTACAAATTTACAAACCCTGTTTAGTTCTGTATCTCCATTAAAATCAAAACTGTTAATTTTAATATACCCATCTTCGTCATAATAACGCACCATTAAAGGTGAGTAAGTCGATTTTTTGGGAGCGTTTAATTTGCCATTTTTAGGGTTTACGGTTTGGGTGCAATGTCGATAACCTTTCTTTTTGTCAAACTCTATATAGTCATATAAAGTAGTTCTAAGTCTAAAACCGTATGGGTAATTTTCAACGGTTACTTTGTCAGCAGTTTTAATAAAAGTTTTCATAATTAATTGATTTTTAAATGGTTAAATTATATTGTCAATAGATACGTAAGTAAAACAAGGGTAAAACTATATTCTTTTTATTAATTATACTATATCCTTAACAAAGTATTAATAATATATAAGAATTAATTAACCTCGGTTTTAAATACTAATCCATTGAATAAATAGGTTATTTCACTGATTTTCAGATAGTTAGTCTAAATATTTTTTAGTTCTTTTTGTTTACAATTTTCATGCTTTACGGTTCTTAATATTACTCCGTTTTCTTTACACCATGTCCATAAGGCTTGAGTTCCTCCATGTGAATAATGTTCTAAATTTGGTAAAAGCCCTCTTTGGTCAAGTTCTTTTTTTGCCATATCTACATAATGGTTTCCATATCCATATTGGAAAGGCAGTTTAAAACTTTGTGCCTGATCTGTTCCAAAATCTAGGGTGACAGTAGCAGCAAAATAACTGTTTCCATTTACTTTGTCGAACCATTCTAAGGCTACAATATCTATCGTTTTCATAATTTTATGTTTTATTAGTTAATTGTTTTATTTCTGATTTAATGCTTTAAAAGCTCTGTATCTTTTAACTGACTCCAATACGTCAGTAATAGATTGCTCTATATCATCATATTTAAGTGTTGTTATTTTAGCGTAAAATTCAAAAGGCGTTGTTAAATAAGCCATGTTTGTTACTAACTTATTAGGATAACCAAAACATCCTCCATTTTTACTGAATCGCTCTTTTTGTGCCGAACGTCCATCGGGGAATTTATGCAACGGGAATTTACTTTCAAGAATTTCTAGTACTGCGTTTCCTTTAAATATCGCTTCTTCTAAGGTATCACATACGCCTATCGTAATAGTTTTAGTTTTATGGTCTCCTAAATATCCGTCTTTTGGAGCATCCGTATATCTAAACTCCATAGTTACCAATTCCTTTGTCATAATTTAAGATTTTTATAGTTAATTAATTGCTTTACAGCATCACCTGAATAGCTATAATTAGCTACATAGTACAATTCAGGGTTCTTAAGTGATAGTCCGATTATCTCATTTTGAGATCGTGGAACATAAAAAGCCGCATGTTTCATATTAAATTGTTTGAAAATTAATAAATATAATCCAAAAATAACCAAAAAAGGACGTTTTCAATTCACTCAATCAGGATCAATAAGGTAGCCAAATTTTAAAATTTTTTTGCTAAAACGTCAATACAGACGCAAGGTTAAACGATCTGTTAGCTGGGTTCGTGGTACACACGTCCACACATTGCGCCTTACTACGAGCTTTTAAATGCGTTTTAGAGGCATAGATCAAATTCTTGAGACTTAAACAGGGTGAAGCAGGGCAATTTGCGCCCTGTTTACCCTGAAAATCTAAAATATGTCCATTAAAACCTGAAATTCATTAACACTTCATTAACTAAATGTAAAGTAAACGTTACATATTTATACCGATTCGGGTATTTTTGTGGTAATACCCCCGTAAAAATACCCCAAAAAGTATAAACTTGTTAATAAATAGACCTAATTAATCACTTCGAGTGCATTAACCACGTGTTAATACGTGTTAAGTTAATTAGGTTTTAAGTACTGATTCATTCAATAAACAGCATAAACCCCTATGTATTAAGGGATTAGGATATTTAATGAATATTAACAGTATTAAAAAGAGATAATAAAGTACATATATGATATATATGTTGACAAAGGAATTCATTTAAGAACGTTGGCAATCTTACGGGACTGTTCGCCCCTCCTTACTTTATTAATATATTTCAAATTGTGCCAATTTAATGGCTTATTAAATGATTAACTTTCTGTTAATATATCTAAGAGGTAGATATACGACCCGTTCCCGTAACGGCTTAACATCTTATTATTAACATTTGCTTAACATATTGGCGGTATTGCAGCCGTCTACATAGTTACCCTGACTTATCTACATTATAAGCTATTAAGACTATGTTAAACCAATATGGACTACTTATTAGACAATCTGAAGCAGACAAAACAGACACCTTTTATTAATAGCTTTTAATTAGTTGTTAATTGACAGCTATCTTTTATTAAGATCGAGGCAAAGCAAGTAATTTGCGAGCTGTCAATTGGACTAATTTAAGACAGGCATTTAAATTGCCTTATATTAGTGCTATGATTCAGCTTACTTCTATACGCCTGTTGTCAAAGAACGCTAAAACCTGTTTCACCTAATTGCCGTTAATAGTATGCCAACATATTAACAGTTCTTAGCCCTGTCGCCCATTCAATCTCGAATCTATTATTTCCGATTGATAAATCAAAGGTACAACGATAACTTAAAATGTCAATACTTCTATCAATCATTAACAAATCGTTAACATCTGTTTTAATTACAATATCACCGAATAAATAGGTTAAACCCTTATTAATCAATGTGTTATATCATATTGTCAATAGAATCGTAACTAAAACCGAAATCCATTATATATCTATATTAATCCTATTAACTCTTTGTACCGAATAAGATAACAACGCACTCAGATCATACATACCTTAATACGTTAATACCTTCTATGCCATTACAGCATTCTGTTAGCAGTCATTTGCAAAAGGCAATTTAAATGATTATCCTTTGTCAGTAAATTGTTAACACAAACTTACTTTGGTCGCTCAATCCGATTTACTGAAATTTAATGGCGGGGGCATCCCAAAACAGGGGGGAGGGTCTGCCCGTATGCATAGCGTCATCCCGTCAGTAGAGGTCGAGTTCACGAATCGGAGGTCGAGTTCATGAAGTCAGTAGAGGTCGAGTTCAAAACGAGGAGGGTAATTTGAATAAGGGGGATATAATCTATTATGGGTATTAAAAAACGGGATAGGTTTTTTTTGTTTTTAGGATTTTGGGGTAGGAGGTTATTGGAAAGGAGGGTATAGGTTATATTTGATATAGGAGGAGGATACTGGGTTATATGAAGAGAGATTTGGGTTTTAATTACGGTTTCATTGAATAAATAGGGGAGGAGGGTATTTGTTAAAGATATGTTATTTTGTAGGAATGTTTGGAAGGTGTTGTATCTTTGTGGTATTAAAGTTATGTGGAGTGATTAATTGGAGTTGGTGGTGGGTTACATGTCCCTTTTGGGGAGGGGCGGTATTGTTTATAGCTTTTGTATTGATAATAGCCATTATTTTAGCATTTAAAAGATAATTATTACGAAACTAAAATAAAAACCATGTTACAATTTTTAGAAATAATACCAGAAGTAAATTAGTAGCAATATGAAAAAAGCAGAACAGAACAAAAGCTCCAATGACGCAAAACTGCCTGTTATAAAATCGGTTTGCGACCATGAATGAAAGCAAATTGAATACGGGCACGATAAAGAATACTTTAAATGTAAAAAATGCGGGAAGGAAGACTGGTCGTAAATTGTTTTATAACGGATTGCGTATATGAGAAGTGGCACTTGTAGAATGTTGAAATTAAGCACGAATGTTTCTGTGCCATTTCTCATATACGCTGTTAGCAGTAGTACGGATTTAAACCACAAATGCTCAATCGAAGAACTGAACCTTTTTTCTTTTCTTTTTTGTGTGGTGTGAAAATAAAAATTGAATAATGAAACGAAATATAATTTATAACGAAGATTGTAAGATTACCTTGAAAAGACTTCAAGATAAATCTATTGATGGGATAATTACATCACCGCCATATAACATTAATACAGAAAGAAGTGATTGTTATTACAATAATGGATATTCTGAATTAGATGGGTTAAATGAAAATGACTATCTTGAAGTTAGGACTAATGAGTTTAAGGAATTTTCAAGAGTGATAAACGATACTGGTGTAATTTTATACAACATATCTTATGCAAAAGAAAATCCTATTCTACCAACATTATTGGTTGCTAAAATTCATAATGAAACTGATTTAACCATTGCTGATATTATTTGTTGGAAGAAACCAAATGCTATACCTTTTCAGACTTCACCAACTAAATTGAGTAGGATTACTGAATTGATTTATGTTTTTTGTAAAAAAGAACACTTACACACATTCAAAACCAACAAAGAAGTAAGCAAGGTAAATGAGAAAACTGGACAGAAGTTTTACAAAAACTATGTAAATTATATTGAGGCGAGAAATAATGATGGATTCCAATGTCAATTAAAAGCATCATTTTCGCAAGACTTAGTAAATCAATTAATAAACATTTACTTTCCAAAAGGTAGTTTGATTTATGAACCTTTTACTGGAATAGGAACTACTCAATTAAGTTGCATTGAAAATGATTGTGATTACATTGGTAGTGAATTAGTAAAAGACCATTATGAAATTGCTTTAAAGAGGGTGGAAGAAAAAAGAAAAGAAAAAGATTTTAACGTATTAACTTCATTCGGAGATGGAATGTAGTATTACTGCTAACTTGTTTATACACGCTATAAAGTAGCGGGTATCCAGACAAAATTAAATAGATATGGAAAAACCTTATGTGCCGTTTTATAAACCTTACGGAATGACCGATGAGGAATATGAATATGAAGTAAGACAAGCTGAACAACGAGTTGCTGAATGGGAAGCAGAACAGGAGCAAATAAAAATTTCTTCTAATACTGGGTTATGCGATTCGTTGCAACAGGATTCGGAGATGTTATTTCACGAATGCTCGAACTGCAATATAAGATGCAACTGTTCAGACCAACGATGTTCCTGTTGCAATATCGCATGACGAGTTGGGTATTGGCTTATTCAAACGCAAATTATTAGCAATATGAAAAAAACAAAAGAAATAAAGCAACATATCATGTGGGCGGTGTTTGATTGCGAAGGGAATATTTTTATTGAAACAATATCAAAATTTAAAGCGACATCAATAGATTACATGATGAAATACGACGGATTTCTTTATTACAAATGGAGCCAATATCCCAAAGAAGGCTACGCAGTTCAAAAAATATTAGTTGACATAAAAATTATTTCACAAATTAGATTCGCAAGTAAAAAAAGTAAAATGAAAATATTTAAAAAGATTTTAGGATGGGTGTTACTTATACATATTTCTCCGTTAACTATGATGGGGGTAGCCCTATTAGATGCCTCTAAACCTTCTTTACTAACAGCTTATTTAGTAGGATTACTTGCGGTAGGAATAGTGTGCGCTTTAGTAGGGTTGTTAGCTATAATTGCTTGGTTGCTTAAAGATTAATTTATGGACGAAAGAGATGTAAAAGCGCACGAGGAATCTGCTATAAAGACTGCAAATGAAGGGTTATCTTTTAAGGAGAGGTATAGCGGGGTAGTATGGAATCACATGATTAAACAGTTTCGTCTTTGGAATAAGGGGGAAGCGGATAAAGCTTTAGAAGTATTGGAAGAACTTTACTCACAGGGAGAGACAGAAGGTCTTTCGTTGCTGACGTTGGATATAGATATGAACTGGCAATTTGCAAGAAGAGTTCCTGAGGGAGGAAAAGTAATATTTGTAGATAAAGGTAAATATGAAGACTGTTATGAACCGTATATAAGTTACGGGTACTGGAATAAAACTTATGTGACAAGCGGAACCAAAAAGCTAGAAGAATTTGGAACGTTAGAAAACTTAGTAAAAGAATTTTTAAACGATAATTTTTAATATTTATGATGTGGATCTTTAGTTTTTTAATTCTTACTGGTCTTATATACTTATGGTATTACATAAGTAAAAAGTACTTTGATGAAGGAGATATTTTATTTTCAATGATCTTTTCGTTTGTGGCGTTAATGTTATGTGTAGCAACTATTATGATATTAGGATTAGGAACTTACATTATTCATGACTTTTTAACTAATCTTTTAAAATAAAAAAAAAACGAATGGAAGAAATAAGATGGTTCATAAAAGATAATGGAGAAAAAGTTTTGCAGTTTTTAGAAAACACAAGTAAAGACATTAGTACTTGGAAAGATGTACCTATTGAATATGAAAGTGTTTTGGCAAAACATAATTATACCCATACGGTTAAAATTAATAGACGAGATATAGAGTATAATTCTCTGATAGTAGGGGATACCTACAGTATTCAAATTGTCCATTCTCCTACTGGAGCAAAGGTAGAGAAAACTTTAATTAGACCTTCCTTTAAAGATAGGGAAGAGTTATTACAAGACCTTTTAAACAAAATAAATAACCTTTAAATTAAAACTTATGTGGCAAAAATGTCCAGTTTGCAATGGAGGAGCAAGAATAAATCCTTCAGCTTCAGGTGGGTGTAAAGTATGTGGCGGAGCAGCAATTATTAATGAGATAACAGGTCGTCCTCCAAGAACAACTACAGGAACTAGCACTCAGGGGACTGGAGGTCAGGCTTATAATGATAACTTTGAAACTACAAGATAATGTCCGCACCTATACATTATACTCGTCCTCCTAAACCTCATCCTAAAGTTCAAGCTTGGAGTACAGAAACTTGGTGTCCTATGGGTACTTCAAATATTTCTACTGGAGAACTTATCGAGGATGTTGCTAATGATCCGTACAAAGATCTCTGTATAGAAATTCATAACTGGTCTGTTAAATATCCTGCTGATAAGGTTTATACTGAAGAGGAAGGTATTCGATCAGGTAAAGAATTTGAAGAGATAGTAAATCGAATTAAGTCACATTTAAAAGTGTAATATGAGCGAAACAAGAAAAAGACATTCTGCTTTAGGCAGACAATATTTAAAATTAGTTAAACTTCAAAAGGGATCGGAAGTAGAGATAGATTTAAACGAGGGAGGAGAATACACTGTGGTATCTTTAATTCATTCTTATGAGCAACCTGACAATTTAGAATTTGGATGTTTTTGGCATCCCAGAACTAAGAATATTGTATTCCAATATGAGAATTTTGAAATACTAGAAAAGGAAATAGAACGATTAAAAATCACAAGTAATTAAACAAAAAAAAGCCTCAGAATCGATCTTGAGGCTTTTTTATTCTATTTGCGTAAAGTTGCAGTCGTTTTATGATTTTAGTATTGTTAAACGTTAGTATTTCTCCGTTTTCACCAAAAGGTGTAGCTGAATAAGGTTTAACGTAATCTAAAGCTTCCTTACAAGCTTCTTGGTAAGTCATAGGGGTATATTTAAACCAATCATATTTTTTTGGAACTAGTTCTAAGAAATTAGGAATCATATTTAATATGTCATCTTCCGTCCAAGTTAATTTACCATAAGGTGTAATATATCCGTCATACATATCGTCTAGTTTTCCTGTAATTGGTCCACACACTACGTATCCTTTTCTATCAATAGCTATCCCTAAAAATGGCATAAATAGATTTTGAGATTTTACAATACCTAAAAAATCTTTTTCTTTTATCATACCTTTGTTGTTATATCCAATTTTTTACCTGAAGCGTGGGATATTTCTACCATTTTTCCTATTGAGGTAGGCGTAAAAGAATAAGTAAAAGCTCCTCCAATAGCTGTTTGTTATTAATTTATACCCTTTCGGGATTATTTTGTTAATAAATAGGTTTATTTCAATAAATTAATCCCTATCGGGTATAATTTTACTTTGTTTTCTTGTTAACTGTAGGTAATTCGGGTAAAGGCTGCCAAAAAGAACAAGGTCCAATTGAACCTAGTTGTTCAAATAAATACTTCGTTTCAACAGCCTTAGTTGTGGAATTATAAGTTTTAATTTCTTGATCTAAATAGCCAATTGTTATTCCGTTTTCGTAATCTTCATCTTCTGTGCAACATATCAATACATCTTTTCCAAAAGGAGGTCTACGATCTTCAACATCTATCCAAGAGGAAGACTGTTTAGCTGGTTTGGATGGTTTAGTTGTTTGTTTAGGTTTCATTATATATAATTTAAAGTTATAAAAAGGTATAATTTACCACCATACTGTAATAAAGGTTTTTTCGGCACTAGTAATTCGTGCGCTAAAACCAAATCTTTTTAAATGACGTAACAGTCCATGAGCATATTCTTCTTTAGCAACAGGAATATCCGTCATAAAACTTCCATTTTTGGCAGCGTTTATAATTGTTTCGTTTGCATATAAAAGAATACTTTCTGGGACGTTATTCTTATTTGCGTCTGTAGCTATAACATTAGCTTCGAGTGCTGTTACCATATTATTGATATTTTATATCTCATTGTCATTAATACACTTCCTGTATAACCGAACCCTCGTTTTTTTAAACTGTTAATTATCTCTCCTACCAATTCTTCTTTGACTGTAACTATAACACTATTATATCCCAGTTTAGCAGTTTTTAAAATTAAATCGTCAAGAGATTTGATAGAGTCAACTTTTATATACTTATGCGAAGCTGTGATAAGTTGTACTTACTTTAGACTAATTTTTCGAGATTTCACCATGATATTCTAAGTTTATTGTCAGAATAATTTACTACAAACCCTCTGTTTCTATATCTTAATATAGTATTATGAGCGTATTTAGTAGCTAACATTGTACCTACTTCATTTAACCCTAACCTTGCATTTATTTCTATTAGTTCATCTATATCTTTCCACATACCCTCTATATCGGATTTTGTATTAGTAATCTTCCTAGCTTTATCTGCTGACATTTCAATACCGTCTTCTACATAGGAATCTACTACAAAGTCTTGGGTTAATGGAGGTAAGTCAGCAAGGTACTTATTTTCTTCTTTAAGTTTCTTGTTTTCTTCTTGTAATTTAACCAGTTCTTCTTTATCAACGAAGAGGTTTTGCCAAGAGCGAATATTTTTATATAAAGTAGAATTATGAGGAACAGTATAAAAATCACATAAAGCTTCAATATATAACGAGTGAAGAGGTTGCGCCCCTGTTATTGATCTCAAACTTAAACCTTTTCCGTCATACGGAATGTCAGGATTTTGTTCATATATTTCTCCAGTACGTAAGTGAATATAATACATTTTATTTTGTTTTTAAAGTTAAAACGTCCCATCCGAATATATAATAATGCTTTTTAAACATTTTCAGCTCATATTCTACCGAAGTTTCCGTTTCAATAGGGTCACTTATGATAATAGCTGAGTACGAAATATAGAAACCCCAAAATCGCAAAAATAGGTTTTTAAATCTAACAATATCCGCAATTAAAGTATCACCTTTCGCATACCATTTAGATTGTAACTTTAGTTTAAAAGTTTCTCCACATGTTCCGGGAATGTTCATTTTAGGCTTTTTTTTAATCTTACATTTTTCTTTTACCTCTCTCGAAGGCACGTAAGGAGTATTATGTAAATGGGGATATTTCATATTTTATCTTTTGTTATTAAAAATGATTCTGGAACACCAAATACTAATATAGGACATCCTTCTGTTACAGCAGAAATTACATAAATAGGTTCTTTTTCATAAGTCATATCTACATGTTTGTGTACAACTCCTGAAATAGATCCTCTTGATTTAAGATTTGCAATAACTTTTGCTCCTATTTTATGTTTATGACTCATCGTGTTCGGTTTGATCTTCAATGTTTACTTGTTCAGTATCTAACTGCTTAGATTCATATAGTCTAAATAGCTCAGATTTAATTTTAAAAGCTTCCACCCCATTAGTTTCTCTTCTAATAACATATCCTTCTGTAGGTACTTTGTTCTTACAAAGATAACATTCTTTTTCGATTTCTTTGAAAATTCTGGAAATAATTTCTTCAGAATTTGGAGCGTAGTCTTTAGCTTTTCCGTGATACAGTTCTATTACGTGTTTTAATCTGTATTTGTTGCAGTATTCTTTAACCGTTGACCAATCAAATTCTATGACTTTTCCTTGAGGAGTAGTGTAAGTAATTCGATATACATAAACTCCATAGTGAATACCTTCTGTCCATACGGGGTGACATTTATTGTTTACGCAATAAACTCCATCCTCTTCATTACGTCTAAATCCGTAATCATATTGATCCTGAATGTATCCTCCGCTTGGAGTAAACCCTACTATTTCGTAGTACAGGGTAATACCGGGTTCAATATAAGGCTTTAAATGTTCTGTTACTTTACCCCAAACGTCTTCTTTATAATAATGTTGATTATTAGAAAGAGACTCCTGATCAACAGATTTTATTACTTTACGAGAAGCTGATACAAATCCGTATTGAGTATCTTGAATTTTAAGACCTGCGTATTTCAGGAGTCTTTCTAATAAGTTGAGTTTTCGTTTTAAAAGAAGATTTGCAGATATTCCTGATGTACCGTGTTTTTTATACGTAACTGATATAATATCTTCTGGAGATATTTTGTGAGCGTTTCTTCCAAAATGGGAGGTGTCCCAATGGAATCTGAATTGATTATCTTCAATCAGATCTATGTTTTTAGCTTTTGAAGATTTTCCTAAACCTGCACCTTTACCTTTTTGTTTTCCAGAAGGTATATATTTTTCGCAGATTAATGTATCGTCAATATGGGTAAATTCTAAGCCTACATCAGATTTATTGAAGTCAGTATTGAAAAAGAAATTAAATTGAGGAAGGGGATGAAGATAACATCCGCAGAATGTACCTCTAAGGTTAATAGCTCTAACTCTACCATGCTTGTTGAAGAATCCTTTTACAGTAGGATCGGAGTTAAGATCTTTATTTTCAAAAGCGTTCGAATAGGATAGAAATTCTTTATTAATCGTACACTCTAAAGGAAACTTAATTACTAGGTCTCCTTGTTTATAAGACATGTTAACAATAGCTGTTTCATTATCTATGGCAACTAATTGAAGATTATCAGCATTAGGATGCTTGACTATGTTTTCAATTACGCATATTTTGGCTGCGTAGTTTATATTAGAAGTAGATACTTTCATTTTTCAATTGGAATATTATGTTTTTCGCAAAAAGAAACAATTTCGTCAATTTCGCTTTTTAAATTATATTTTTCATTAATTTGGCGTAAAGATTTAATAAATAAGGAAACATTGCCATACGTAACCTCTTGGGTATAGTTATTAACCTTAATCTTCCCTAAAAAACATTCCCCGTCTTCCGACAACTTGTATTGTATAAAATCTATATTTTTAGGAAATAGACTTATTGTTTCTAAGTATTTCGATTTTTGAACTGTTATTGGTTCTTGTTTTTTGTTAAATAGTCCCATATTTTTTTAGATATTTAATTGTTAATACTGATATTTTATCATCGAGAGACTGGACGTTCACGCTCACATCAAGTATTTCAACAGCGTTTAATTTTAAAACTTCAGTGGCTATATCTAAATAAGTAACGAAGTGTCCCTTAAAACACACTTCTGCCACACGTGCCTCGTTAGTTAAAATGTTAGTATTAAACATTTGCCTATCTTCTCCTCTTTTAACTTCTAAAATAACAGGACTTTCAAAATCTTTACATATTACTTTAAGTTTAAAAGGTATTTTGGTAGGAGTGATTAACTCATATTCGTTATAAGAGTACGCACTGTTAAAATCTAAGTTTTCCATATTATTCTTCTTCTTGTTTAAATTGTAAATATTCTTCTGTTAATTGTTTTCCGTCTGGAGTTAAAAACAAATGTTCTTCTCCTAAAGCGTCTTCTATTGAATTGATTAATCCTAGTTCGTGCATACGGAAGAGTACTAAGTGAAGATCCAATTCATTACAGAAAGATTCTATTTGTTGTTCATCTGAGAACCCTATCTGTTCAGTATAAACAAATTCTTGGGTAAGAAAGTTGTTTGTAAATATTAAAGCTGCTTGCTCTAATTTGATTTTTAGCTCAGGATCTTTTTCTTTAGTTATTATCTCAAAATTAGAAACTATATCAGCACATATTTTTTCTGATAATTGTAATATTATATCTTGATAGTTTAATTGCATTTAAAAATAAGTTGTTTGTTCAATAATTTCAAGTCGTAACTGTTCTAATTTTAATTTAAGCTCATGACCTTTATAAGTTTGTTTCAAAGATACTACTTTTTCCAGACTTTCTTTGAAAAAAGTAAATAGTTTTCTTTTTTCTAGCATGTCAAATTTATAAGATTTGATTTCTCTGCCTACTTTAGTCATTAATTCTGCCGTACCTTCGCCATAATACTTATTTAAAGCTAAACCTAAGAAGTAAACATGCTCTTGACGAAATCCGTTACATGTTCCGCATCCGGGTAGTACGTTTTTCAGATACCACGTTATGACTTTGCTACCTCTAGGAACAAAATGACACGCTTGGAGATCCTTTGCAGGAAGTTTTACTTGACATGCGTGACAATATTCAGGATAAATGGCTCTAACAAGCCATGAAAAGACTTGATGTATCTTTTTATCTGTTATTTTTTCACCTAATTTACGTTTTTTTGTTGGTTTTCTGGTTTTGGGAGCGGATGTTGATGTTTTTTTGGATTTACTGCCGTTTTTTTCAGCCTGTTCTCTGCGATAATGATAGTCGCATAGACCTTTTTTGCCAGATTTACAAGGTTTATTACAGATTTTACATTTTATCTGTTTGTATTTACGAAGAGGTATGTTTTTTGGCATTTAATCTAAAAAAGTTTGTTTAAAACATCTGATTTTACCTCCGTCGTGAACGATTCTACCAATGTCAGAAACGTGAATTTTAACACGGACTACCAGTTCATTACAGTACTGTGAGGCTTTTTCTTTAGTCCACGCTGACAAACCAAAACTGTTTTCGGTATCTGTACAATCGCAGTGAGCTTCGTAAGTTTGCCCCTTTTCGTACTTGAATTGAAAATTATATTTACTGTATCTGTCCGATCTAATTCCCTTCCAAGCTACTATAAATCCTTCATTATCAATGTCGTAATATCTTTTTATTACGCTTATTTTTTGTTTGTCAGTCCAATATAACCAGTTATCTGGATCAATTGTTAGTTTAAACTCTCTAATAAACTCTTCGCTGAGTTTTTGATAAATAGAGATCCTAGACCAATTTACCTGATCTTTAAACTCTCTAATAAACTCTTCGCTGAGTTTTTGATAAATAGAGATATAAGACCAATTTACGAAATTTGGGAAACATCTACATTTAAATCGTAACCAAAATTCTTTTATTTTCTTCATAATTCGCATTTACAAATTAAGCACATTTTTAAATTAGTATCTTTATTAATTAAAACGTCATCACAATATAACATTTCTTTAGATAATAAATATTCTGGAAAAGACGGATAAAAAACCATATTAAAATCAGAAATAAAAATATCTAACTCTCCTCCAGATACTATTACATTTCCTATTAAATGATAGTACCTACCTGATTTATTTATTACAAAGCTATGATCTTCTAATGTATCAATAGGTTGATATTCTCCATAAATTTGATTAAGTATTTCTTTAGAAGATACTCCTCTGTGTCTAACAAAGGAATGAGAACAGTTTTCTATGTCATTAATAGAAGAAAAGCATTCTATTCCGTTATTGGAGCATGAATACAGAAAAAAAAGTATATAAATGAGCGTTTTCATGTCGTTTTATAGACTATAAGCGGTTGGGGTAATATAGCCCTTGCTAACATGATCGTAAACTACTTTATAAACAGGGTTTTCTGATCTGATCATATATAACAATACCGCATAATTAGCTAAATCTAAGATAGAATCTTCTACAGATTCATTTTTAACATCTTTAGATTTAAACAAGTTCCCTAATCTAGCCACTTTAGTCGCAATAAGATTAAGGCAATTTGTCTCTGCGTCACCTCCTGCAATGGCTCCTGCCATTTTAAAATTAGAAAGGCGATCTTCATTAGCATAATCGTCTCCTTTACTAAGTAAAGTTTCTCTCATTTTTTCTACAAACGAGTTAAATACTTCTTGTTGTTTTTCTTTTGTCATGTTAAATCAATTTTGGTGTTAGAAGGGTTTGAAATTTAAGCGTTTACCATTTTGGCTTTTTAAACGTCAACAAATATAAGGTTCCTAATAACAGTAGCACTAAAACAATTCCCGCACAAGGAACTAGAGCAGGAAGAAATGTTAACCACCACTTCCAATGAAAGGTAAATCCTAAATATCCCGTTACTATTTGACTAGCTACCAATATAAACAGGACTAGTTTTGGCATATAATCTTGTTTCATAGCTATCATGTTAAAGGTTTATATTTATAAAAATAATAGGTTAAACCAAACCATCCAATAGCTCCTATAAAAGCTCCTGTAAATAGGCATGTAACTCCGATAAGGAGTGATAAAACTGGAATAATATGTTCTTTTTTCATTGTTAAAATTTTGATAAAATAAGTTCTTTTAATTCATCTGGGGAAGTACCTTTTATAGAAAAGGACGTTTTATATCTTCCTAATTCAGTAATAGCTATATTGGTAAAAGGATCTGCTCTATGAGGTTTAATGTTTTGTTGGTTTATAAGCTTGCGTAAAGCTAAAAACACTTGTTGTTGAGTAGCATCTTCAAATTGGATAACTCGTTGAACCTTTTGTTTTCGAAGAACCACTTTTATAAGTTTTTCTGGACGCTCAGGTTTACGATATACTTTCATCTCATTTAACTATTAATAATACACCTATTACAGCAGCTCCTATTCCTCCTAATACGTACCATTTTTCTTTTTTAGCTTTAATTATTTCTTTATCTTTAAAAGCTATAATTTCGTCAGATTTTTTTAAACTATTCTTCAAAGTTGTATTTTCATCAGTAAGCACTTTAAACTTATAATCTACTTCCGAACATAGTCTTAGTAATCGAGAATACTCTCTTTGGATTTCAATTGTTGCATTTTGAGATTTAATATTAGCGTCAACTACCTGATCCGCAAGTTCAGTTAATCCTTGATTAATTTTCATACAATCTTCTCCTTGACGAGCTTTTAAATCAATGATTTCAGCTCGTTGTTGAGGAATGTTGTAATACATTACTTCATTTACCTTGTTTTTTATTATCGGTAAGTCTTGTGAGTGAGCGGATAATGGAATCAGGCTCAGTAATAATAACCATAGTTTTAATTGCATTTGATTTTGTTTTAAGGTCTTTTGCTTTTGAAACAACTGGAAGAAAAACAGTGTCTTTTTTTAAGAGTAAAGAATCTAGCTTAGCGTTTTCTATAACTAATGTATTTTCTTTAACTGTTTTTTGTTGGCAGCAAGTTGAGTATTTTTTAATTTGCGTATTAGCATACCATATATATCCTACAATAGTTATAATGGCAGCTACAACAAAGCCTATAATGTATTTTTTATAACTATTTAATTCGTCCATGTCTTACATTTATATCCTTCTTGTCGTTCTTCGCAGATTTTCCCCTCTCCTTTAATCTGGTTATAAAAACAGTATTGCTTACCACTTAGATAGTAGACTATACCATTACTAACAGGTTCTAAAGATTGGATTTCGTATCTTCTAAAAGACTGTTTATAAGCCTGTCCTTTAGGTAACTGTTCATAAACATTCAAATAAGTTCTCTTATCAGATTGAGAATCTACATAAATTCTAAATTTCTGACTTGTCGAAATAGTGAATACCTTTTGTATTTGTTGACAAAAAGTAAGTGTGGGTAATAGGAGTATTAGTAAAATCGTTTTCATTGCGTAAGTTTTAAAAAAGAGGGAGATTTCAAGTCTCCCTCCCAATCATGTTAAAAATCAAAAAAATCCTAAATCCGTATGCTAAATGTAACTGTAGTATTTAAAGAATACTGGGTAATATTATTGTCCCATAAATGTCCAAATGATATTTTAGGAGTAACTAAAAGCCAGTCGCAAAGGTTACGTCCTACCCCTGCCTCTAAAAAGAGATATTTGGCTGCATCCCCTCCATAAAAATCAGATAAAGCTCCAGATATTCCTACGTAAGCCTGAGAACAAACTCGTCTATTATATCCAAGTTTATACGCAGATCGTTGAGGATTATCTACATAAAAGAAATTAGCATAGATCAGATCATTATCTGAAATAGCGTATCCAATGGAAGGTGTTAATGAAAAATCTGTCCAAGATACTCCTGTAAACTCGGAGTTTGCCCCCACATAGATGTCTCCTTTTGTCCAGAGGTTATTATCGCTCATAACCTGAGAAAAAGAAAACGTTGAAAGTAATAAAAACGTTAAAATTAAAATTTGTTTCATGTTTTATTTTATTTAATTAATGATTCAAAGATACAATGTTTTTTAATAGCAAATTATAATTAACAAATCTTTAACTAATGTTTCTATAGACTATAGACCATCTTTCTGACGTAGCTTCCAACCTATGTTCCCATTTATATCTTATCATGTCAGACATTTGAACTAGGGATCTTCTTTCCATGTTTTGAGTAACGATTTTAGTTTTATTTAGTTTTTCTCTAAACTCTAACACAGAATCGCTCATAAGACTTAGAATAGATATTACTTTTCCAGTATTAGATTTGTCTATATGCCAGTCAATAACATCTCCTTTTTGATAATGGTTTATAGTTATTGAATTATACGGAAAACCTATATCTAATGTAAGATATGAAGGAAATGTTTCTGAAACCCATCTGTCAGGATGTAATTCTTTTTTTCCGTACCTAAATATTCCTGATCTATAGCCCTCTCCTTTACCAAAAGGAATATTAATATGATCTAAAATAAGATTTCCTATTATATTCTCTTCTTGGTCTACAGTTATAAAGTCTAATTTAACTACCAGATTGAGCGGTATCATTCTCTTTATAGTTTTGACTAAAAATACGGGTAGTAGTGGCTGTAAATAAAGATCCTACGAGCATCCATCCCCAACCATCTATACCTTGACTACATAAATATCCTGACCAATAAGCAAAAATAATTGCAGGAAGATTATTACAAAAAGAAACCAAAAAAGGCATCATAAATTATGAATTTTAAGTTAAAAAAAGCGTCTTACACTTAGACGATACCTTCTAGTAAAAGGTAGCAGGTCGTTAAGCTGCATTTCTTGTTGTGTGGTATCCTACTATTAGACGAGCGAAACACCGTGTTTTCGCAAAGGATTTTCATTACCTCTACCTCCACCAGTTCTGTTCTAAAAATTGGTTATTAGGCTGATTAAAATGGTAAATCGTCATAATTTACGTTTTGACCAAACGGATCATTAAGATCTACATTTGGTTTTACGTCTACTTTATTGTCTTTTTTAGAACCTGTTGTAGCAGGAGGCGCAGGTGCTGGTCCAGACGCTGCTGGAGCAGGTTCTATATCTTCTTCTTTAACAGGAGTAGGAAATACAGTACCTTCTGGATGGTGATAAGTACTTATTCTAAAAGCTGTTTTATTGTGGATTAAATCTTCGTGATGATACCGTCTTACGTTTCTCCAATCAGCACTAGTTATCCAGTCGCATCCTAATTTAGGCCACGCTACATCTTTCCAATTTTCCAATTTTAAGGCAAAAACAATTTTAGTTTTAGTGTCGGTGTTTCTAACTAATTCTGTGGCGACCCTATTTACATATTGTGCAACATGATTATAAAAATCGCAACAGTTATCAAAAGGAATTGGAGGAAGTAATGCATCATTTATTCTTTCAGTATTAAGACCTAAAATAGTAGAAACTACTTCAATAATTTCTTTTTGTTGAGCTACTTGAGCAATAGGGTCTTTGCTTTCTTTGTAATACTTGATGACTGAAGCTGAATAATTTAACCAATCTCCGTTAGCCAGCTTTAGATAATCTGACATACCTTTAATAGACAAAAACATTACGAATTTAAGTCGACAAACGTTGTTTTTGTCGTAGTCTACCTCGGCTTTACAAAACTTACCGTGGTAAGTTCCTGTCTCGTAAGGTTTTAAATAGATTTTATTACTCAGAGTCTGAGGAAGTGTTGTTTGTGACATTTTTATTTAAATTTATGTTTAAGTAATTTTGTAAAATTATATCAAGTTCTTTACTTTTTTCAATAACTTCTGGTTTTTTTGCTAAAGCTCCTTTAAAATCGTGTTCAAAGTAATTTGTAGTTCCTGCGGTATTTTCTACTACTTTATCTAAAGTAAAACCTACTCCTGCGCCTCCGTGTAGTTTTAATCCTAAAGTATCCAAAAATTCGTTCCATTTTACAATAGCTTGCTTTTTAATAGCAAATTCTACTAAAGTGTCTGTAGTAACACAATAACAGTATAAAAGTTTAGTAAAGTTCCCACCTGTAGATTTAACATTATCTTTAATGTCTTTCCATTTCCCTGATTGAAATAAAGTTTTTCCTATAAACACGTTGAAAACTCCATCTTTATTCTCTTTTCGAAGTTTATTTGAGGTAATAGGCTCTTTTTTAAATCCTGTAATACATCCAATAGAATCGTCTAGTACTACAAAAGATAATTTATCAGGATCGTATAACACAGGGTCTTCTCCTTTAGGTTTGTACTCTAATTTTCCTACAGACCCCTTAAACTTCACATAGGCTTGTACAGGACTGGTATTGTAAATTGTTGGATTTGATATACTCATTATTTATTGTTTTTATTTGCAACTACAAAGATATTATAAAACATACAATTATTTATAAATTAACAAAAGATTAACTAAAAAGGAGAGTTTATTTCTCCTGCATTAGGAGAACTTACCACATATATTTCAGGACGAATATGATTACCTAGTTTATCTGTTAGTATAGGTTTTCCTGTGTCATCCTGATTGAATCTAAAAGGGGTAAATCTCCAGTGACCTCTTACTTTATCCGCACTCACAATAGTATCTGGAGTATCTTTTTCCTGATCTTTATCTAAAACTAATCTCATAACTAACTCTGACATATTTTTAGAGAAAGTTCCTAACCATCCCGTAGGATAAGTTCCTTCTTTAGTTAAATGAACTACTTGGAAGATCATTACATTATGATTAATGGCTAAAGCTTTATAAATAGTCATTAATTTAATGTTTTCTTCTTCCGAGTTAACATTAGACACCATTTGAGCAGACCCATCTACAATACAAACGCCTACGTCTTCGATATGTTCTAATAAATAGCGCATAATCATAAGTTTTTGCTCAGGACTTTCAAAAGCACTAACTGTATAAGCTATTAATTGTGGATGATTGTCTTCTATTCCTGCATGTTTAAGATTTTCTTTTAAAAGCCATCCGAATCTTGATTTAGACTGTTCTGTGTCAATTAAAAGTATTTTCTTACCTCTTAAATCTAAGGTTATATTAAGTATTTCCTTCCCTGATAATCCTGCTGCGATTAACACTGCCAAAAGAGTAGACTTTCTAGTCCCTTCATGACCTGTTAAAGTACCTACTTGCCCAAAATCTAAGGCAAAACAAGGTTTTGATCCTGACCATATTTGTAAAGCTGATTCAGAAGGAGGATTATAAGGAGTATGAAAGTCAAATTTAGAAGCGTCGAGCAATTCTAATATTTCTGGAGTAATTGTTTTTGTAAATGTAGTATCTGCTTCAAGTTTTTCTTTTCGCAGCATTTTGCTCATTTCCTCTTTACTTGTTCCGAAACTCATATTTTGATTTAGTGATTTTTGATTAATTTACTTTAATTATGTCTCCCCCGAATAGTTTTTGAAGCTTAATAGCATCAAATATAACTTCTTTTCCTTTTTTAAAGGCTTCTTTTTCTGGTTTAGTTAGTTTTTTAGCATAGTAGGTAAGAAAAAAAGTATTCAACCTATTAGTAATTTGAGTTTCTACTTCATAATTTACCTTGTCTTCTTCCTTATCTAATGTATGAGTAATTGAGTGACAGGCTCCCCAAGTAGTTTCTAAAAAGCTCCATGTAATTTCTGTTCCTGCTTCTCTAAGTCCTGTTTTAACCTTATCTTCTTTAATTCTAGCCATGTAATGTAAAAAATATAACGTGGCACTATGAACATAATTGTAAAACACTATTTTTATTCTAACTCCATTTTTAGTTAATTTCCACAAGCTATCAGCAAACACGTAAGATAAAGAAGGATCTCCTCCATTAGAGGAAAAATAAATAGTTATCTCCTCCCTTGCCTTAAAAGATAATTCGTCTAGTAAAGGAAACAAATCATCTGAAATAAATTCTCCATCAAAATAATATAATTGCATAATTAGTCTTTGATTAGTCCGTAGGCTTCTAATAATGAAAAAGCTTCTTGTCGAGTATTATACCTTAATGCTTGAGGTCTATGATCCCATTCAAACATTTCCCATGTAGGAATGGAACATTTACCTTTGGTAACTACAAAATCTGTTTTGTTATTCTGGCAATTTCTTTCCCATATCTTATAAGGAGGATTTTCGTGAATTAATAAATATTCACAATCTCCTTTGTCTTTGTTTAGTTGCGCTTCAACGCTTATATTAGTACTCTTCTTGTTCATCTTCCCACCAGTCTTTAATTTCAACATCTTCATCTTGTTTCTTTAATTGTTCGTTTTCATATTCTTTAATACGTTCTTTTCTATGTAGATACCAATCGTAATATGCTACAGGGTATACTGTCTTGTGTGTTGATTTAGAGGTCAAAAATAATCTGTTTTTCTCAGAAATCCTAATTTTTATTTCTTTTACTTTGTTTTCCCTGCCAAAAAGAGACGTTTTTAACAAAAGATTAACAAATTCTTTATCGCAACTAACAATTTCTGCTAAATATATGTCTTCTGTTTTAGAAGGATCAAATTTATCTGGAATATAAATAACTTGCTGACCTCTGAACAATTCTCCAACAAAAGGTTCGGCTAAAACGTCAACTACCCACCGTTCTGAAATAAAATAGAAACTCTTAGGGTTAAGTCTAACGACCTTTTTTTCTACAGGTTTTTTAACTTCTTTTAATAAGTGGACATTTTTAGAGAAAAAGTTTTCTCTCTTATCCCTTCCCATAGCGTTTATTTTATTTTCTTCGTATTCTGAAAATTTAATAAAATAAGAGTATCCTTTTTTATCCCAAAGCCATTTCCAAATTATATCTGGATCTACTTCTGGTAATATGTACTTTGCAGCTTTATTACCATCTATTAAAGAACTAGGGTATGGTTTTTTTAAGGTAAGAGATTTATGACCTCCTCTTATATTACCTGTTATGGTAATACCACTATTAAAAACATAAGTTATATAACAGGGTTTACCCTCAAACGTAACTTTTTGACCTATATAATGTTCTCCTAGCTTATCTGGACTGGAACTGTCATCCATGTCAAAAACGACCCCTTCTTCTTTTTTTGCTACCAATCTAGCAAACCCTATTATATCTTGAAATTTACGAGGGTCTTTAAACATAGGAACGTATTGACCCTCGAAAATGTGTTTATGGGTAATTCTTTTTGCTTTTTTTAAAAGTTTATTCATTATGATTCGTTAGGAGTACTTGGAATATGTAATCTTGAGGCAATTGCATTTACTACTGTATTTACTTGTTCTCTAATCAACCTACATCTAGTATTTGTAGCGTCTGCTGCAATTTCGTTAATAAATAAATGTTCACACTCTATCATTGCCATTTTATCAGCTCTTGTTGAAGAGGCTGCTTTTCTATCTTTTTGTAATTCTTCTGCTTTTTTTGCAACGCCTATTTTACGGAGAAATTCTGCTTGAGCTGCATCTTCATAGTAATCTGCGTTCAAATTAGCTAGAGTTACATTTAATGCAGAAAGTTCATCTCGTATTCGTTGTAGTTCTTCTCTTGTCATAGAAAAAGATAAGGTGTTATATTTTTCTACAAGAGCTAAAATCACATTAAGAAGCGTATTTAGATCCATTTGGGGATTTTTTGAAAAGCTCTATAAGTTCATCTACCGTGTAATCTTCTTCTAAAGAAGCAAATCTGTAGTCTTTATCTTCTTCTGGAGTTCCTCCGTATAGAATAGATACAGGACTTTCGTCTGAGGTGATCCATAATAATAAATCTTTTGTAAAATCAGTTGTCGGCATAACGTAATATTTTTGATAGAAATCTGCTTAATAATGTATCATACACATTTGCTTTAGACATGTGAGAAATGTGTAGAATTTGAGTTAATTCTTTAAAAGAAACAAACTTAGGAAAGAATAATAAGTCTCCATTAACTATTCTTTTAACTCTGTCTTTTACAGGATCGTTTATTCGTTGTTGAAATATTTCATAGGCGATTTTCTTTTTAAAAAGATCATCTTTGTTGCACCTAATTCGATGCACTTCAAAGTTTTCCTCTGTTTCTATACCAAAAAAAGCGCATCTTTCAAAACGTTTAGTATAAAGAGAGTAGTTTCGATAAATTTTATTCTTCTCCTTCATGAGTTGTAGGGTTTGATGTTAGTAATTTTAATCTTTCTATTTGTTTACCTGCAATTAAAGCGTATAAATCATGGGTATTTCCTTGACTCCACTGCCCGTTTCTGTATAAAGAAAAATAAGGAACTCCTCTAAAACTATGATTTTCTAAGAATACGCTTTCAGCTTCGTTAACCTGTCGAGTACGTAAAAAGGTAATATCGTAATCTACGAAGATCATTTCAGGAACATCTTTAGCCAGTTCCTCTATCACAGGTTTAATGCGGACACAAGGAGGGCAGTTTTGATGTCCGATTTTAAGTAAAACAGGTTTACCAGCAGTTAATTGTTTGTTAACTACTTTAATGTCTGAGGTGTAAAAGTAATTTTTCAAAAGATTTGATTTAAAGTTGATTTAGTATTTAATTCTCCAGAAATAAAATTCGCTGCCTCTTGTAATATGTCCATAGCTTCTACAAAGCCTGATCTGTCATCTAAATAAATGTTACAATAAGGTTTAGCATCATTTCCGAAAGGTAAAGGTACAGGATTTCTGTTAATTGCGTCTATTTCTAAACCATTATTTTTACAAAATCCTAAAATGTCCTCGTATCTACCTGTATCACAACAAGTAAATACTACTAAATAAGCTCCTATAAACTTACAACGTTTTAATAGCTTAATGCATCGAGCTATATCCTCAGCATTATCTATTGTCGGATAAGGAGATATGGTACTATCAAAGTCAACTCCGATAATTATTTTACCATGAGTTTGCCATTCTGATTTAAGTCTGTCTATGTATTTATGCATTCATTATTAAATTTATTGAATCAATAATTGTAACCCTAGAAGGAGATTCCTCAAAGTCTTTTACTGAATTAGTAGTGTAAACACTATCGTATCCTAAAATAGGAGAAAAACCTTTTGAGAATATACCGTGCGAAACAATTAATATGAGATTAAGGTCTCCATCTAATTTTTTAGCTAATTGTGTAAAAGTAGCTCCTCCATCGCAAATATCATCTACAACTACTAAATTGTCATATTTACGTTGTTCTTCAACAGTAGGTACGTTTACCCCTAGTATTTTTCCAGTCTTTATATCTCTATGTTTTTCACAAACTAACATCCCATCGAAATACTTAGATATGTTCCAAGCTTTCTTTAAAGCTCCTCCATCAGGAACTATTAAAGCTTTAGTTCCTTGTAACTTAGAAACTATCCCTTCAACAAGAGTCTCGTTTGTAATAATTTCTAATCGGTTTATTGTAGCTTCCAAAACATCTGAATGAGGATCTAAGGTAGTAACATAATTAAAGTTCAAAGAGTTTAAAACTGGAGCGTAAACTTCTTTTAAATAATGAGGTTGATCTTCATTAAATCTCCTATCGCTTCTTCCTCCAATATAGGGGGCTATCAAGCCTATTTCGTTATTCCAGTTATTGCGAAGGATATGAACTACACTCGATATAATCTCTAAATCTGACCAAGAAGCTCTACTAATTATAGTAAACGTCCCATTGTAATCCTTTGGTATATCAGACGTATTTACTTCTACAAGTTTTTGACCATCTGAAAAAGTAATTATATTATAGGAAAGATCAGAAACTTCTTTATCTATTAAATTGATTATCATATTTGAGATTTAATTTTTTGTATGTTTTCTATAATGTCTGAATAAGAGCATTCTTTAACTAGTTTACTATTATGAAATACGTTTACAAAAGCACAGTTTTTAACTTCTTCCCAAGACGCTTGTTCCTTTAAAACAAAGTTTCCATCTTTTTCATACACTGCCAATAACCCTTTTGCCGATTTTTTTTCTCCTCCGTCTGTTATTGGATCTTTAAACACATCCAACGTTATTATCTGATCGTTGTCTAAATGACATTCCGCATACGTACATTTTTGAGCCCATCCGTAATTATCTCTAGTTACATATTGATAAAAATATGACCCTATCCCCCCTACCCAGTTAGAAGATGCAAATTGCATATTTAAAAGACGTTTACATATTTCCTCTACTCTATCAGCATTTATACCGTCTCCATATATAGTTCCTACTTTTGGGTTTAAAACAATATACCCTTTATTATTATAAGTGCCTCCAAAAATATTATATAATGTTAATATTACTCCGTCTTTAATTGTTTTAAGCTCTTGAGCATTTAATCCCTCCATCTTAGGATGATGCCCATCGAATCCGCATAAACAATCTACAGGAGATGTCCAAAAAGAATCCGGCCTAATAACCACAATCCCGTCTCTTTGTAAAATTTCTTCTTTTAAATTTGGTAATATGTTTGCTAGCACGTTAGGTAAAGACCATGTATCTGACACAATACTTACTCCTCCTGTAGGATATACTTCGGTTATTAATCTTCTAAAGACGTCTATCTCTGCTTTTCCGTGAAAAGACCAGTCATCTTGATATTTAGTTTTAATGTAAAATCCTGTAGATGTACACATTACTGCATGTTCCGTCGCATTTATTCCTCCACAAATTAAATCTTTATCTGAATTTGCATTATAATAGTCTTCTAAATAATCAATAGCAGGAATAGTGTCTCCCCCATTAAATATTAATAGTGAAGCGGCTCCGGAAACACAGGCGTCCCATATTCCTGACATTCCTCTCATTGAAAAATTCCATCCTTGAAATTTAACATGTGCGTCTGTTTCACAAGACAAGGTCGCATATTTTTTATAAATTTTCCATAACTCTAACGAATCTGTAGCTGAAGTAGACGGTTTCCACATTTCAGCAGAAGTCATAGTTTCTAACATCCCAGGAACCCAATAAAATTCAGGATGAGTAGAATAAGAAACAAAAGTAGGTATACCTATATTTACATGGGAACCTTCGGGTAACGCCCATATTGATACAGGTAAATACTGCAAATCCCACAATTTATAAATATGATCAAAAGAACTAAAAACATTTCCCATATTATTTATTCTACGTTTATATTTTTTAACAGCTTCTTCTCTTGGAACGTTAAAAAAAGTACGATTCCAATATTCTATTAACCATTCTTTGATAAACCCTTGTAATCCAAAATGTATTATTTTTTTAACGTTGGGGTTTCTTGATGCTCTAGGCGTCCAATTATTAAAAGTAAGAGAACATTCATTAGGGAACTGATGAAGATGGTCTATTTTATAACCGTCTTTTAAATTAATTGCAGGTATATTCATGTTTTTTTTAATTGTTAAATGTTTTCTAATTTGTTCCATTTTCTTTCCATAAAATCAGTACCGTGTTTATTTTCAAATAAGAAAGAAACACATTTTTTGGTATTGATTTCTATTTTAGAGGTATCTCTTTTTGTAGTTTTAACTTTAGCTTCAATACCGTAAAATAAAAATAAATACTTAGCAATTTTTTCTAATGTAAGTTTCCAGTTTTTATGTAACTCTATTCTAATATTAGGCCAAGTTTTATTAGTTAACCAAATACACCCATCACCATCTACTAAACCTATAAAAAAAGGTAGTAATTTTTCTTTAGTGAAAAAAAAACTTAAATCTGGAGGATAATATGTTTTAGCTTTGTTAATATGTAACAACCTTCTCCATTTTTCTGCAAATCTTATATCTCCTACTCTCAGGGTAATATAAGAATAAAAATTCGAATTAAACTTATTTGGAGGACTTTCTCTAGTAATAATCTTACATTTTAAGAGAATTGATAATTTTAATAAATGATCTTTATCTTTTGAAGAAATAGAAACTATTAATGCTCCATTTTCAGCTAAATGACCGTCGGCTATAATAAATCCCCACCAATAATTAGCATTTTTTGAAGAACTGTTTAAAAAAGATAAGTCTCCTTTTCTTTTTCTTTTTAACGTGGATTTTATACCTAGTGACTGAGCCCTAAGCATTAAAGACGTATAAGTTCTTTTAGGAAAAGTTTTCAGTAAGTCTTCCATAGACCCTGTTACCCAAAAATCTTTTAATTGATCATCTTCCTCCGTATTCCATTTATTATAATACTCACTAGTCAAACATAATCCGGAAGCTTTTGCTTTTATAGCCTCTATACTTCTATATCCTTTTAATTCCTCTTGACATTTTTTACTACCATCTTTGGCGTAAAATGTTTTAAGGACTTCTTCATCTTGTTTTGACCACTTACCTCTCATATTAACTTACGAATACATTTTTTTTAATTTAGAACAAAGATATTACAGCATTCCAGAAAACTGAAATTAATTTTAACTTTTTTTTGTTAATTTAATGTTAAACGTTGCTACTTACGTTTTTTACACGTAATTAAAAAGCAGTAGGAATTGAAATAGATGTGAATTTAGATAGATTAGAAGTCTTTAAATATCTCAGAACAAGATTAGATAAGGGAATAATAGATGTACATGCTGTAGGATTTCTTTTAATCCATTTACCTAAAGATTTAGAGTAATATGTATTAATTGTTAAATTAGATGTACACTGTGGATCTAAAGAATAAGGAGAATCTGACATTATAAAAGTATTTAAATAATAAGTCAATCCCTTATTATTTAAAATCTTCCTGTGTTTTGAGATAGATCCGTTAGAAATAGATCTAAACGACTTAACCATTGATCTGGAGATAAAAGATAAAGATTGACCGTTAAACTTAGTCGAACTCAAACTTTTAGATAAAAAATCTAATTGTTCTTGTCCCTGCTTTTTGCCCCGTTTACGTACAAACTGTTTATCTCTTGAATCCCAGACACGAGATCCGTGTTTAGCTTTTATATCTTGAATTTTTCGAATATAAGTTTCGATCAATCCAGTTAAAAACACACTTAAATGTGATTTTGATATTAAATCTTGTTCTGAAACCTTCGTAAAGAAGGTAGAATAACACTCTGATGTTAGTTTACAGTAATTTTCTGCCTCCCATCTGTGTTTTTTGATTTTAAAACCCTCTACGAGTCCTAATTTCCTTAATAAGGGTAAATGTAAATAGCGTTCTCTATGAACATAGGTATATCCTGTGAAGTATCCAGCCCTGTTTTTAGCATATAACCTTAACTTTAAGTATAAAAGTAAAGCTGGAATATACTTTTGCCCCTCCATAGTGAGGAGGAATTGAACTGATGTAGATATATTTTTTGGGTTTTTCGTACTTCTTACCGATTATTTAGATTAAAAATGACCCCGCTCAAGGCTAAACTTACAGTTATTCTCCATGAGGAGGGCAGAGCTTTCCCGTTTGCCGGGCAGGGGTCGGGAGCAAAGATAATACACTTTTCTGAAAAAAATGAAAAAACTGTAAAAAAGTTTAAATTTTTTTAGTAATTATCAATTTAAGACAGCAGAGGTTAAAAAAGTTCAAAAAAATAAAAATATTTTTTGTATAATTTCCACTTTTTATGAAATATATGTTGTATATTTACATCACGTTAACTATTTATTAGTAGTTAATTTAGAAAAGTAACAAGTAAGAAAGAACATAACTCGTTGATACAGTGATATTTCAACCCAGTAAGAAAGTATTTATAGACAAAGACGACTATTTCAATGTTTTGGTCAAATTAGCCTCGGTTTTCCTTCGGGATTCAAAAACTTGGTTAGATGACCATGAGATTGACTACTTAAAGTGGGCAATTCGAGCGCAAAGATCTGGTATCAAAATAGCTTCCCGACAATTTGTGCCGTGGATGGTAGAAAACTCTCCCTATACTAAATTACAGAGCATTTATAACGGAAAAGCTACCTTGACACGTAAAAAGTGGATGGTTAAAAGTGAACATGGAATCATGTTTCCTAAGGTGTTAACAGACTTTTTGGAAGGTATTGACAGAGGAGATAAGGCTTTGGAGTGTAGGTTTATGATGGATTACGTACCAGATAAACCTTTGGACGAGTTAAGAGTATTAAGAAACGAACTCCACCCTTTAACAGAAGAACGAGTAAACAGGAAAATTAAAATCCGAGGTACTGAAACAAAGGAGCGGAGGAAAGAAATTATAAAAAAAGCTGAAGCATTAGAAAAACAGCTCAATGAGCAGGAAATAGTGGGAGTAGAAGAATAAAGACATGACTAAATTTAGTTCAAAAGAAATAGTAGAAAAGGCAATTAAAGAGTTTATCTCTAAACGGTCTTTTAAACCAACTCATTTAATGGTATCCGCTAGTTTCATGGCGGTGTTAAATTCTGATATAGCCGAGGAAGAAGGCTGGAGTGCAGAAGACGCTGTTTTAAATGAGGTTACTAACTTTATGGGATTGAAAGTAGGAGTGTCTGTGGATATGAATTTTCCTGATTTTGTAATATTGGGATGATAGGAGAAGGGTCGGAGGAAGTAGTAAAAAAGCCGAGGCGCAAGAAGAAATATAAAAGAACAGGTCCGCCTCGTCCAGTAGGTAAGATTTACTTACGTGCAGCTCAGGAGATGGGACTTAGTAAGGACGCAGGTCTTTTCAAGTTGATCAAAGAGGTAGCAATTAAGACTAACACTACTTTAGATTTAACAGAATACATGATAGCTTATTATATGTATTTTGTTAAGCATTCTATGAAAGGGTCTAATTTTCCGAGGGTAAATATGCCGTATTTTGGCATTTTACAACCGAATATAAAGAGTGTAAGACAGACTTTAAAAATGTTAATTCAGTCGTACAAGTACGGAAAAACAGGTAGAATAGAGTTTGTAAGATTATTTAGGTATCATTGGTTAATATATCGAACCATAATGGACCGAACTAAGGGGAAATACCCTATTTGGAGAACTTTAAAGAAAAAGAAACTCAACGATTATAAAGCGTTGATCATTCACAATCCTGATAGAAAGACCTTACTTGAGTTAGCTAAAGAAAATCCTGAACATTTTGATAGAATGCGAGAAAAGATAGCTTCAGATAAGCGTAGAAACATTATGACTAATATTGACGCTATGAAAGATTTATTAACAAGACTCGATAATAAGGATTAAATGACGCACGAGCAAGCATTACGAATAGCTTTTGATTATGCAGGATACTATCCAAAGGAGAGTCCTTTTGAAGTAGCGGATATGATTTTAGATTGGGTAAAAAAGAAAGAAGATGGAAATACAGGAACAAATAGTTCAAAATCAGGAGATTCCGCAATTAACACGGAGGCAGAAGATACTCCAACGTAGGGATCGAGTAGGTAGAGTTTATGCAGGACAGATAGTTTGTGCAGAAACGTATTCTCAGATGTCACAGTTTGAGCGACAATTTTGGAATAAGTGTTTAAGAACTTTCAGAAAGGGAGGATCAATATTTAAATGGCAGAATGAAGACCACATTGTACCTTGGATGTTGACGGATGGAAGTTTTAGTACGATAAAAAGATTACAAGAATTACAGGATGCACAAAACGCATTAGAAGAAAGTCAACAAGATGGAGGATTTACAATTAGCAGCGATGAAGGAACAGATGTCGGAGGACAATCAGAGGATATTATTGAAGATAATGTGGTTGAAAGTACTGAACGAGGGGAGAGTTAAACCAGATTCACCTTCTAATCAAGTAAATAATTCAGATTCAGACTCATTATTTCACAGCAAGTCTTGTAATGCTACAGGAATTGTGAAAGAGTCGAGAGAATTTATACCTCTGATCAATGGTATAAATCGCAGTTTACAGGAGGATTTAAATGTGTATGATGTAGCAAGAGCATTAAAAGATTAAATATGACATATAAGGGGTTAACAGAACCAGTAAGAAAGGAATTAGGAAAATTTGTAAAAGCTAAAAGAAGTGGAATAAACTTATATAGCGATTTTGCAGGAGATTGTTTTTTGATTGAAATCTTTAAACATGAAGAGTTTAATGAAGAAAAATCAGGTTTGATCACCAATGTAGATCCTACAGTTGATTTAAGCACTTCTAAGGTAGGTAAATCTATTTCCGCACAGGAATTAGCGATAATGCAAGATAGTGCAGCTAAGCTCATTAAAAAGGGCAAAACGTTAAAAGAAAGACGAGTCTTTCCAATAGGAAAAATCTTAGCTGTGGGCAACAAAGTAGCTCCTGAATATGCGGATTATAAAGTAGGAGATATTGTCAGAATATCCGATAGCCTTTTAAAGCCGAAGCAAAACCCTGAGTGGGAAGCGTGGTACAAAGAAACTAACGGGGGTCAAGCAAAAGGAATTGAAGCTGGACCTGCTCCGCAAAGATACGTGTACGGATTTGAAATATTCGCTTCTAATAATAGCTTTAAAGAAAATCCTTTTGCTCACGTAGATGAGATTACACCTGAAGATTTATTTACCTATTATATAGGTACTTCTTATGTAAAATGTAAAATGGACGTAAGTAAATTGGTAGCAAATGAGTAAAATGAAGCTAGGAGGATATTATGTTTCAGACATGATCAATCCTAAAAAGTGGTGGTGGGTAATACAGGCTAAATTACTTAAAACGTTTGTTAGCTTTGAATATTGCGAAAAAGTAGTTTATGCAGCGTATGTATGTGCAGACTGCGTAGAAAATAAAAAGTGTTTAGATTGTTCATGTCCAGTTCCAGAAAAAATGTTAGTCCCAAAAGCTCATTGCAGCTTAAATAAATGGGATAATAATAGAACGGATGAAGAATGGCGACAATTTAAGAAGAAAAACGGAATAAGATTTACGGTAGAATATAGTTAACATGGATATTAGTAAGTTAAGACAAGAATTAGAAGCGGGATTTGACAAAATGATTTACAATTTTGGTCAAGCCGTAAAAGACAGTTCAGTACCATTTTCCTTTACGTACACTGGAGAACACAAAATAGAAAGCGTAAAAGGGACGTGTAGTTGTACGGATTTAAAAGTAAACGGAAACGTTATTACGGGAGTAGTACGAGTCGGAAGTGGGGATCAGCATGGAGTAAAAAGTACAGATATAACTGTATATTTTTTCCCAGACGAGCCTGATTATGTAGTACAGGAAGGAGTAAGGGAAGTAAACCCTAAAAAAATAACAGTCTCTTTAAGAGTGACTGGTAAAGTTATTAAATAAGAATTCCCGTCTTTTTAAACCCTCACCGAGCCGTGCGATAGCCTTTTCGTACGGTTCCTTTTTAATTTAAGATTATGGCATATACAATTGATCCTGAGACAGATACTATTTTCATTAGTATGGACTATAGTAAATCTGAATTAGATAAACTGGCTAAAGCTAATGGTTTAAGTAAGGATTATATTGTTTGTCCGATTGCGGACACGGAAGAAAAAGAAGGTAACGGATCATTTTATTATCGGGTCGAAATAGATTCCGATTATTGGGTACACGACGTTGCTAACTAATTAATGAAATTTGTAGTATTTAGAACATCTCAACCACATTTAGAGAAACCTCTTATATTTTCAACGTGTAAGGAATTTAAACAAGTTGAAACATGTGTTCCTTGTTCCTCGTGGAACATGGGGGAAAAGCTATTGTCTAAAGATGTGGCTACTATAGATATGGGAGATTTCAGGTTTGAAGGCGATCCAAGATGTTGGAAGTGTAATCAGATAGAAGTGGAAAAAGCAGTACCTAATAGGACTGAATGTAGAGGGTATTACACAAAAACATATTAAGAATGGGAAGTAATAGACCCTTTAATGGATTTAAACAAGACGTAGAGCTTCCTTTTCAAAGAATCTCGTATGCTAAGAAAAAAGCCAATAACTTTAAGTGGGTAGAGGAGTGTGCAGATTATTATGACTTTTTAAATGGCGAAGCGTCTGCAAAAGATAAGATAAAGAGATATGCTGACAATATTGACATAGGGATTAACGGTAGAGCAGATATAGCTGCGGATTACGCTAATCTGTTTAGTTTCAAGATTTTAAATGAAACGGTGTCTTATGGTATTCAGCATGTAGTCCATTATCCTATTATTAACCAGATCATAGAAGGTTACGCAGGAGAGCATATTAAAAGAGCTTTTGTACCTGTAGCATACGATGTTTCTGGAAATACGGTAAATTTAAAGAAGAAAAAGCATATAGATGCTATTTCAGCTTATATCCAACAGGTAAAGATACAACCTAAAGTACAGCAGATCACTCAAGAGATTTATGCTAAGTATCAAATTCAAGATCCTTATTCTTTAGCTCCAGAGCAACAGGATCAGTTACAGCAAGAAATTCAGCAACAGGCAGCCGCAGCTTTACCAAGCGAGATTAATCGTTTTATGAAGACTGAATATAAGTCTCCTGCTGAAACCCAAGCTCAGAAACTTATAGACTTTTTAATTCATGATCAGCGAATTAAAGAAAAGGCAGATGAGAGCTTTATTACAATGTTGTGTACTGGAGAAGTATATTATTATGTAGGGATTCGTCATGACATGCCTGTTTTTGAGCAGATTAATGCTGCTTATTTTGAATGGGGAGGTAGTCAAGGAGTTACAAGGAGTGAAGATGGGGAATGGGCTAAATATACCCAATATTTAACAATATCGGAGGTATTTAACAAGTATGGGGATGTATTTAGCAACATGGATCTCAAGAAGTTATCAGGACTTTTAGGTCTTAGTGCTAACTCTACAGTAGATGACGTTCAATTAGCTAATAATACGTTATTAGAAATTAGAACTAATAATCCTCAATTAGCCGACCCCAAAACTAGGGAGGGGCAAAGGGATATGGCTACGTTGTTCAGTGGAATTACTTCCAGATTAGGAATGACGCATGAGCAATTAGGAGAAATAAGAGTACGAGAAACCAATATAGCTTATAAAGCTTTACGTAAACTATTAAAAGTCAGAAGATTAACAGCTAAAGGGATAAAAAGTTATTATTTAGATGAAGATTATAAATTTAGTCCTGAAGCTGGAGATATAGATTTTAAAGAAATATGGGTTCCAGAGGTATGGACAGTAACTAAATTAGGAGTTCAAGACTGTATTTATCTCAATAAACAACCTTTACCTTATCAATACAAAAGTGTAAACGATCCGTGGAATGTTAAACTTCCCTATGTAGGACAAAGATTAAACAGTCCGATGGGGATGACTAAAAATAGTTCCTATGTGGATTTAGGTAAGAAATGGAACTTCCAATTTGATGTGTTCATGGCTAGGATCATGGAAAAAATGTCAACAGATGTAGGTAAAGTGTTGACATTCATGGTTGAAGCTAAGCCTGAGAACATGAAATGGAATGACTGGTTTGCCATGATCAAGTATGGTAAAATGGCTCCAGTTACGTTTAAGGATTTCATGGAAAATAATGGTGGGGTAAACGCTCCTATTTTTAAAGCTGAAGATTTATCTCAGGCTTTTGAATTAGCGCAGATGATTCCTACATTACAGTATTTCCAGACGCAGACAGCTACTTCGATGATGTATAATCCTTCGAGGTTAGGTCAAATAAGTCCTTATATTCCAGTCTCTAATAATGAGCAAAATATAGCTCAGTCTTCAAATCAGACAGAGAGAGTATTTAATCAACATAGTCAAATTCTGGAAAGAGCGTTATCGCAACTTATGGAATGCGCTAGAATAGCGTTTAAAGACTATGATGAGACTTTAACTTGGGTGTTAGATGATGGAAGTATTGCAGAGTTAGAGATTGATTCTGAAATGCTGCATAGATCTAAGTTGGGAGTATTTATTGCGACAACTCCACAAGATATTGAGAATACTACGGAGTTAAAACGCTACTTGTTAGAGTTTATTCAGAATCCTACAGCAGATCTCAAAACAATCATAAGTATCATGTACGCTCGAAATAAAGCGGATATGATTAACGCTGCCGAATTAGCAGATCAACGTAAAAAAGAAGAAGCTCAACAGCAGCAGCAAATGGCTATGGAGCAACAACAAATGGCTCTACAAGCACAGCAGCAGCAAATTCAACAGCAAAACGAGATTAAGTACCAAATGCATTCAGAAACTCTTGAAAACAAGACTATTAATGCAGAAATAGACTCCGAAAAGTTTGCTAAGACAATGGATGTAAACCAGAACAATCAAAACGATATGGTTGAAACCAAAGATAAGGAGATCGAGTATAAACGTGAAAAAGATGCTTTAGATAGAGAACTTGAAAGAGAGAAATTAGAAGCGCAAGGGGAAGATTTAGAAGAACAGTCAGAACACGATGTAGAAATGGCTGAATATGAGATAGAAATAAAAAAGCTAGAACTTGATATTAAGAAGCAAGAACTTCAAAATAAGAAAAATCAAGCTAAAACAGCAGCTAAAGCTAAGAAAAAATAGCAAAAAAAGAACACACAAAGTAGGGGGTATCATTCAATCTTTATGAGATACCCTTAAATATACTAAATTTTAAACAGAAAGTAAGTAAATTTGCCATGCAAGACGAGTTAATTAGTGTTGGTATGTCTTCTCCATTGATCCAAGAGATCGTTAAAGAAGCCGAAGTACCAAAAGAAGTAACGGATTTAGATCAATCTAAAACCGAAGTAAGTAAGGAAACAGCTCCTGTTTCAAAAACAAAACCAGTTGATTCTCAACAGGATAAATCACAACCCAAAGAATCTAGTTCAGAAGACTATTCCGATTATTCTGGAGCAGCGTTATTAGCGTTACAGTTCCAGAAGGAAGGAGCTTTACCTAAAGATGTCCAGATAGATAAAAATCTAACAGGTCAGGATCTTAAAAAATTGTATCAAGAGTCTTTGAAAAAAGATGTCAGCGCAATAGAAGAAGATCTACGCAACCAAGTTTTATCTAAGGGGTATGATGAAGAGGATCTAAAGTACGCTAAGTTATTAAGACAGGGTACTCCACAAGAAGATCTATCTACAGTATCAATTTACCGCCAAATGGCAAGTATTGATACTTCAGATATGGACGCTATCTCTGGCATTACTCCTGATTATTTAACGCAGTATTTTAAAGACTCTGGAGTTAAAGATCCAAAAGCTATTAAAAAGCTTGTAGATTCTGAACTCGACGAAGATGGCGGAGAATCTAAAATGAATGAAGCAAAGACTTTTTATGCTGATTTAGCTACTAAAGAATTAGGTAAATTAGAAAAAGAAGCTTTAGAGCGAGAAAAATTAGACAAAGAACAAGCTGAAAAGCAGAGAGGAGACATTAAAGCAACTATTGCAAAAGGTAAAATAGGTCCGTACGAATTAACAGATGCGGATAAACAAGATTTTGAAAAATATTTATTCGAGGCTACAGAGGAAATGGTAGGAACAGATGGTAAAAAACACCGAGTTCCAGCATACTATAAAGACTTAGCTGAATATAATAATAACTCCGAACAACAACTTTTAATGGCTTTAATGCTAAAACGAAAGTTTTCATTTGAAGACATTATGGAAAAAGGTAAAGAGGAGGACACAAAAGACATGTTAGATTATTTGAATAAAGACACTGCAAAAACGGTGAAAGAATCTCAAAAAGCTAATTATGACTTTTTACTACAGATGTAAAAATTAACATTAAAAATATTTGGGACACCCTAATAATTAATTAAAAAATGAGTGGTTTATTGAATAACGTCACCCAATCGAAATACGTAGTTTACAAAGAGGAAATTACACCTGCGTATAATTGGGCGAAGTATGCGGATAGGGATAAAGTACTTTTGGCATCGCCCGGAGTAAAACCTTATGACGACTTAACATATTTGGCTCGATTAGCAGTCAAAAACAATCAGGGCTATATGCCCGGAGCAAGAAAATCTTTGAGTGGCGAAAGCTCATTTTTGATGAATTTCTTGGAAGGCTCTGGAACACATTATACTGATAATAAAGAAGTTCAGTGGAAATTGTTCGGGAATGGCGAATACAAATCTATTTTAATAGAGGACGTAAATGAAACTGTTACTCCCGGTATTGGAGGAACAGAATTTATTTTGAAATTGGATACTGACTATTATGGCAAAAATGACATATTAGCTCCAGACAAAAATAAAAGAGTTTCTGTATTAGTATTGGATGGACCTATTCCTGATGGAAGTGGTTATAAATACGTAGTTAAATTGTTGACAAACGATGACGATGCGTTTTTTCCAGCAGAATTATTGGCTACAGGAGATTACTGGTGCAAATTGATGTCAGTAACTTCTGAAGGAGGTAAAGATGCAGGTACTTTACAATTCGGAAGAAACTACGCTTTCGTAGAATTCAAAGTTAAATTATCTCGTGGTAAATGGAAAATTACTGTTACTGACGAAGCTCATAATTTAAACTTGGTTGTTGCACCTTGCGACAAAAACAATCTTCCTATTCAAGAGTATGCTAAAGTAATATCTTGGGTTGAAGCTGAAGGAATGAACCAAATCGAACACGAAAAAGAAATGTGGACGTGGTTCGGAACTCAAGCTGAAGGTATCTTAGATACGTCTAGCGGTTATGATTATGACATAGGTCCCGGTATTTTATCTTATTTGGAAGACGGTAACGTAGAGATATACAATCCACGTAGAGGATCTATCCAAAAGATAATTTCTTACTTGAATTCAATTTGGTTTGATAGAGTAAGTCCGGGTGAAAGATCTGTATTGTTCTTAGGAGGACAAGGATTCTTGGAAGTATTTGATGAGTGGGTAAGAGCTGAGTACAACGAAAGTGCAACTATTCAGAATATTGACTTTGTATTGAGAAATGCAAAATCATTTAATCCTGATCAAAAAGGTTACGGCTTTCCAAACAATCAGTTTACAGAATACTACATTAGACCTTTTGGTAAGATTACAGTAGGTCACTTACCAGTATTTGACTCTACTTATATTACTTCAGTAAAAGATCCAATTAAAGGTTATCCAGTAACTTCATTTGAAGCGATAGCTTTTGATATTGGTTTAGGAAACGGAAAAACTAAAAACTTAACATTAGTTAAGAGACGTAATTCCGAGTACATGAGACACGTATGCGGTCTTTCTACACCTAATGGTCCAGATTCCAAAGTGTTTGCCTCGGCTCACGGAGGTCAATATTATGAAATGTTTTATGGAGTAGATTTTGGTGCAGTGATTTATGATATTTCTCAGACACTGTGGTTAAAACCAAACTACACATACTAGTAGATAAAGATTCAGATTTCAGGGGGAACTGTTAGGCTCAAGATATTAGAAACAGCGAGCAATTCCCCCTTTTTTTAGCAAGTAAGTAAATAGTAAGATATGGCAGACAAAATTATTGCTTTGCGGGCGAAGCCTAGCAAGCACATGAAAGCTATTAAACCCACATTATATGAGTTTAATAAAAAACAAGGGGATAAAAAAGATCCTGCTAACGAAGACAATTATAATGCAGTAGGGGAATTTAGAGGATTAAAATTTTTGCAGACAACTCAAGGATTTATTCCTAAGTATGATTCTTCTGCTAGAAGATGGGAGTTTGCAGGATCAAAGAATGATTTTATAGATCTAGCTTTGAAATGCGGATTATATCATGAGTATGGTCCTAAAAAAGGTTCTAAGATTACGTCTAATGACATAGATTTAAGTAATCCAGACGATCCTTTTTTTAATCACTCTCAATTATATTTTAGAGCAGAAGGAGGAATGCACAAAATGGATTTAAAAGATCCGCTTAATGAATTTTTGTATTTGTGCATGAAGGCAGATCAAACAATTGACGCAGGAGGAAAAAGAAATCCTTTACTTGATAATCTAAAGAAGTATGAATTAGTAAATATTTCCGAAGAAGTTCAAAATGACGTTAATGAAATTGATACTATGGCAGAAGCTATGTCATTATATGCTAATATGGATCATGATAGAATGGTAGAAGTAGCTTCAGCGTTAGGAATTCCTGCTAAAAAGCATTTAGACAGTAAAAATCCTAACGGATTAAAAATAACACTGTATAAAGAGTATGTAAATAATACTACTCCTTCAATGGACGGTAAAACCACAAAACAGGAGCAATTTATTCAGTACGCAAAATTAACTGACAGAGATTTAACATTAATGCAGTTAATCAAACAAGGAAAAAATTTAGGTCTTATTAGACCAAGATATAAACAAGGAAACTTCATATTTGATGGAGTAGAGATGATTGGGGTAAATAATGAGTTGAAGTGTATAGAATGGTTTAAAGAGCAATCTAACTATGATAAACTTCAAACTCTTCAGGATAAAGTTCATAAAAACTTAAATAAAGCGGAATAATGGTAGCAGCGACTAAGTTGCAATTTGAATTTAGGCGCAGACTTAATCGAATAGACTCAAAATTAAAAAAGGATTTTGAGCCAGACGAGATAGATTCTTATCTTAATGAAGCTAAGGATATTTTGTACTCAAAACGATTAGATCTATTAGAAACGATTCCGCAGATTAGAGAAGAGTTAAAAGCTTTAGAAGTTAAAGAATTATGTTTATCGTGCAAAGCTCATAAAACAAATAAAGACGCTTGCGTAGTAACATTACCAGAAGACTATTATAGAAAATCTAGATACAGAGCTTTAATTTTTAAGGACGCAAATTGCGGGGACAAAGATGCTTTTGTAAGACTTCTTAGTTCTGACAAACTAACGGAAGCTTTAAAAGATCCTATGAGAGATCCTTCTTATGAATACGAAGAAGTATTAATGGATGAGTTTGATGGAGGATTTATAGTATATCATAATAGAAAGTTTGATGTTAAAAAAATCTGTATAGATTATTTTAAAAAGCTTAAAGATATAGCAACTCCTAGCTTAACTACAGAAAAAAAATATACTAACTCTTCTGGAGAATTAATAGAGGTTGATCAAGGGTTAGTTATTGACAATCCAGTATTCGTAAATCTATTATTAGATATTGCTGCGTTAAGTGCAGGTAGGGATTTAGGAGCAGTACAGGATTTTCAAACACAATTAAATAAAATTGCTTCATTGCAAAAATTATAACAAAAATTATTAACATTTAATACATTAAAATGAACGGGACTGTAAATCAGCTTGTATTAGTAACTTCAGGTAACAGGGCGATGGTTACAGCCGGAACCGCACTGATTACCACAGTGGGCGGTAAAGTAAAAAGAAATCTCTTAGGTGGTCAGCTTTTTGCAGCAAATCGGCACACATTAGTAGCTATAGATAATACCACTTTAGCCGCTTCAAACGTAAACGACCTTATTTTTGGCGTAGGTATTGATAAAGATGGAGATGGTCTGGCTGAAAGCTGGAGATCTATTAATCTTGCTGGCTTTGGTATTGCTACCTTAGAGGCAGAACCTCCTCGTTGCGGTTTACCCGGAATTAAAGATTTTCTCTTTAAATGTACGGATTTCGAAGAGTTTTATAACTTAGACATAGAGGTACAAAATAACCTAACTCGATCATTTATGCCTATGCATAGAGGAGATCGTTTTTCAGTAGGTATTGATACAGACGCTTCTTCAGGCTGTCAAGATTGTACAGCAGAGCATAATTGCAAAGAGATAGCTTGTAAAATTCAAGATTTCTTTAATCAGAAGATTCTTGAAAAATATCCTAACTGGAAACCGGGAAATAGAAACTTTCCGTTTTATGCGAAAAGATTGTTCCCTAACGATTATGTATTTTGTTTCAGTGCTTCTGATAGTACTTGTGCAAATTGTACTCACGTAACAGCATTAGAATCATTTGAATTTGATGGTGGAAATCCTATATTGTTTACAAATCACACTAATCCAGATGATAATACAGAAACATTAATGCCTCAATTGCAAACAATTGCGGATCAGATCAATGACGAGTTAGGTGCAAATGGATCAGCAGTATTAGTAAAAGGGACAGGCGGATGTTGCGCTTATCAATTGAGAGTAAATACTTGTTTTGATGATTTTGTATTAACAAGTTCAGATGTAGAAGAAGGTGCAATTACTCCTTGTGATACTTCAAATCCTTTGGAAGCAATTCCTGTAGACGATACTTGTCCAAGTTGCCCTGCTGGAGAAGCAGAAACAGTAACTTATGATTGTGGTGTACGTTTCATTTTGAAACCTGAAATTTTAGAATGTAACTGTCAATATCCTACATTGCCGCCTAAAGCTTATTTCTCTGGAAACTTCGATATTTTCCCAACAAAAGGATGGGCTAACGGTAAATGGACTGTAGTAACAGTACAAGAACCACAATTACCAGAAAACTTTGGTTACTGGATTAAATGGTTAGAATATAGCCAAAGTGCAAGAAATCTTGGAAAAGGCGTAACAGAATATAACCAAACTACTGGATATGCAGGATTACCAAGACACGATAGTAGAATAGCAAATGCAGTATCTTATGCGGATTGTAAAAAAGATTATTGCACATTTGATTTAACTCACCGTAGAAATTGGTCTAAAGGAACAAATGCGGGTATAGATGCAGGATTTCATTCTGTATTAGAGCATGTTAAAGTAGCTATTCCTAATGGTGATAGTACTACTAAAACTTCCGTACAAAACTTCTGGACAGCTTTAGTAGCCTTAGTAAACGCAAGAGGATACAATCAGTTAGCAACAGTAACATGTGCTTCTGATCAAGATCAGGGCGGAGGTTATGTAGAGCCAAACGGAGCCATTACTGAAATTTAGTCTAGCTAAATAATAATATCCCCGCTTGAAATATAGCGGGGTAACTTTTAAATAAAACATAATGGCTAAAAAAAGAAATAAAGTTTATTTTAATAAAGGTGTAGCGTATCGTTTTGATGATAACGGTAAAAAAGTTAACATTGAAACTTTAGACGAAGCTAATTTAATCCAAGCTAAATGTTGCGGGTTAGATTGCTGTAACAATAAGTTAGCAATGCCGATCAATGACGCTAATGGTACAGACACCTATCCTGCAACTTTTGAAATTATAAATGTAGCAGGTACTCTTAAATTAAGAGTAATAACAGATTTAGGAGCAGGAACGATTGTAAAAGAAGTTTCTTTAGCTTAATATGGCGATAGCTCCAGTTACGTATAATGTAGTATCGGAAGGAGATGAAGTAACTCTTTCTTTTCACGTAGTAAATACGGAGGATGTTACAGTAGCTAACGCCACTTTAACTTTTTCTGCATTTCCTTCTGGAGTAACTTTTGTAGGAGCCTATAAAGATAAAGGGTCTTATGATGAAGTATTAAGAAAATGGACAATTCCTTTACTTGCTGCAAATGAAGCGACAACTCTGTATTTAAGAGTAATTGCAACATCATTAGCAGTAACAAAAACAATTACTGCAACTTTAGTAAATTGTGTAAACGGCATCTCTCCCGGAGAAGGAGAAACAACTATTACCTCATATATAAGATTAGAGCCTCCAGAAGCAGTTCATTTTGATGGATATGCTATAAAAGAATTGTTATCTATTCATACTAATCAGTCTGGGGATACTAACATTTTATATGAACCTGTACTCCATACAATTGTGGCTACAGGAAATGCAAATTACATATTACCTTCTGTATATGACTTGAACGCAGGAGACTTTATTTGTTTTAAAGTTTTGAGTGACGGAGGAAATACAGTAAAGATTAAAGGTAATGCTGCGGAAACAATAGAAGGTTCAAATGAGATAACTCTTACCACAGGAGATTATGTCAAATTAGTGGTATGTAGATCATGCCCATCTAACATGTGGTTCAAAGCAAATAACTAATGGCAGCAACAGCATATTATGTACGATCTTCGGGAACTAATGTAATTATAAGCGTCCCTGTTTCAAATGTTACGTCTGCAACTTCAGCAGGGATAAGTGTAGTATTTGCAGCTTTTCCTGCAAATTTAACATACGTTTCAGCAGTTGTAGCTAAAGGATCATATAATTCTGGAACTCGTACTTGGTCTGGTTTTACTCTTCAAGCAGGAAGATCAGAAGTATTATATCTTACTTTTACAGTAGTTGATGTAGACGCTACCCCTAATACTATTACAGGCACAATTACAAATGCGGTAGATGGTAATGATGGATCAGGAACAGCAATAAGCATTACTGTTAACAAAGAAGATACTGGAGTGCAAGGTTATACAGGGTACACTGGAGCTACAGGTCACACAGGTCATACAGGTTACACAGGTTATACAGGAGCAGGAAACTTCACTGGTTACACAGGTTACACTGGTTATACTGGTTACACAGGGTATACTGGATACACGGGTTACACTGGAGCTGGAAACTTCACTGGTTATACAGGTTACACAGGAACTACTGGTTACACAGGGTATACTGGAGCAACAGGATTTACAGGAAGAACTGGTTACACTGGTTACACTGGTTACACAGGTCATACAGGACATACAGGTTATACGGGATATACAGGACCTCAAGGAACGACTGGATATACAGGTTATACTGGGGCAGGTAACTTTACTGGTTACACAGGTTATACTGGGCATACTGGTTACACAGGATATACGGGTTATACAGGAGCTGGAGCTTACACTGGTTATACTGGGTTTACTGGATTTACTGGTTATACAGGACCAAATGGACCTTTAGGATATTTAGTATACACTGCAAGATTAGTTCAATCTGGAACTAGTGCGCCAACAGCTACGGTATTTACTAATACTTTAGGTGGAACGGTGGTGTGGGCAAGACCTGCTGGCGCAGGAGTTTATTCTGGAACTTTAGCTGGAGCTTTTACAGCAGATAAAACATGGTTACAAGCGCATGGAGATTTTACTTCGATAGCTTCACATACTGAAAGAATAGGAAGAACAAGCGCAGACGTAATAACATTAACCACGACGGATGCAGATGGGGCAGTAATAGACTTTGATGGTACAATATATGTAGAATTCAGAGTTTATCCATAACATACACAAACACATCAATATAAATGGAATGTTCCTGCATAAAAGGGATATTTGACATACAGTTAGAAACGCTTGGATGCGATACAGTTTTAGTAGAAGATTTTTCAGATTGGATGAAAGAAGATTACTATACTGTTCCAACAAAATATCAAGTAGATGTTTTAACTCCGGGGAAAAAGAATTCGCACCCATTAACGGTATATACCAATAAACGAAATAAATTTTCTCCTTCAGATTTTGGACAAGGCGGAAGATATTTTTTAGATGGGATATATTGTTTCACAGTTAATTCATGTGGAGTCAAATACCAAGTAAATAGAGCGATAACGTGTGCAATAGAATGTTGTTTAGATGATTTAATTAGTAAATTAAAACCAGAAGACGACACTTCAGATATAGTACGTATCAAATATCTAGCAGAAGCAATCCATGTGAATACTGAACTTGGCAAGATTAAAAAAGCCAACGAACTATACGATATAGTTCAAAAATTTTTAAGACGTTTAAACTGTAACTGTTCATAATGGCAAATTGCGATTGTTTACCCGTATCACCTTGCACGGATTGTCCTGTAGTAACGTGTGATGATTGTTTAACAGTAACTTCGCCAGTCGTTACATGTAATAACAGCGTTGATGGCTGTAATAGAACAGCATCAGTAGAAATAGAAACTAACTGTGAGGCAGCGACCTTTACAGTCATTCAAAGTGCGACAGCATTTACAAACGTGAGTTTTACGGACAACATATTGTCTTTTACGACAGTCCAAGCATACGCTACTCCCGGAGAATATTTCGACATAATTTATAGAGTTAACTGCAATGACGGCACTACGGTTCTTGGTAGGGCGAGAATCTGTATTAAAAACAGATGTATAAATGCGTGTGGCGAAAATGAAGAGTGCGATCCATGTACAGGAGATTGTGATGCTGTACCTGACGAAATCTTAATAACTACATAATCACTTCAACATAATGATTACACCTTTCATATATAATAATGGCGATACTATTCAATGGTCGTTTCCCGTTAGTAAAATAGCAGGAACTCCAAGTGCATATATCGTAACATTAACTATCCCCGCAGGAGTTTCCTATGTTGGAGGTTCTTTTACTTCTTCTAAATTAGGCAGTACGTTTTCTAGTCCTACTATTACAATAGGGACTATGACTACAGGGGAAACTGCTACCTTCACCTTAGATTTTACAGTAACTAATACTGGAGCTGCTCCTTTTGAATTTGTAGCTACAGTAAGTGGTTCAGATTCAAATGTAGCTAATAACGAGATTACTGAAACTGTAGAGTTGCAGGAATGTGCGCCAACAGCAGGAGCTATTGCAGATGATAACATGTGCTTATGCGGAAGCGTAGCCACAAACGACACTCCGTGTTCAGTATGTAATACAGAATACAGACTAGTAGAGGATAGTGAAGTAAATCTTGTACTTAATGATTTTGACGAGGAAACAGGTAATTATAATGCGACTTTAGAAGATCCTACCACTCAAGGTACGTTTCAGTATAGTATATGGTGTATTTGTGGGGAAGACGAATATGAAACGTCTGGTCCTGTAATAGTTACAATTAATCCTCTTTTTAGTGATGTAGTCGTAGGTGCTACAGGCTATACGGGCTACACTGGTTACACAGGTTATACGGGAGCAACAGGTTACACTGGTGCAGGTAATTTTACAGGTTACACTGGTTATACTGGTTACACTGGTTATACGGGGTACACAGGAGCTGGAAACTTTACTGGTTATACTGGATATACAGGGTACACAGGGTATACGGGCTACACGGGTTATACAGGAGCAGGTAATTTTACAGGTTACACTGGTTTTACAGGTTACACAGGCTACACAGGTCCGCAAGGGGCTGCTGGAGCTACAGGTTATACAGGATTTACTGGATTAGCTGGAGCTACAGGTGCAACAGGTTACACAGGTCCGCAAGGGGCTGCTGGAGCTACAGGTTATACAGGATTTACTGGATTAGCTGGAGCTACAGGTGCAACAGGTTACACAGGCTACACAGGTTACACAGGTTACACTGGACGCACAGGTTACACTGGGTATACAGGCTATACAGGAGCTGGTAACTTTACTGGTTACACAGGTTATTCAGGTTATACTGGATTTACAGGGTTTACAGGATACACAGGTCCTGCGGGAGATTTTTCCATGATTCAAGATATAACTTCTGTATCTGATGTTACCTATACGTTAATATTAGGAGATGGAGGAAACTTAGTAGCGTTAGATAATGCAGGATCAATAACTTTAGAGGTTCCAGCAAATGCTACAGTGGCGTTTCCAATAGGAACTAGAATAGATTTTTATCAAAAAGGAGCTGGAGCAGTTACTGTTACAGGTGCAGCAGGTGTTACAATTAACGCAGCAGGTGGAACAGTTCTTTCAGCAGCGACTAATCAAAGAGGATTATTACAGAAAACTGCAACTAACTCTTGGTTGCTAAGCTGGTTTAAAAATACTTAAAAATATTTTCAGTTTTTCATAAAAATATGCAAAGAGTTTGTTAACTTTGCATAAACAAGTAAGAAGGGATGAGTAAGCCGTTATTTTCAATAGTAGCGATAGCCAAAAATGAGGCTAATACGCTACCTAGACTTTTACAGTCAATTAAGCCATTTTTAGACAGAGGAGGAGAATTTGTATTATTAGATACAGGATCTACTGATAAAACGGCAGAAATAGCCCAAAAAGGAGGAGCTATTGTACACGAAGTAGGCGAGAAATTCATAACGGTAATAGATCAGGATACAGCAAAAGCTATTAATGATCGGTTTATAGTAGAAAACGAACCTCCAATTGTATTTCCGGGCAGTAGATTATTTGATTTTGCAGCAGCAAGAAACCATGTAACATCATTAGCGACTAATGATTTTGTAATTACGCTAGATTGTGATGAAGCATATTCTTCTTTTGACATAGACGCTATTAATCAAGCTATACTCGAAGGAGTAGAGCAAATGGAATACCAATTTGTATATGCTCATGATCATACAGGAAGAGCCGTAGTTCAATTTGTACAAAGCAAAGCCTTTGATCGAAGAAAAGTTCAGTGGGAAGGAATAGTGCATGAAGTATTACAAGGACAGGCGAATATCAGATATATGCCTGAACAGTTGATCAAATTAGAGCATTGGCAAGAGCAAGGGAAAGAGCATAGAGGTAATTATTTGGCAGGTTTAGGATTAGCATGTATTCAAAAAGCGTCGGATAGGAATTTTCACTACCTTGCTCGTGAGCTTGGGTGGACAAATAGACCGAAAAGTGCAATAAAATTATTTGAGGAGCATATTCAAATGGGAGGATGGGTAGCAGAAAGAGCGCAATCCATGATTCACATGGGAGAATGTTATGGAAGATTAAATGACCCAGATTCTCAAATTCAATGGTTTACAAAAGCTTTTGCTTTAGATTCTCGAAGAAGAGAAGCGTTAATACATTTAGCTTTTGTATTTAGACACCAAAATAATCCACATGCGTGTGCAGCATACGCAGCCGCAGCTTTACAATTACCGTGGGTAGATTATTATGCTAACAACAAAGATTTTTACGAACACGTCCCTCATGAATTATTATATCAATCGTTAGGACAAATAGGAGATGGCGTAGGTGCAGCAAAACATTTACAAGAAGCGTTAAGATACCAACCTTACAACCAAAAATATTTATTTGATACGAGATTCTTTTTTGAGTATCCTAATCAAATGGAAATAGAAGGATGGATGCGTTTTGATGAGTTGCAATTTCTATATAACGAGTCCCAAAAACATTTAAATATTTTAGAAGTCGGAAGCTGGAAAGCGAAATCAGCTCACTCTATATTAAGCGGGTTAAAAAAAGCAAATAAGGGAGGAAAATTAACTTGCGTAGATACGTGGCAAGGGAGTATAGATCCAAGAGACGATACAAATTGGATGGCAAAAAGAGAAGATGTATTTGAAGTTTTCAAAAACAACTTAAAAGATTTCGATAATTATTCAGTAGTAAGAAAAGAAAGTGTAGAAGCAGCAAAAGATTTTGAAGATGGAACGTTTGATATGATTTTCATTGATGCGGGGCATTTATATGAAGATATTAAAGCAGACAAAGAAGCTTGGTGGAGTAAACTTAAAGTTGGAGGAGTGATGGCATTTCATGATTACCAGCCAGACGTATGGATGGGAGTTGTTGGATACATAAATGACACGTTTGGAAAACCAGATATAGTTCATGATAGCATTGCTGTGATATTAAAGAAATAATATGCCTTACGCATCTAAAGAAAAACAAAAAGAAAACAGATTAAAGTACTGGGAAGAAAACAGAGAATCTTTATTAAAAAAAGCTAAAGAGTGGAGAGATAAAAATAAAGACTCGATAGTAAGTAAAAGAAAAGAGCATTACGAAGCTAATAAATCGAGATTAAATTTTGAAAGGGACTCCAGATGAAGTACATGATAGTATTTGGTGTTTTAGAAATGTACAATGATAAGAAAGAAGATATATACAGCGTGGTTTTCTTTGGATCATAGAGTTCCAGAACATATACAAAGATATGTAGAAACGCAAAAAATAGAAGGGTACGAACATGAATTAATTACTCTTGACACTATTTATAAAAATAAAGAGTTGCATGAAAGAGAGTATGTAAGACAATGTTTAAATTCTTTACATCCTATTAAGAAATTTGTAAAACTTACAGATTACGTTAGGATGTGGTACTTATATAATGAAGGAGGAATATTTTTAGATGCTGATTTTGAAATTCTAAAAGATAAGAATTTCGATAAGTATCTTGATAATCAAATGTTCATAGGTAAAGAGCTTAGTGATCCTGTAAACGGATTAACAGTATTAGGCGTTGCGGCAATAGGTGCAGAAGCCAAACATCCTTTAATTAGAAAATGGATGGATGAAGTAGAAGAACATTTCAGAGGAGACACCGAAGACTGCTATGAATCTTCAATGCATGTTATTAATTTAATTGGTCCTGATTATCAGGATAAAATGACGTTGTTAGAACCTGATGTATTTTATCCTTATGATCATAATACTGAAACAGTTAGATTTTCTTCTAATACAATAGGTATTCATCATTTTAATAGAACATGGGCTGTAAAGAATACTTTACATACATTTAAAGATAACATTGAAAATGGTGTTAACTTTGGATTTGTAAAGAGAGGAGATGGAGAATTAGCGTGTATGAATGGTGAAGTAGGAGCTAATTGCGATGGACATAACTATTCTGCGAAATTAGGAAAAGGACTAAAAGACGCATTTGAATATTTAAAAGATAAAATTCAGATTGTAGAATTTGCAGATCAGGCGGAATATAATATATTACTACATAGAACCGATAACAATTTAGAACAATTAGTATCTTTTTATAATAGTATAAAAAACTCTAATAGAAAGAAGATATTAATAGCTCCAAGAAGACTTGAAAAAATATCTAAGTTATTAAGAGCAGAATTTGTAGAAATTCCTGAAGTAAACGCTTTTGATCAGTATGACTTCATAATGGATAATATTCCGATAGTTAAGAACGCTATTTATTTATTTTGTGCAGGAATGCCTGCAAAATTAATGATAGCAGATTTACATAAAAAGAATGAAGCTACATATTTAGATTGTGGAAGTGCATTTGATTGCAGTGTTTATCAATCCAGAACATATCAAATAACTAAAGAGAAATTTGATCTTTTATATTGGGAAGATAATTACAAACATGCACAGGAAACTCATCCAGAGAGATTGTTCGCTATTTCGAATATAGATGATGACTCTCCTGTTATTTTGGATTTAGGATGTGGAACAAACAAGACTCTTTCTCATGCGATAGGCGTAGACGTAAGACCTGTTTCTGATATACAAGGTAGCATAGATGATTTAAGGAGGTTTGAAGATGAATCTGTAGATTGTATTATTAGCAGACATTCATTTGAGCATTTGTTAGATCCTGCAAAAGCTATTCGAGAGTGGAGCAGAGTATTAAAAAGAGAGGGTAAAATAATAATGGTATTACCTGATCATGCTAACATAGATACCTTAGACCATTATTACGGAAAAGGAGAACACTTTCATGCTTATACTCAGGAAACACTAAAAAGTTTTGTAGAGTTAATTCCAGAGTTAGTAGTAGTAAAATCTGAAACGGTAATATTTAATTGGAGTTTTGGAATAGTAATTAAGAAGCTACCTAAAATTAAAATAGTAGTTCCTACATTGGGACGACCAGAAGGACTACAAAAGTGCTTAGCAAGCATTAAAAAGAGTGATTATCCTCAACATTTAATTGACACTTTAGTAATAGATGGGGAAGGAACGGTTCCTCAAAAAGTTCAAACTGGTTTAGAACATTCTGAAGGGTGTAAATATTTGTGTTACGCTGCTAATGACATGGTTTTCGACAAGTCTTGTTTAAGAGAAGCTGTAAGATGTGCAATGAGTGAAAATAAGTGGCTAATCAGTTTTAATGAAGGAAGACTATTAGAAGATAATGGTAATATATGTACTCATTTTATATTTGATCTCGATGCAGTAGAGTATTTAGAAAACGAGCAAATATTTAATTTAGAATTTAACCACGTAGGATGCGACAATTATTTATGGGCGCAGATAGAGAGGTATAAAAAAGCTAAGTGGTGTGAAAAAGCAAAAATAACACATAATCATTTCTCTAAATCAGGAGAATATGATCAAATATACGATAAAGGTTGGCAACATGCGGAAGCGGATCGTCAACTTTTACAAAAAAAACTTTCCGAGTTATATAATTAATAATTTCCTTGTCTTGCAACAACTGCCAATCTAACCAATGTGATTGTGCCGCTATATACGAAGAATTTCGTAAGATACATAGCGCAATGGCTACGATTAATGAGGGAGGATCTGGAGGAGGTAGCGGATCTACAGGTTACACTGGATATACTGGACCAACAGGTTACACTGGATACACAGGTTACACTGGAGCTGGAAATTTCA
>ERZ724522.90-NODE-90-length-50977-cov-7.345528_pt1 | contig 50977 bp, 62 predicted proteins | sample MGYA00376055_ERZ724522 | MGnify/ENA primary metagenome ERZ724522 (study PRJEB28724, sample SAMN07190884) | wastewater metagenome | isolation source: effluent of sewage treatment plant in Hong Hong | place: Hong Kong | collected 2016-03-17 ... | reverse complement strand
CGTCCACCCCCAAGCCGCTCGCGCGCGTCCAGGCGCGGGCCGGCCTCCTGCGCGCGCTCCTGTCCGAGCACCGCTCGCCCCCCGACATCTTCGGGGGCGAGTGCAACTGCTCCGCGCGGGCGGAGCGCGCGGGCGCGTCGCTCGACGCCCTCAAGTCGCTCGGGCTCGCGCTTCAGTGCGCGACCCACCACGACTACGCGGGTTCGACCAGCACGGGGGGCGTGCCCTCCACCGACCCGAACTTCGCGTCCATCTTGGACGCGCGGCGCAAGGAGTACCTGCGCCGGCACGCGGGCGTCCGCGTGGACCCCAAGTGCACGGTCGAGACGTGCCCGTCCGGGCTGCGCCCCGCGTCCGTGCCCTCCACGTGGAAGGCCACCCACATGGCCATCTGGACGCAGCGCGTCATCGAGGGCATCCGGGACCTGACGGACAGCGACCTCTTCGAGCTCCCCGACGTCCACGTGCCCTCCGGCACGCTGGGCGACACGGCGGGCGCCGCCAAGACGGTGTCCGACCCGAGGCAGAAGCGGTCGTTCGACGCGACCCTCGTCCAGATGGCCAACTCGTTCGGGGGCCTGAAGAAGCTGCTCGGGGAGGCGGACGACGCCCCCAACGCCACGGCCATCCTCGACCACCTGAACGAGTGGTGGTCGGGCCTCGCGCCGATCACCAAGGACGTGACGGCCGCCCTCTGGGACGGCCGCATCCGGGTCGGCGCCCAGGTGGACATCGTCGGCGACGCGGGGGTGACCCGCGCCAAGACGTTGGGCGGCACGCTCGCCGAGACCGGCGGGTACACGGTCGTCCGCACGGACGACAAGTCGGGCACGGTCTGGATCACCGTGCCCAACCGCAAGGTGCCCCTGGCGCTCGCCGCGGGCGAGTACCGCCGTCACGTCAAGGTCGTGGTCACCACCACGGCCGCGTCGCCCGCGAAGGTGAAGGTGGGCTCCATCGTGGCGCACGACCAGCTCGGCGAGGGCGAGGTGACCTCGCCCCCCTTCGTGGACAACGGGGTGGAGCAGGTGGAGGTCTTCTTCGTGACGCTGGAGGACAGCACGATCGTGCTCGTCTCCGAGCTCACGATCACCGCCTAGACGCGGTGCCTCGGTGCTGCAACTGGCACACTACCGCGTCGTGTGCGGGGTGGATTGTACGGAGCAGGAACGGCACCTTTGCGGGTGCTTTATCCGCAACACTCCACCCCGCAGGATCAGGGATATCTGGATCTGTTCTATAAGGGCAGTCTGTGTCGTACAACGCAGAAACACGGATATCGTTCAGTAGCGATGCCTGTTCAGAAGGTCGGTCGGTGGTACGTTGCTCGAACAGCATTGTGTTGTCCAGGCATGGCTGCAGCATTTTGTACTTACGTTCAGTGAGGATGATCTGTGTTGCGCGGACGCAAAACTCAGTTCGTGTGCGGTAGTGATGTCCATGTAGCGGACTGCCGTGTCGCGCGTGTCACGGTTGCTATTGCGCTGCTCCGGCGCGGCAACACCCTTCTGTACTTCCGCTCGGCGAGAATGGTCGGTGTCGTACAATCCAAGAATCCGCTCCTTGTGCGGTGACGATGGGAACACGGCGAATTAGCGTACATTGTACGTCGTAAACGCGATTGCGTTGTACAGGTACTCGAACAGCACCTCGTACTTCCGCTCGGTGAGAATGATCTGTGCGGCACAGATATCGGTTTGCGTACGGAAGTGATGTGTTCTTCCGTTCAGTAGGAGGTGCCCGTGTCGTCGTACCGTCCGGCTAATGGCAACGATAGCGCCGAAGCAAACCTGATTGTGCTTCGCTGGAAGTTCAGTCACAATATGCTGCGGCACCTGCGTCTCTCTCCCAGGCGCGGAGGGATGTACCTGCGTTCAATGAGGGTGATCTGTGTCACGATTCCAAAAGATTGTTGCCGGCGCTGATTACGGCGAGTGGTTTGCGGACTGGCCGCGATTTCGCGGCCAACGTAGATTCACCCGATATATGCACATCTGTAGGCAGCTTCAGGGTACGCGGGTTGTGTGTAAGCTCTCCCGATAGATAGCGCAGCGGGGTGCGATTCCCTGCTATCGGGCCACAGTACTAATACCGGAGTTGGAGGACTCTACGCGTGAATACCTCTCGCCCTGTCGGGACCTAGTACGCTGGGAAGAGCGTACCGGCTGGATTGCCGCACAATGTAGATGCCTGCTGACCATGCCTCATTGCATGGTGTAATGAGGGGAACTCTTCGTCACTGTCCAACGTGGTAAATGCTGCGTTGGTCAAACATGTGGAGCGCGTAGTGCGAATCTACGCATGGTCGCCAACCGTTTTCTAGAGCCCCAACCGATCGCGACGCGCGGGGTAACTTCGGAAACGGACTGCCGTGAGGCAGAATCATGCGCGTGACACGTCAAGAGCGTGGGTCATGCGTCGCACCCATGTCGAAGCCTCTTCGTGGCGGGTGTATCCACGTTGCAGCAATGCAGCGGCTAATTCGACAACAGCGAGGATGCAATGCAGGACAGTGAGCTCGTGTGCCGTGTTGTCTGCGCTTGGACGGCGCAGGCGTTCGTCGGTGGTGCGATCGGCGGTATCGCCGGGGTCGCCACCAAGGGCAAGCCCCTTCGTGTCCAGGCGCTCGGACTCCTGGGCGCCCTGACCATCGCGCACAACATCAACGAGCGCGTGTTCGACGCAGGGTGGGCGCTCGGTGGAAAGCTGTACCACCGCTTCTTCACGGTGCGGGCGTAACCATGTCCGCCAAGTGTAAGCACGGGCACGTGGGGTACTGCGGCTTCTGTCGGGCGGAAGCCGCGCCGAAGTGTAAGCACGGCCACCCGTTCTACTGTGGTCACTGCGGAGCGGTAAAGAGATGAGTCCTGCAGCGCGAATTCGCAAGCTGGCGCGTGTGATGCTGCGTCAGCGGTGCCGGCCAAAGTGGGTGTCCGAGAACACGGGCATCCCTCTGGACGTGGTGGAAGCCATGGCCCAGAAGATTTCGGCGAAGAAGGCGAAGCCGCCGAAGTCGTACACACGAACGGCGCGCGCCCTCGCTCTGGTGAAGGAAGGCTGGACGGTGTCGCAGGCGGCGGAGGCCGTGCGCATTTCGTACAGCGCGGTTCTCAGAGCCGCGTACCAGCACGGCGTGTTGACGCGGGGCGATCTGCGTCATCGTAAGCCGGACCCCAACTGCAAGACCGCCGAAGCGCTGAAGCTGTGGCTGTCCGGCTGGGCCGTCGCGGATGCCTGCAAGCATGTGGGCATCAAGCGGCAGGGGCTGTACAGCCGCATCAAGCGCGAGAAGCTGGAGCGTCCGCAGGACCCCGTTTCGTGAACCAGCAAAGCCGGTTTATCCGCAGTCTGGGCGACATCTGCTACGTTATGCGTTCCAAGTTCCGGCATGTTTCTCGGGCGCCGCGCTACACAGTAGACGTCCGCGGCCTTTCGATCAGCAAGCGGATGTACCTCGTTCGTATCTCGAGAAAGTGAAAACGTTGTGGCGAGACAATTTTTCGCGCGCATCGAGGTGTATTTGGTGTCGATTGGAGCGGCACTTTCTACAAACGAGCACAGTGCCGCTTGTTCGGCGCCCGTCGAGGCGCCCAAGACCAACACGGACAAGGAGCGCGGCATCAAGACGTTCTACAACGTCAGAACGCTGTTCAAAGCGTCGATGCTCGAGTGGGAGGTGACGCTGCTTCCCAACTTCTTCGTCGATTCCAGGGGCGTCTACCGCAGCGGCGCGGCCGAAAAGATCGGAACGATCCGGGCTCGTGTGCTGCTGACGGAAAGTTCTGCGCTGGATGTCATGCGCATCTTGATGCGCACCAACGTGACCTTCAAAGTCGAGTCCGTACACGCAGAAGACGGCCTTCCGTACAAGTTCGCCCTCCTGTCGGATGAGGATTCCAAGAGGCTCAAGGAGGTCGTCGATGCCCAAGACGAATGATCGCCCGCCGACTGTACGGACGCAACAGCGGCAATTTCGGGAAGTAACTGTGCGGACGGTCTACATCGTGGAGACCCTCATTCCCACAGATCCCGGTGACCCCGTGTGCTACCTGCAAGAAGTCCACGAAGTCTCTTCCAACGAATCCTTCGTGGGATGTCGGTGAGCCTTCGTACAAAGCCGCGTCGCTTCTATTACCGTGGTGGCAGTTGGTACATCGACGCGCCACGCGGGATGCGCGTGGCGTCTTGCTTCATCCTCGCGCCGGCGTACCGGGCCGGCGAGTTCGGGTTGCGATGTACGATCAAAGTGCGGAAACCATGGTAAATCATAAGCCGCGTCGCGTCTCCCGTGGCGACAGTTGGGACAACAACGTGCCGTCCTGGGTGCGCGCGGCGGCTCGCGTCCTCTTCGAGCCGGCGTACCGGCTCGACGTTCTCGGGTTCCGATGTGTGGTTTTCGTAAAACGCGTACGATGGGAAATCGTGTAGGATCGTATCGCGTCATCCGTGGCGGCACTTGGTACGACCGCAGGTCGGTTTGGGTGCACATGGCGGCTTGCAGCGTTGGCAAGCCGATAGGCCAGTACCGCGTATTCGGGTTCCGGTGCACAGTTTTCGTAAGGCGGGCACGATGAAAAGCCGTGCAAAACCGTATCGCGTCTTCCATGGCGGCTGTTGGAAAGACAACAGGCCGTCCTGGGTGCGCGCGGCGGCTCGCGTCCTCTTCGAGCCGGCGTACCGGCTCGACGTTCTCGGGTTCCGATACGTTCTTCTCGCAAGACGGAAACCATGGTAAATCATAAGCCGCGTCGCGTCAGCCGTGGCGGCGGTTGGGTCATCCTCGTGCCGTCCTTGGTGCGCGCGGCGGCTCGCGGCATCATCGGGCCGTCGTACCGGAACCGCGTACTCGGGTTCCGGTGTGTGTTTGTTTTGAGGAGGGTACGGCCGTAAATGAATTCAAACGAACTTCGGAACCGCGTCTTCTGTGGCGGCGGTTGGGACTACGACGTGCCGTTCTGGGTGCGTGTGTTGGCTCGCGGCATCCTCGAGCCAACAGACCGGCGCGACGAGCTCGGGTTCCGGTGTGTGCTCATTGTACGGCGGGCACGGTCGTAAATGAACCCTGGCAGCCGTCAGCGGCCCTGGCACCGCGTCTTCCGTAGTAGCAATTGGCACGACAATGTGCTGTATCGAATGCGCGTGACGCCTCTCTACACGGACGTGCCGGCGGGCTGGGAAGTTGTGCTCGGGTTCCGATGTACGATCAAAGTGGGGCGCTGTGGTAAATCGTAAGCTGTACCGTGTCTTCCGTGGCGGCAGTTGGTCCAGCCTCGTGCCGTCCAGGGTGTGCATGGCGGCTCGCGGCAGCTTGAGGATGCCGGACTGGTCCAACGGTCTCGGGTTCCAGTGTGTGTTCGTTACGCAACAGGTGCGGCCAAAGTGAAAAAACAGTCCTTTCGGCCTTGTCTACGGCGCTTGCTGGGGAAATACGGACCGGCGTGCGCCGGGCTGCAATGTCCCATGCCCGCTTTCAATTCGTGATAGTGACGTCGCCCCTCGACTCATCCTAGTACGGATACATGTAAATGCCGGCAATCACAACCCTGCTTCGCGTCTGTCGTAACTTCAACTGGTTGCGCAATTACCGAGGATGGGTGCGCGATTTTCAACGGGCATTCGTGTTGTTGTGATTTCGCGCCGGTAGCTCAGCGGCAGAGCGCCTCGCTTACACCGAGGTGGTCGCAGGTTCGATCCCTGTCCGGCGCACTATGAATGCTTCTACAAAGTTGCGAGTAAATATCCACACCGCTTCCTGGGCCAACACAGTGTCCGGCCGCTTGGTTGACTTTCCTTACGTACAGTGGTTGCGGGTTTCAAATAGCACGCTTTGCGGCGCTCGGCTGATTGTGCGCAAAAGATGAGTCGCAAAACGCCTTTCGCTTTCGACGTCCATCGAAAGCGTCCTCGAATCCGCGTCCCCATGTACCCGTCTAATGGTTTTTGGGGGCGCATAGGGATTAAAACTGACTTCAAACCACCGGCTAACGGCTTTCCATGGGCCAGTGCGCGCTTGATCGTGTCCACATTTCTCCCGAAGAGGTAAACAGTGTACGTACTGACGCGCGTGTGGTGTGCGTACGCTGATGTGTACGCGTGGCTCGACCCTGCGTCCATTGTGGACGTGCTGTGGAATCTTCAGTGAGCTTCAGACGCCGAGACTGCTACATTGCTAGTGTCGCGATCAGGGATTTGTGTCTTCTCCGGCGCTCCCTATGCTCGCCGGAATGGGGGTTTGCGCGTTGGCGTTGTGTGGGAAAATCAGGCGGCTTTGTGGGCGCTGCTCGTCTGATTTGTACGAGGTGTAAATGAAAATGGCCATGTATCGGTGCCAGTACGGAGGCTCGGCCAACTCTGCCTTCCCAGAAGGGCTGGCGTACCGTACACGCCTTCGTGTTTGCGAACGTCGCGTATTCTCGATCGGGCGCGTCAAGGGGGCTACGTTTCGTTTGGTGTTCGCCGGGCGTGTAAACCGTGAAACAGTACAAACTTAGGCGCGCACGCGGCGCTGCAGCATTCCCAATAGCTTATCGTGCAAACGCACGATGCATGGTTCTGTGCCCGAAAGTACAGTTGCACGAGCGTGATCGCTGGATCAGCGTCCGGCTCGCCGTAATTGTTCGGTGATCTCGCACTTCATTGTTGGAAGTTTGAAATCAGTACATGGGCGCCTCCCATCCTCCGGGTGTCCGTGTACTGATTCCAGGCTTTGCAACACTGTGTTGCCGCCTGCGGAGGAGAGACTCCCATGTCCAAGGATGAGATCAAGCACGTCACCCGCACCATGGTCGCGCACGAGCTGTTCCGGCTGTGCTACTACACGCCCGGCGACAACGGCCGCGGCGTGCCGGCGCACTTCGAGGGGGCGCCCGGCGTCGCGAAGACCGCCTTCGCCGCGCAGTTCGCCCGCTCCGTCGGGGCGCCGTTCCTGCACCTGAACGCCACGATGAAGGGCGAGGGCTACTTCGGCGTGGTGCCCGTCCCCGTCAAGCGCGACGACGGGACCACCGAGCTCCAGTTCCCGGTGCCCGCCGCGATCCACGAGATGAACCGGCTCGGCCGCGGCATCATCGTGTTCGACGAGTACAACTCGACCCCGGGCAACATGCGCGCCGCCATGCTGGGCACGCTGCAGGAGCGCGTGTTCGGCGACGTGCAGCTCCACCCCGGCATCTGGGTGGTGGCGCTCTCGAACCCCGTGGGCATCGGCACGCACGCCACGCCCATGTCGCTCCCCGAGTCCAACCGGTTCGTCCACTTCAAGTGGCCCTGCGTCAGCACGGACGAGTACTTCCAGTACCTGCAGGACTCGGCGATCAACTGGTCGCCGGACTCCATGCGGCCGAAGATCGAGTACGGCACCGGGCTGGACGCCCAGGACCGTGAGGTGCACAAGAAGTTCGCGTCGGCGTTCGCGGCTTCCGTCGTCGCGGCCAAGCAGTTCATGCCGCTGTGCTTCACCGCCCTGCTCGCCTCCGCGGGCACCAAGGAGGCGTCGAAGGACGCGGAGAACGCGCTCCTCGTGCTGCCCACCAAGAACGCGAAGAACACGGCGGCCCCGTTCCCGTCGCCGCGTTCGTGGTCGAACACGATGCGGCTCCTGGCCACCATCGAGATCCTCTGCCCGGCGGACGGGTCGGTGAACGTCCCCGGCGGCGTGATCCGCGGGGACGCGCTGCGGGAGCTCAAGCAGCAGCTGCAGATCGCCGTCATCGAGGGCGCGATCGGCGAGGGCGTCGCGTCCGCCTTCCTCGACTGGAAGGCGGACATGGCCGTGCCCGACATGGACGCGTGGCTCGGCGCGGACACGGCCGCGTGCCTGAACACCGTCGAGTTCGACGTGGCGCGAACCGACCGCACCCTCGTCATCCTCGAGTCGGCCGCCCTGCACCTCGTGTCGCAGCCGCCCGAGCGCGACATCTTCGTCAAGCGGGCCGCGGAGAACCTGTGGCACGTGCTCACCAAGGCGCACAAGCAGACGCAGTCCGCCGAGGTGGTCGCCATCGCGGCGGGCCACCTCATCCGCGCCGCCGCGGCCATGAACGTGGCGAGCCGCCGCGACTACGGCCTGATGACCAAGGTGAGCCAGGACCTGATCCGGCAGGTGCTCCCCTCGGCCACCATGGGCAACGCCAACGCCAAGAAGAAGTGAGAGCATGGTCAACAAGCAAGTACAGCTGACCGGGCCGCAGATCGTCTCCGCCGCCCGGCAGCGCATCCGCAACGCGGCCCCGTTCCTGTACACGTCGCTGTGCAAGCTGGCGTTCCTGTACAGCGACGACATCCGCCTGCCCGTCAAGAACGAGAAGGGTGAGGTCGAGCTGCGTTCGACCTGCGCCGTGACGGACACGGGCATCCTCATCGTCAGCCCCGCATGGATCGCAGAGCAGGCCGCCACGTACCCCAAGTACGTGGTGGAGATCGTGGCCTTCATGCTGGCGCACGAGACGCTGCACTACGTGCTGCGTACGTGCAAGCGGGCGGCGCAGCTGTTCGGCGGCAGGGCGATGACGGACGCCGACTACATGGTGGCGAACATCGCCGCCGACCTGTGCATCAACGAGATCGTCTCGCAGCTGAACCTGTCCGCCGACCCGAACTGGAGTTCGAGCCAGAAGGACATGATCGGCGTCTGGCCTGAGCACTACCAGCTTCCCAGCGGCCTCTCCTTCGAGGCGTACTGGCATCTGCTGGACAAGAAGCGGCCGCCGGCCCCCAAGAACGGCGCCAAGCCCGGTAGTGGGGACTGCGGCTCCGGCGCGGTGGGCAAGTCCTCCGAGCAGGAGAACGAGGTCATCAAGAAGGCCGGGTACGGCCGCCACGTGAAGTCCGAGGCGGAGGCCGAGCACATCGCCCGCGGGTTCGCGAACGACGTGAAGAAGGCCACGGAGCTCGGCCGCGGCGACGTGCCGGCCGGGCTGGCGGTCGAGGTGGACGTCGCTATCGATCCGCCCAAGGTGCGTTGGGAGGAGCAGGTGCGCCGACAGGTGCGCACCGGCATCCTGTCGGCTCCCGGCCGCGACGTGAGCGACTACAGCCGCCTGAACAAGAAGGCGGCCGGCCTCGGGTTTGGACTGGGGGTGCCCTTCATCCCCCACCACAAGGCGTTCGTGCCTACCGTGGCCGTGATCCTGGACACGTCCGGGAGCATGGCCTGTAACAACGCGCTGGGTCTCGCCCTCATCGAGATCCGAGAGGTGCTCAAGCAGGTCGGCGGTCGCATCCGGTTCATCAGCGTGGACTGCAGCGTGCACAGCGACGAGCAGATCAACAGCTTCGAAGAGCTGATGCAGACGGTCAAGGGGGGCGGTGGCACGGACATGAACCCGGCCTTCGAGCTGGTGGCCGGCAGCCTCACCAACGCTCGATCTCCGTTCCCGCGGCCCTCCCTCGTGATCTGCGCCACGGACGGGGAGATTTCGCAGGTGCCCGACTGTGGGGTGCCGACGATCTTCCTCGTCATCAATTCGTGCGAGCCCACGTGGATGCGCGAAAACCACACGTGGGCCGAGATCATCCACATCAACCCCTCGGAGCTGGCACCCCCGTGAGGTGCCAGCTCTTTCTCTAACAACAGCGTTCGGTGTGTAGGGCATTACGGACAAGCCCCGCACACCCCCAATGGAAACAGGTATGAGCGACGACAAGATCAGCGTGGAGCACGATTCGAACCTCGGCAACTACAGGCTCAAGGTCGTGGTGAACGACGAGGGCCTGGACAGCCACCGGGGGAGGGCCAAGATCGGCCAGAAGGTGGCGAAGCCGTGGCACACGGTGGCGGAGACGACGGTCTCCGCCCTGTCCGGCAACCACCTCGCCATCCTCGCCGAGCAGATGGCCGCCCTGTACGCGTCCGGCGCCGCGGACTTCGCCGAGACGGGCAACACGCCCAACCTCGACGGCTGGCAGCTCGAGAAGAAGGGGCGTGCCAGCGCGAAGTTCATGAAGGAGCGTGCCGTGACGCGGGTCGTCGCGGTGGACCCGAACGACCCCAGCTACGAGGTCGTCCTGGCGACGCACGTGCCCGAGATGAACGCCGGGGACACCATCGACATCCCCATGTGCCGCCCCGTCAACATGACGGCAGGCGCGATGCCCAAGGGTGGCAGGAAGGGCAAGAAGGGCGGGGCGCCGCCGAGCGAGGTCGAGGTCGTCGAGGTCATCGAGCTGGCCTTCGTGCCGGCCGGCGAGTACCTCGCGGGCGAGGAGAGGAAGCCCACGTACGTGGACGCCTTCTTCGCGGCGCTCGACCCCGTCACCGTGGGGCAGTTCCGTCACTTCGTCGAGATGACGGGCTACAACGCCGGGGGCAACTGGAAGCAGCCGGGCTTCCCCCAGAACGACCGCCACCCGGTCGTGTGCGTCTCGCACTACGACTCCATGGCGTTCGCCAGGAGTATCGGCCTCTCCCTGCCCCTGCCGGACCACTGGCAGAAGGCGGCGCGCGGCACGGACGGCCGCGACTACCCGTGGGGCAACGACCTGCCGTCCGGCCCCGAGGGCAACGAGTACCTGCACTGGTCGGGCTCGGGCGTCCAGCAGACGGGCACCTGCGAGGTGGGCATCCACCCCAAGGGCAACAGCCCCTACGGGCTGCACGACTGCGCGGGCAACGTGTGGGAGTGGTGCGCGGACGAAGAGGACTATTCTCGCCTCTTCGAAGCGCCCTTCGAGCGCATCGTCCACGTGGAGTAGCTGCGGCTGCTCCTGCCGGCGTACGGTACCTGTCTGGTTGCGTGGGTGCGTCAGACAGCTCGGATTCGACTTCCGAGGCCGGCTCCACATGTACGTAAAGCGCTCTGGTTTTGAACTAACCGAATGGAACTCTAAACAATTCAACTGGTACCACGCTCTTGTTAAAAGCTCTTTGCCCAGATCCTCCGCATCCTGGCGGGTACTGCCGATCTGGGAGCCACTTACTTGGGATGTCCATAACCGCAAAAGCATACTCACCAGCTCTCCACGCCTTGCCGTGCTGGTAAGTGCCCGGTTGCGTCCGTGAAGTTCATTAAACGTTCCGGCTTCGAATTTGCCGACTGGGAAGCTCGCTCTTTCTACTGGGGCGAAATTATGCGGGCGCGCTGGTGCATCGAAGATTACCGGGTAAAGCCGAATCCGACGTCCGGCTACAGGTACATCATCGTCGTGGTGCGCTCGTGAAAAGACAGCCTGAGCGAAGGTGGGTATACGACGGTTTCGAGCTGGGCGACTGGACGAATCAGCCCACCTTCTGGGTACTCGCCACATCGACCCCTCCGGATGAATACAGTAGTCCGCGTCTCGTGGTGGTCGTGCACGTAAGAATGCGAGCCAAGACATGAGTCTGTGGTCGATGAACGTTGTTCAAGGCCGGCCGGTCGGTAGCGGTGTTCCGGAGCGTAAAAACATGCGCCCTCAAGCCCGCTGTACAGGGATGTGGGAAACTCCGGGCGGTGCCGTCTATTACTACTACCGAGCAATGTCGCTGGTGCGGCGCTCACACCGCGTCACACGTGTTACGTTTGCAGCAGGCACCCGGCTGGTGTTGCTGTGAAACGCAGCGTGACGCCTTCTAGTCGTACAGTTGCGTGCTGGTTTACTCACGAAATGATGTTCGACAGCCGCGTTGGTGTAAAGGGATGCGTCTTTGCATAGTTCGCGTAAATCGTGGTGCCCTGTCCTCGCCATTGGTGAGCAAATGAAACAAGTGCGCCCTTACCGCCGGAGCGGCACGTACATGCTGATGACGTTCTATTGGATACGTCCAGAAACTGTGCCTATTGGCGCCCGTGCTCGAGACAAACGAAGGTCGGTGCGAGTTGCTTTGATGGTGCGTAAATGAGTGCCGGTAAGCGACCGTCCGTGTCGTTCGCCAGATACATGACCGGCCACCCTATCTGGGCACGTTTCTGCGTGACTGCCGAACACCGTATCAACCTTTCCAGAACGCTCTCGTGCCGCGTAGTTGTAAGGTGTGCGAATGTCCGTAACTGAACCGACAGGACCCTACATCGTGCTGGGTCTGCACACGACAGATTTCCTGCGCAGTATGCGCTTTGTTACATGGCGTATACACCGCGTAGCCGCCTCCAGAAAACGAACCGTACGCCTCATTCTCAGGAGGATTCCGTGAACATCTTTCTCCCGGACACGAACGAAGTCCACAAGGGCGTCTGCGGCGCCATCGTTTCGTGGGAGCTCGCGCGGGCGGTGGACTACCGCTCGTTCTCCGTGGGCCTCGCATCCCTCGACATCAAGGGCGTGAACATCCCCCCGCCCGCCACGACCAACAGCGCGCTGTCCCGTGTGCTCGACGCCGAGTACGCCGACCGCAACTGCCTCGTGAAGCCCGTCAAGCTCCAAGGGGCCGCGGGGCAGGTCAACGGGTTCGCCGTCATGCCCAAGTCCAAGAGCGACGGCCGGCTCGCGTTCGTGGCGAACTTCTACGTGTACGTCGAAGAGGTCCACGACATCGTCGTGGACGACAAGGGCAAGGAGCGCGAGGGCGACCTGCTCGAAGCGATCGTGCAGGTCGAGCCGCCGAACGAAGAGGTACGCGAGCGCCTGCAGACCCTCTTCGACGTGGCGATCCTCGGGCTCGGCAGCATGGAGCAGAGCCTGTGGCTCACCGCGCTCGTCAAGGGCACGCTGCGTGGGGTGTCCATGCCCGGCGGTCACGGGCACTTCTTCGTCGGCCGTAACGAGCTGCCCATCTGGCGTTCGGTCAAGAGCGTGTGTACTCAGCACGGCATCCGCATGTACGAGACGCCCGCCATGAAGTCCGCTGAGGCGGTCGAGGCGGTCGTCGAGGGCCTGCGTCAGACCATCGCGGCGGAGCACGCCGCCCTGTCCGCCGACCTCAGCGAGTACGCCACCCGGCTCGCTGAGGGCAAGAAGGTGCAGAACCGCGTCCTGGACAACCGCCAGAAGCGCGTGCAGGAGATGGTGGAGCGGCTCGAACACTATGAGTCGCTCTTCGAGATGCGGCTCAACGACCTCCGCGCGAGCGTGGATCAACTCCGCATCGGGTACGGCATGTCGGAGCTGGCGCAGATTACCTGATACCAAGTTCAACATGAAGCGCCGAACACACGCGCGTGCCGTAGGCGGGACTACCCCCTTCGACCTACGTGACAAATCCCTTTACCATGTGTGGATTTTCCCGAACATGCGCATTTCTGTATATGAAAAATCCGTACGCCTGTTTGTGGCGCACAGGCAAACGTAACTACAGTGCAGGCGGTTATGCAACCGCGTGATACGCGCAACACGCGGCGTATTTACGGTCGCGGTGTGGGCATGGTCTGCCACTTCGAGTGCGTCGCAAAATCCATCTACCACAAGTGGGTTTTCCAAAACCGACGCATTTCTACGTATGAAAAATCCGTACGCTTGTACATGGTGCTCAAGTGCAGCGGCGACGACATTCTTTCGTAGGATGCGGTAGTTATGCCCGGTGGGAGCGGTTGGTGAATCACTGGCGCGTCTCCGCTGACATAATCGGATTTGGGTGGCACGGAAACGATCGTTACGGCGTCAGGATCTGCGTAGTAAAGTGTGTAAGCAGGCGATAAGATGAAGCATCGGTGGTGGTTTGCAAGCAGGTGTAACTACGGCGTAAGTAATCAATCAACCCACGACTGGTACGTACGCTACGCGTTGAAAACATGGGTGCTTAAAGGATTCCACAAGCTCAGCGTAAGAACTTTTGTGGCGAAAGTGCGCGTGTAGTCAAATGAGCGTCCGCGATCCAGCTTTCGCGGGCGAGCATAGTTACATAGCACGTAATCGGCCAGCGATTGCGTGGCGGGCGTGGCGAGACATAGCAATACTGTACTGGACACGCTCTCGCCGCTTTGGTGTGAGGATCTACATAGTACAAAAACAATGGGGCGCATGAAAATTCGCGAACTGCCGTTTTCAGTTCTGGCATGGTTCAATTCAACCAGTTTCGAGCGCGCAGCATGTATCTACGCGCCCTGGTCCCTAACTAGCACAAGACTCCCAACACGTATGTGGATCGGAGCATCCTTTCGCGTGGCTGTGACGCTGCGATGAAAAGTCGTGTATTTTGTCTGCAGTACATGACGTTTACGGCCGAAAATCGTACTGCACACTACTGGCATTTTACCGGCTCTTTCTACGGTTCCAGAGTGCGCGGGTTTCGCGTGTTGACGGTGCTGCGGTGAAGTACTCTATCCGTTTTCGGGGGCTGTACCCTTTTCCAGACTGGCTGTATTCGTATCGCAAAACTTCTGAGTGGGAAACTTCGGAATCTTATATTCGCGTCAGTAACTGGGCGCGCGGGTTTCGCATGTCGGTAGTGCTGCGATGAAGCATCCTGACCGTCGAGTGCTGTACATGTTTCCGGATTACGCGTACACGCGTAATCACTATCCCAATAACTGGGATCGTTGGTACGCTAGCCAGATTGCTTCCAACCGAGGGCGTGGTGTTCGGCTGGCAATTCGTCTGCTCCACAATGTCACATGAAACAGAAGTTCATTTACGTCCTTAGTCACCGAACATCCGACCGTTGGTTTCTTAAAACGTTCTGGGACCCTGCTTCGGCCTATCAAAGCGCCCGAACACACGTCAACACGTCGCGCAATGCACACAGCGTTCGCGTAGTTCTTCGGGCGCGTTGCCAATGAGGCGGCGGGTCTTCTGTACCGGTGGCAATTACAAAACCGAGCGAAAGCTTCGGTTGAAAAGCGTTATTGCGTTCAACGATGGTATGTGGCAGATGCCTGCCCGTCCCGGCAGGCTTAGCATGCGCTTGTTTGCAGTACTGCACGTACGTCCGGGTTGTTAGCTCAGTCGGTAGAGCAGCGGACTTCAAAAGGAGCCTTTTCGTAGTAATACGGATCGTGAATCTTGCTGTATGCTGGAACACCCTTAGAGCCTTTGGTACCGAGCGCGGTAAAAACCCAAAGGATTGGGCAATCAGCAGGCAATCTCGTTGGCAGCTAACCCTGTACTTCGAGCAAGCCCTCAGAGACTATACGCAAGACACCCCACCGGGTAAGCCGAGGGTGATGAGATAGTCCAGACCGCAACGTAAGGCCGGCGAAAGCCGGTGCGGTAGGTTAATCCGTTGGTCGTGGGTTCGATCCCCACACAGCCCACCGAGGAATTTACTGTATGAAATTTCGATATCGAGGAATCTGTAGCTCGCAGTGGGAGTGTAGCGCTAAGCGTGCACTGCGTTTGACTGACACCGCCATTCTCGGTGCCCCCTATCGTTCTCCGGTAAAAGGCGTCCGCCTGCTGGTCGTGAAAGCCCGTTAGGAACTCTGTCCGATGGAATTTCGGTACCACAAGGTCTACAGCTGCCGGTACACCGACGAGCAGGTACATTTCGCACGCCTAGTTGCGGGCGTTGTGCGGTGCGGAAACTACTCTCCCGACGAAACCGGCGCGCGTGTGTACTTCGTGAAAGCGCGGCGTAAGCCAGCATGCAGAGCGTAACTTTTCGCGCGCTTTTTGGTATTCGCTACATGAGCGTGCTGCCTGAATATGCACGTTGCTACCAATATGCCTTGTGGCCCGTGCGGCGCGTATATTGCTCGGCTGGCGTCCGTACATGTATTGCAGGAGGCCGCATCCGTGAGCTCCGCTGAAGTGAAAAATAAACTGGTGCTATCGGCCAGAATCTACGTGCCCAGTTACCACTTCGGCGGAGTATCCTATAGTGCCGTCCATTCGTACAAATCTGATCGTAACAAGCGTGTACTTGATACATGCCGCATGTACTTGGTGTACGCTAAGCGCCTCTGATGTGCGTGCTGGAGTGCCCGAGTGGTCGAAGGGACCGGTTTTGTAAACCGGTAGCGAAAGCTCGCCGCAGGTTCGAATCCTGTCTCCAGCTCTGTGTACCGAAAATTCATTTCCGTGGCGAAGAGCTACGCGTACTTCCGGTCGTCAATTCTCCACCCCGCCAAACTGAAGGTACTGCACCGCACCACAAACCTCGCCCACGTCGTGACATTTCGGACAAGTGTTACTTTGCCGCGCCTGTCATCTCGCGTATGCTGCAAAGTCGGTGTTCCGCGGTGAACAGCTACTCGCAAGCTTCATTACGGGGCGCTTGGAGCGCGCAATTTTGGGCGTTCTACGGAGCCTTGTACCGTTACGACGCACACGGACTCGACAGAGCGCCTCGAGACATCTTCGGACGATCCACAGGATTTCGATGCTCACTCATCTGCATCCCTCTCTCGAAACGGCACACTCGGTAGAATCCGCCCTGGACAAGCTGCTGGAACTGGAAGGGTACGCTGTGTGCCCTCCACGATTCCACGTCAGGACCAAGAAAGGTCGTCCGGTGATGTACCTCGTCCTGGAAGACCGCGTCGTGGTGCTGGAAGCGTCCGCAGGCCGCCCCGTACCCGCAGACTTGATCTGGTCGTAACCAAGCGCACCGCACATGATTCGGGAATCTTATCGCTACCTCTACGCAGGGCGCTGTTGGGACGAAACGGACATTTTCAAAGCTGTGTTCCGCGAACGGTACACGTACTCGCGGTACCGAATGGTTTTCTGGGCGTCTTTTCGGGCCGTTGTACGGGTGCGCAGTGCCTAATCGCATTCGCCGCCACGCCATCATCTGCTCTTGGGATGAAAGAGCTGCCCATCCTGGCGCACGCGAACTCGCGTACCCTCGCCGCGAAATTCAACTTTGGTGGATGTCCTTTCGCCTCGTTGCCACAGTGCATGTGCGGTGTTCACGATGATGCTAAAAAACTTTCAGGCATGCTCTGCTTGGGATGGGGGAAAGCGCGAGAACGTACACAACCGCCAGCACCTCTGGCACCGTTGTCACGGCCTCCGGTGGGCGTCCTTTCGTGTCTTTGTCGTAAAGAAAATGTTGCGTCTGTGACAGTACGTAGAAGTTCCATTTTGGTGTATTGCTCGTGGGACGAAAGTGCTTTGGGTTACTACCGACGCAAATGGTCTCGCCGAGTGCAGTGGTTGTCCTTTCGTCTGATCGAGGTAAAAAGACGTGCGTAAAATTAAAGTCCATGTTCGCGCAACACATACGATGTGGTGGAGGTCCCGCTACATGCGCGATTTTCCAGCGTGGCTACAGCGTTCGCTGCGCGAATCACTTGCCGTGTCCGTGCGCGTGTATGCGAAGGGTGTGTGCACATGAAACACACAGTACGCCTTGCATCGTCTTGGGTCTGGGTTAGTTTTCTAGCCGCGCCATTTTCCACCCGACAAGTCCATGTGCGTGCCACCGGACATGGGATGCGGCTCTGCGTGTCCCGTTAAAACCAGTTGGCATGTTCTAGCAAGAAGTGGCATAGTCCGCTCATGGCAAAAGTAATCCACCATCCCGGCGCCCACTCTATTCAGGAGATCGCCGAAAAGATGGGCATTTCTCTGCGAACGCTGTTCAACTGGCGCCGAGAGGGGCTCGAGTCCTTCAAGGGGGCGCTTGGAGCGGTCTATATCCCTGCAGCTGCTCTCGAACGCAAGCTGGGGTCTGAAACGTACAGACACTACTTCGGGCAGCCGGCCGCGCCTTCACAAAGCCATGTCGAAAGCTAGTCCCTTCAAACCAACGGTCTCGTACGACATGTACGCGTCGCTTCGCTGGCCTTGGAAATTAGTCGAACTCCCAGGTCAACATCGCAACATGGACGGTGGCAGCCCCCGTATCATCCTCGTCCGAGCACGACGACCATGAGTGTACGGACTAGAGTAGGTTGGGTGCCGGTAGCATGGCCCCATTGGCGCGCTACCGTGGTCACCGTGTGTCATGCCTTTTCGGCGCCCTCTAAACGGTACAACAGCCGGCACGGGAGCGTACGTCTGGCGCTGATCTGCGCCAGAGAACGAGAATAGACGGCGTGATGGTAATATCTGCCAGCTGGTCTAGTAATATGTACGTCGTAAGAGTCTCTTGGGTGCTCGGCAAAAGACGACGTCTAGGATGCGTGACATTACGCGCAGTCTTGTGCGCGAGCTCTTAATCCACATCTGATGAAAACGCGCCGCCCTAAAATAGAAGCAGCCTATTTGTACATTACCGGCGATGTGCACGACTCCAGAAAGTCCGTGCTGGCTGTAGCGACTTGGTTTGTAGACTACGCCAAACTCCAGAGCTGGCGAGTACGCGGTACATTCCGCTTGGTGTTGTAAATGATAAAACAAGGCGTGCGTGCAGACTCCTGCAAACCGACAATAGCATTTGCGTTTTCTGCGAGACACCTCTATTTCATATACTCGGGATTGCGTACGTATACGTACGTACGCAATCCCGAAGGTACACTGCGGCTGGTATTGAGGCGTTCATGAAAGGCATGCGACCGTTCAATGCGGTAAAGCTGACTTGGTTTCACAGTCAACCTTGGATGCACCCAGCTTTCATGACGTGCAAGCGCGCACGAGCTACACTGAGTGTTCGCCTTACAGTTCAACCTGCAGCAAAGTTGCGTGTACGGTGTTTGTGAAAGTGGCGTTTTTCATTCCGGTGACGTGCTGGGCGAACAAAGACGAACGCTGCATGTCGATCTTTGGAAAGCGCTACGATCTTAGAGGCAGCACATTGAGCATTGTCGGTACACGTTACGTGGTACGCTCGGCAGTATCATGCACATCCAGGTAGGTCATGCATACGCCAAAGTGGAGGGCGCCACAGCGGCGCAGGAGGCATGGCTCTCCAAGTTTCTACGGTTTTCTTCCACATCTCACCACGGTGTGGAAAAAAGCCAACCTCTCTATGTCCGTCGCAATGCCCAATTTCTCTTTCCGGCTGGTTTGTACGGCCGCGTTGTCAAAGCCCTACGCGACGAGGGCGTAGATGTCAGCGTCATTCTCCGGCCCGTAAACGCCGTAGCGACGCTGTACGAACCGAAGAACGGTAAACCGCTCTACCCCCATCAGAAGGCTGCTGTAGAGGCCATCCTGTCGGCGCCCAGGCCGCGCGGCATCATCCGACACGCGACCGGTACGGGAAAAGGCACGCTCATCGCGTATCTCTGCGGGCTCTACGCCCAGAGTAACGTGTGCGTTATCGTGACCTCACAACGTCTTGCCCGCGAGATGCGAGATCGGATCAAAGATGTCACAGGCGAAACGCCGGGGATTGTAGGGGCAGGTTTCCATGAAACGACGACAAGGGTGGTCGTGGCTGTCAACACGACCCTTGGTCGCTGGGCCATATCCGGCAAGCACCAGGGGTTTTTCAGCCGCTTTTCGGTTGTGCTGGGTGATGAAGTTCACGGGGCCGCAGGGGACGGTTATTATCGGGCACTTCTGAAGTTTCAGAATGCCGGCGTGCGTCTGGGACTTTCTGCTACACACGATGGGAGAAGTGATGGCCGCACGGTCTTCATTCACGCTGTCTTCGGACCCGTCCTACATCAATACGACATGGGTGCCGCAACCAGGGACGGTATCCTTGCGGCACCGACGCTACGCATGCCGACTGTGTATCACCGTCCGTATCCGATTCGGGGTACATACACAGATTGGGAACGAGAGTTCGTTGCTAACAACGTATCTCGGAACGCTGCTATTGTCCGAGCTGTCGAGGCTGCCGTCAAGCCGGCCATTGTGTTCGTCCGACTGGAAGAGCACGCCAGTGTACTGGGAGCGCTCCTAACTGCTGCCGGAGTGAATAATGCGGTTGTCCACGGCCGACTCGACGCAAAAGTACTTGATGCGGCCTTGCGCGAGATGGAGCGGGAGGCGTTACCTGTTCTCATTTCCACTCCCCTACTGCGCCAAGGGGTCGATATTCCGACTGTACGCACTGTCATCAATGCCGCGGCAATGAAGGCAGTCATCGACACGATCCAAAAGGTTGGGCGAGGAAGCCGGAAAGCCGCTTCCAAAGACTCCTTTACGGTCGTAGACATCCGTGACGTGGGTTGCGGATGTGCAGAGCCAAACCGGCATACGTCTTGTCGCTGGTTCGAGTCCCACACGGATGAAAGATGTAAGGCGTACGCAAAGTATGGTTATGCAACGGCGCCGCTATGAACGGACAGCTGCGAAGAAAGTCGCAATGGCACCATGCCTATGCAACACTCAATGGTGGGGCAGTAACTACATGTACGGAACTGGACTGCCGCGTAGTGCGTCTCGGGAAACGGGAGAAAGAGTGATCCTTTGCATTTCGCCAAAGTCATGACTCCGTCCGTCGTGTGGTACCAAATTCGTTACTTCGTCGATCCTTGGCGTTACCACGTGTCGCTGCGGCGCGGCGGAACAGTTGAAAAATCCCCACGTGTGTACGTGCGGGTACCGCAAAAATGAACATCAAGTACCTTCTAGGGTATCCAACGTGGATAAACGTTTCTATGTGGACTCGTGCGCAAATGGCTGACTACGTAGGCGCACGTGGATGGACTACAAGCGGCAAACACTACCCCCATCAAACATCGGAGCCGTATTCGTTTCGTCTGATTCAGCTGAAAGCAGTCTGTGCTCGACCGTAAGTACGACGCGCTGTTCGCCCTGGCTATCGCACTGCTTTGCGCGCTCGGTTTGTGTTTGGATACATACTTCCTGGGTAAGCAATGAATAACGCAGACCTCGTAAACATGCTGACATCCAAAGACTACCGGATCGCGCAGTCGGATTTCTGGGATATCTCCAGACAAGAGGCGTCCCAAGGCTCTTTTTATGTAGGGCGGGCTGGCTTCAGTGCCGAACTGTGCGACACGTCCATTGACTACGCACTTCCGGTGCGCGTTCCAAACTTCTGCGGTAGTTCGCTGGATTTGAAAGTTCGGCTCACCCTCTACCTCACTTCTTACGGCAGTGTTGGCAACTACAATACGTTCGGCACAACTGCATTTCTGGGAGAACAACCGGTCAACTGGCACACAGTTTCAGCAATGTTTCCGCGCACATCGAGAAGGCTCTGGCGTATCGCAGAGCGGCGTGTGTACCGGGAGCTTGTCCGGTTCTCTGCCAACAAGCCCGCCTGCAATAGATGCGGTCTTCCGCTCAGCCTTCTGTGCTGGCACTACCGCCGAGACCTTTCTGAACTGGCAAACGTGAAATGAAATTCAAGCTCAGACGCCGCCAGTATGGTGGCGGGGCGTACCAAAGCCACTACTCGGAGCGAGTTTCGTGGTGCGCGCACAGAGATTCAGTGCGGCTAATTCTTCTCATCGCTGGAAGGTGCGTGTTGCTGTGAAGGAAAGAATGCAGTTTGGCGATAGCCGCCATTCTAGACGTTGGCACGGCCTGGCGTACACCCTCTTCGAATACAACCGGAGTCGCCTTAGCTCGGACGCAGTGCGGCTAGTCCTGATCTTTGCTAGAAAGTGATAGTGCAGTGAGCAAAGCACACACTGGTCAACAGTACGGCGCAAGCTACGGAGTTGTTACGCGTGGCTTGGTAACTGCTGGTTACGAATTCACCCGCAACCGTCTCTCAACGGATTCACTGCGGTGCACAATTGTCCTTGTCCGCACTTTGCGGCACGGACTGTACAAATGCCGATAAAATATTGGGCGCGGCTGCAGTATGGGGCGTGCTACGCCGGACGAGGGTTCATCATCGGCGAAAAGCCGGCCCACGTAGCTGTGTTTTATCACGAGCCCTTCGGAGTACGCCATGCGACCGATTCGTTACGCGTTGCGTTGTTTAGTATCAGAAAGATCGTAGTGCGGTGAAGTACCCCAAGCATTCCAAGCGAAAACAATACGGAAGCGGCTACAGACTTTCCATGAAACTCCAGCTTTGGGTGCCGGGCAGAGTGCGCTCCGGCGCAATCTTTCTGCGGGATTCAGTACGCTGTGTAGTCGTGCCTGCCCGATTCCGTATCAACGTATGATCTACTGGCGCCCTCAGCGTGGGCTGCCGTATGGAGCCCAGCTGAAATATACGCTCGCTGAATCTTGCGTGAATGAGCAGCGTTCATCACGCTGCCGCCACGATTCAGTACGCTGCATGCTTCTTGTTCGGTTTTATCCCACACGAAAATGAACAGGCGGGTGCTGTATGCTCAATGTCCTGAATCTTTGGCGCTGGCAATACGGGCCATCATTTCGCGCACAGTGGTACAATCCCGGCGCAGAGGAGCGGCGTGTCAGCGCCGGTTGTGTTGACTCGGTACGGTACGTAATTGTGCCCGTTCGATTTCGGATAGTATGAAAACCAGACGTACACAATTCGGGCCTTCGTTCTGGGGCTCGCGCCAACTTAACCGCACTGCCACTGCGTCCGAACCCAAATGCTGGCTCTGCTCGACCGACTCGGTGCGCTTGGTACTTCTGCGTTACTACCGATGCAAAACCAGAATGTAAACCTTCCGCGCTCACTGTCCGCCTGGGCGGACATGGTTGCGGCGCATCACGACATCCCGCCACCGCCCACGCCCACAGTTGTCCAAAGTCCGGACCCGCCCTACGTACCTGATGATCTCGACGTGGCTGAAAGTTACGGCTGGGTGCTGTACATCAGTGCGGCTGAACAAGTCCTGGGTGTGAAAATTCGCACAGGTCTGACAGACGCGCGTTCAGCGCTCATTCGCGGCGCCATGATCGCGCTGCAAGAACAGAATGTGCGTCCGGCAGTGTGGGTCGTGCACCGCATGTTCGAGTACAGCCGTTTGGCAACGTACGATCCGGCCTCTCCACTGGCCCGCCTCGGACAGCCGCCCGTAAACTTCGTCTATGCAAAGTCAAAGGTGTGGAACGAAGCTGCGGCGTGCGAAGTTTACCACCTCAAGAATCGCCAGCACATCTCGCCGGCCGGACGCGAGCTGGTAAAGACATGGCTTGCCATGCGCCGCCAACTGCTTACAGATGGTTACGATGCAGCATGCGTGGCACGGTACACGCGCAAGCTCGCGGTACTGAAACAGCAGGATATCGCGGCATCGAAAGAACTGGCTGAGCGTCTGGCTGTTGCCTCCGCCACAGGAGAATACCTGTGGACCGTGTAGAGCTGCGCTTGCTTACCATGCTCGACACTCGTTCAATGCCCAGACAAGTGATTTGCTCTATACGTTCGCGTCCGCGCAACAACGGCAGGCACACAGGCTATATGGGGGTCCATTCCTGCTTTGGAGTACGCTGTGTCCTACTCGAAAAGACATCGCTGGATCGCCGTATACATCGGCGATATTTTTTTGACGCGGAATAGATGCACAGAAAAGCACAGCCGCCAGCTCTCCAGACGCTTGGTCTTTCTGCGAAGTCCCCTTGACGGTGTTCGTGTCGTCGTAGAATCTGCCGCTTTTAAAGTGCGTGTGTAATCTATGTCCGGCCATACAGCACCAACACAAAGATCCATTCTCGTTTATATTGGCGCGCTTGCTCAGCAGAACAGATATTTCAAAGCACGCCATCTGTACGCGCACACGTGCGGTTTGAGTCCACTTGACGGGGTGAGGCTATATGCCAACGTGGTGGTATGCCGCAGTGCGGGCAGATAGAGTAAAGGGCGCGTGTGCTGAAAGAGCGGTTCGTTTCTGTGGACGTCGGTAGTTACAGGTGCTCTTGCTCTTCGGGACGGTACATCTGCCGCGTAGTATGGTGCGTAGGTGATTATAGCAGGCTGGTGTTTGGGGTAAGGATGTATGTCTGCAACACGTAGCGCAGGTGACCACACCGGCAGCTACGAACACCTCCATCGCGCAGGTAATTGGCGCTTACTGTACTATCGCATACTGTGCACCACCCGAATCCAATGCCTGGGAGTAAGATTGTATGTGGCGAGTTATCGCTGTTTCACCATGCACTGACGCCAGCATCTATGCTTGGTACGAATTCTGGTACTTTCCAGAACGGCCGCGCCGGTACCGCAACCCGAAGTTCTCTATCAGACTGTCCGTCAACACACTCAAGAGGTTTTGATGCTCTCGACAGCGACATCAGTTGCCCTCATTCTGCATTGTGTTCGCAGCCGCTCCATGTGGGTGCGCCTCGGTCGGTACATTCCGGCTGCGGGCGTCATCACAGAGCCGCTGCACGTTCTTGCGTTCAAGCTGGCCCGCGAGGTGGCCGGCGACCACCAGTATCCGACCGAGGACCTGATGATCCAGCGCGCGACAGCGAATCGCGAGCGTGGATCGGTCTCCGACGATGACATTTGCGCGTTGGCGGACCTTCTCAGCTTGGAGCCACCGCTCGACCAAGCCACCACGCTGATCGAGGTTGTTCCGCTCGTTCAGCGTATCTTGCGGGCCGACATTGCCCGCCGCACCGTCGCCGCTTCCATGAGCGACAGTCCGTTCGCCGACATCGTCTTCGACATGGAGAAGGTAGATCGTCTCGGGGAAGCGGTCGCGGACCTGGACGCTGCAGCGTCGGAGATCGGTGACGATACAGAGTCCATCCTCAGCGACACGGCCCGCGGTATGCAGCTGCGCTGCGGCATCCTGGAGCTGGACACTGCCCTGGGCGGCGGCTTCCTCGCTATGACGTTCACTACCTTCATGGGCGACACAGGCGCCGGCAAGTCCATGGCCCTGTCGCACATGGCTGCCGCTGCGGCGTTGCAGGGGTTGAACGTGGGCTACGTGACGACCGAGTTGAGCAAGGGCGAGGTGCACGCCCGCATCACCGCTGCCCTGACCGGCATTCCGACAGCGGCCATCAAGATCAATCCGACTGAGCGCAAGCGCGCTAACGACATCGTCATGCGCATGAAGTCGCAGGGCACGCTCGGGCGTATCCGTGTCGAGAAGGTGGATGCCGGCTCTGCCTCGACGCGCGATGTGCTGACCTGGGTACGTACCCAGGAAAAGCTCATGAAGACGCGTATCAACGTCGTCATCGTGGACTACGCCGACGAGCTCACCGACGGCAGGCACGGTAAGTCCAGCAAGTACGAACACGGCGAGACTGTATGGAACGGTCTCGCCACGATCGCCCACGACGAGCTGGAGCCGCGTTGGGTGTTCACCGCCACCCAATCGCAACGCCCCGAGTTCAAGCACGGCGAGGCTGTGCCGCTTCTCCGGCTCAACAGCGTAGCCGATTCGTACGCCAAGCCGCGCAAGGTAGACTACTGGATCTGCCTTACGCCCACCCCCACCATGAGCTGCGAGGAGGGGTACCGTATCGTAATCGACAAGCATCGGTTCGACGAGAACGGAGTGCTTGGTCGGACATACGGCCCTGTTCCCCAGCAACGCCACCTCGGCCGTCTGGCCGACATGAGCGCCCTGTAATGAACAACGACGGATTGATGCGTGCACTGCGACAGCTGTACACACAACTCCAGCAAATGTCCCGCGTAGAACGTGCAGATACGCGCGTGTATGTTCGCACGCGGCTGAGCCAAGCAGAGTGGTTGGGTGCGTGGCACGCACCCTACAGGAGTACAGGTTACACACCTGCAATGGACTTCCAGTCTTCGCTGGTCCGGCAGCTTGGAAGCCACAGTTCGCACGGAATGTACCCCGGCTGCCTGGACTTGTGGTTCCAGGACTTTCGTGTACGCCACTCCGGGGAGTTGGTTGCACAGTACTCCGACACGGGGCAGCATTTCTTCCACGATGGACTCTGTCTGAAGCATCCCTGTGGTTACGTGTACGGCGGTGGTCTGGTGGAAGAGGTCGTGTTCAGCCTCTGGAGTGGTCAACTCATGGCGCTGACCATGTCCGACAGCTTCGACAAAGAGTACGGCAAGTCTCGAAAACTCAAACAACACGTTATCGCTGTCCCGCTCGACAGCTTCCCCCAGCTGCTCAACTTCACGCTGTATGGGATGGAAGGATACAGCTACGCGCGCGTGCTGAACGTGCTGCGTAGTTCTGCAGCGGGCTACTGCCTGGACTGTGCCAACATCGCCGGAGCTCAACATTGCAGCCTGACGCATAAACTTTCGGAAGCGTACTGGGAGCGCAGATACAAATGTCTGAAAAACAACCCCCAATCGGACTCGCCTATCAGCGATTCGACATCGGACCCGTAACCGTCTACAGCGACGGGCTGGTCACGGTTCGAATCATCGGGGTACAGGGTCCGTACACCGCGTCTGAAACGCGGTGGAACTCTGAACGCTCACGAGTGCTCGACGCAGCTTTCGTTTACGAGGTTGCCTCGAGCTACGAGGGAAAGCCTGAGCTGGTGTTCGGACTGGAACAAGTCCAGGCTGCCGCCGCTCGGATGCACGCCAACTACAGCAGAGACCTGGATAAGATCGGAGCAATCAAGTGAGAAACATCGACCGCAAGGACATCCTCCGCAGCATCGTGGCCAACGGCGACCGCAACTGGACGATCCTCGACTACCTCGTGGCGTACACCAAGCTCTGCCCCGACACGTACCGCAACACGCGCGCGCATCCGGTCGCCCTGGAGCTGTGCTGGGAGCACAACCAGCGCTACAAGCTTCGCTCCCTTCGCGGCAAGTGCTACACGAAGGTGGAGCTGGCCTGGATCGCCCGGTACTGCCGCTGCAACACGGACTGGGACCTCGTCCTGAACCACAAGCAGGTGTACGAAGACTACACCAACCACATGTCCGCGTACGGCGGGCCGCGACGCAGCCCGTGGTCGCTGCTGCACCGCATGCTGAACAGCACGCTGGCCATCCGGCCGCACAAGAAGGCGGCGCCTGAGGCCGTCAAGCAGGCGCTGACGGCGGTCCCCACCGCCCGGTACACCACGAAGAGCAAGATGCAGCGCTTCCTCGCGGTCGCGGAGCAGCTGTGCCCCATCCTGGACAAGCTCGACACGCCCTCCGACGTGGACAACGCAGTGCAGCTCTACCGCATGGGCCGCTTCGCCTGATTCGAGTGGGGTCGGTAGTATCGTACTACCGACCCCACTCAGCACGTTTTCGATACGGCCGGTTCAGTACGGTGCGCATAATGAAGTACTCCCATATGTGCAGCTATAGCTGGAACGTCTCATCTGAAATCTCATATATCCTGGCACTTACCGTGCCATTCATCAGCCGCTATCGTTTTTCGCTCGACGGCCACCGTGTCGTTTGCCGTGTCGCGCACCGCAAAAGGCTCTGATACATGAACAATCGCGCGATGCTCAGCGAAGATTACACAATTACATGTACGAGAACTGTGCTTTTCGGAATTTGCCTGCCGATCTACACAACACGTCTTTTCCACATTTACAGCGGATCTTTCCGCGTGTGCGTACACCGAAAACTCTAACAGCCGCAGAAATTACATGATCCCAGCCGGCTTGATTCGACCTGCAGCCAGTCTCGGTGATTTGCACTCACAGTATCCGCGCAACGTGATGTTTGTGCCCTATCCGTACATCGTGCTGCACAACTCGTCGCAGTTCAAACTTCATGCAGTGCGCTGTTCTGTTTTTAGTGTGAGGTCGCTTAAATGAAGCGGCGTAAAGTACTGGGTGCTGGATACAACTGTGTGTACCCCGATATCGAAAAGTTCTGTATTTGCACGAGCGTAAGTCTCCACACTGCTACGTGTTCTGTAATAGGCGCTTTTCGTCTCGTAGTGTACCGCAGCCCGAGCAAACGGCAGTAATGAGGCGTAGCCACAAAGCAATCATGTATGCTTTAGGGTTTAGCAGAGTATGTTCTGGGGAAATTTGGCCGGCGTCACTCTCTTGTCATACCACAAACAGGTGGTACGGAGATGGCGTACGGCTGGCGGTCTACGTTCTACGACGCCGGAAGAACTAAGCAATGGTACTGTGGGCATACACGTTAGGCGAAGGGTATTCGGGGGTGTTCCCAAAGTATTGTCCGCGCGTCACCTCAAGCCTTGCACTGAGCGTGCGGGCAGTAGTCTGCATTGCACAGCGTAGGGTGCGATAGACCATGCCGGCAGCTCGAAAGCGGGCGCCCACGTGTGGCGCGGGATTTCACTCGTCAAGTGGTGAGGCACATCGCGTATTAATGCACGCGGATCGGTACACACTCACTAACAGATACACTGTTGACAGTGTGCGGTTGGTAATCTGCGTTCGGAGGTTGCACTGTGCCGCAGAGTTCGCCGCGTGAGCAAATCGTACGGCGTGCGCTCGATGAAACCGGTCAGGATTCAGCGCGCAATATCCGCGCTGTCTGCCCGTTCTGCGTGCGCGAAGGTCACTTCACTGTAAAGCGAAATTTGTCGTTCAACAAAGCCAGCGGTTGGTGGTCTTGCTGGCGCTGTAACAAACGGGGTAGATTCAGTGGATATGCGTCCGATAGCGCGTCTGCCTCGGAGGCTCGGTCTAGCACAACTACTGCTGCGGCACTGTTATTTGACCCACCCCAGTCGTACATTCCGATTGGCGCTGGTCCGGGTGCTAGTAGTCCGCTGACTGCCGCAGCGCGCCGTTACGCGGCGAAGCGTCGCCTGTCGCCGGCTGTCCAGGCTGAAGCGTACCTGGGCATGGTGTTACGCGCCGAAGGCGACCAAGACTTCACAGGCCGTTTGATAATCCCGGTACTGCCGGCTTCCGGCGATCGGGAACACTGGCTAGGGTGGATCGGCCGGGACTTTACGGGCCGCAAAGCGGACAAGTACAAGTATCCCGTTGGCATGTCTCGCGGCAAGATCATGTACAACGAGGCGGCACTGCATGCAGCATCCGACAAACCTGTCCTGGTCGTCGAAGGCGCTCTCGATGTGCTGCCTTTCTGGCCGGATGGTGTTGCCGTGCTCGGCACATACTCAGAATACCAGATCGGGATGTTGGCAAATTGTCGCCGTCCGATCCTGGTCGCTCTCGACGGCGATGCCTGGGACAAAGCCCGCGCCCTCGTGTGGTACCTCGCACTTGCCGGACACAAGAACTGCGGCTGGATTCGTTTGCCGCCCAAGAAAGACCCTGACGAGATGGTCGCAGAGATCGTGCACAGCATGGAGCATCCGGAGACATGGACTCGGTAAGAAACTCCCGTATGCTGGCCGGTACGTCTTACACAGATCAATTTGCACGTCACGCGCGTATTTGGATACGGCTGCAGTGGCGGCGCTACGTAAAAGCGCCCGACGCAAACTCTGTCCGTCTTATCGTAAGCTGCAACAAAGTCGCCCAAGCATCCAGGTAGCACTGTGTATAGATTGCGTCCTATCCTCAACAACCAGTTCCTGGACAGCACGGCAAGAGCTGCTGCCACTTTCTGGAAAACAGCGCTCTACGGAACAGGGACTCGGCACAGATTAAACCCCAAAACATTCCGGCTTGCAGTGCTGACTTCGCACACAAGGCCGAAGTAATGGCTCTTTATTACCGCGACCGTAGAGCTTTTTCAGGGCACGGACACGGCACAGTAAAAGCGTTTGTGTACGCGCGTCACGCTGTGCTTTTCGACGTTCGCATCAAAGCCAAGTTGCTAGGCATGCGCTCTGTACTCGTCCGGTGTGTCAATGGGTAAATATAAACGCTTTACGTTTTCGGCACACCACCAGGGAAAAGCACGCTTGAATAAGCGCGCCTCCAGAGGTGCTTTGAAATACATTTTCATTAGATCGCGCGTACTTAGCGTACGGCTCTGCATTCAAACCACGCGAGTTCCTACGTGGATGTAGCAAAATTCCGCCCCATCATCGGCGTTCAGTTTGTGGATCGCAGACCATCTGACGTTGCTGATTTCTGGCGCACGGGGAACTTCAGGGCGGATAACCGGCCAACTTTCACTCCGCGAACATTCCGGCTCGTAGTACTACGCCGCACGTGACCATGGAACGCAGGTATACCAGCGCACGCACTTTTCCTGTCGCGTGGTGCTTTTGCTGAAATGAACTACAAATTGAATAATCTGGCCGTGCTTACGGGCGGCTGTTTGTATTCGCGGTTGCGGCAGCGCGTAAGCACGACCGCAAACCACAATGTACGTGCGGCCGACTACACAGAGTGTGCAGGGCTGCGCGTAGTGCTCATTCAATGGAGGCGTCAATGACAGACATCAGTTTCGGGTTCGATTCTCCTTCCGGCATCGCCAGCGTGACCGTCTACAAGATGGAGTGCGCGTCGCTGGAGGAGGCTATGGCGTTCTTCCTCGCCATGCGACAGCTCGTCCAGCAGGACAAGAAGCCCGAACCGGAGCAGCCGGCGACACAGCCGAAACGCACCACTCCCAAGCTGTCCGTTCTGCCGGGCGGGAAGACGGACGAGGACAAGAAGCCCGAGCCGGAACCCGTGTCCGCCAACACCGACGCTCACGCCGAGGCCGAGGAGCGGAAGTGGCGGGAGATGACCGACAAGATCAACGCGGCCCTTGCGTCCTGGTCGGATGCCTACTCGCGCATCCGCCGCGAGCACGCCCTGTCCGATGCCAGTCGGATGTGGATCGAGGAGCTGGCGGAGCTGGAGAGTCTCGGAGCGAACAGCGTGCAGCTGAACATGGGGTGGGTGAACCTGTGCACTTACCTGTACGAGAAGCTCGGTGTCGGGGCCAGTCCCGCTGCGGCAGGCAAGCTCCTGCAGGCCACCGTCCGCGACATGCGCGAGCAGGACAAGGCGGCGGCTGCCGAGGCCGAGATCGCGCGCATCATGGCCGAGAAGGCGAAGGTGGCACTCGAGGCGCAGAAGACCGCCACCATGCCCCCGCCCGCCCCTCCGGCGCCCGTGGAGCCCACCACGGAGGAAGCGCCGCCTTCGCCCTCTCCTACGCCCGCTGCGGGGCACGACGACGCCAAGCTCCGGGCTGCGCTCGCGAGCGTGACGACGTCCAGCATCGCCGCCAAGACGATCTGCGCCGCCATCTACGAGCCGGGCAAGCCCGTGGACATTCAGGATGCGTGCGCCAGGATTCTGGCGTACAAGGACGCCTGCCCGGCTTTGGCCTCTGACCGGGTGCCGGGCCTCCTCCCCAAGATCCTCCCCACCATCTTCGCGCAGCTGAATCTCCGCTGATGAAACACCTCCCCCTCTATCCGCAGCTTCCGACCACGAACACCGCTACGGGAGTCCAGCCCCTCCCGCACAACAAGTCGTGTACCAACTGCCCGCTCTGCGCCCACACGCCTGCCGGACAGCGATGTCTCCCGCCTCGCGGGGAGACCGGCGACATCCTTGTCGTGCTGGAGAGTCCTGAAGAGTCGGAGCGGCGGTCGGGGGAGGCCGGTACAGGCGGCAATGCGCAGACGATCCTTCGCGTCCTGGAGAAGCTGGCTCCGGGGCGCAAGGTCGCTGTTACCTACGCAATCGGATGCTCCATTCCTCGCGATCGGGAAGAGTACGACGTGTATGCCGCTGGTTGCCGGCCGTATCTGGCAGCTGCGATTCAAGCCGTGCAGCCCAAGATCGTGCTCCTGTTCGGCTCGCTCGCCGGTCTCGGTGTTCTGGGTCGGACTTTTCAGCCGATGTCAGTCCGATCCGGTTACGGTTGGCTCCTCGAAGAAAACAAGAACCCGATTCCCTGCTTCTTCTTTCCTTCTGTTTCTGAGGTAAGAAACAATGACCTCCTCCAACGTGCCGTTGATGAAGACATCAAGGCTGTGTGTATTCGAAGCGTGGTTCATCCAAGTGGGGGGGACCGGAAGGCCGGCGCGGCGTTGGAAACAACGGATCATCCAGGCGTACAGCCACTCCCGCTACAAGAACAGTACTCATGCATCGAGGATGGTGCTGACGCTGAACTCGCCTGGGAGTTGCTCTCGATCTCCGAGACTCTGATCGCCACGGACACTGAAACATCCGGTGTCATGCACGAGGACGAGTTCTACGTTGCGTGCATCGCTGTCTCCGACGGCACCAACCACTTCCTGTTCCCACGTCACACCTGGACAACCGACGAGACAGCCCGAGAATACCTGGGTTGCATCCTCGAACTGCTGCAGCACACGTCCTGGAACGGCCAGTACGACTACTGCGCCATCAAGTGCGACAAGACGCTGGGATTCGAACTCAATCTCGTGTCCGATGCGCGGTTGAAACGAAAGCTGTACGAGGCCGACGCACGCGGCAGTCTCGAAGTGGCTGCCGAACTTGTCGGCATGGGCGGACACAAGGAGGAGATGCAGGGGCAGGTAGCAGAAATCTGTGACGACTTGCGCAAGTACGCTTTGTCGTTCCAGAAGACGCCGACGGGTAAAACGCGTACATGGAAGGGTTCAAAGCACTTCCAACCAACTGACATCCCTCAGTTGTGGCTGGAGCAACTCACCGATGGCATGCCTCCCGAACGTTTCGCGTACGGCTTCGTGCGGGCCGATGTACTGCACCGTTACTGCGTACTGGACGCTCTGGCTACCGCGCGACTCGAGCAGAAATACCACTCACTCCTGTCGCAGTTTCAGGATGATGGTCTGTTGCGAATCTGGAACGAGGTAACGTACCCCGCCATGAAGGCTTATTGCCGCATGCGCATGAACGGTCTCCCTGTATCCAAGCCGGGGGTAGAGTCGTTCAAGCTGTGGCTGGAAGCCGAAATGGCCACCACACTCGGGCAGATTCACGGCACAGCGCCTGGACTCAATCCCACATCCAACCCGCAGGTAGTCGAACTGCTGGAGAAGCTCGGCATTCGCTCCAAGCGAAAGACCGGCTCTGGCAAGCCGTCCGCTTCCAAAGAAGTCCTGGAAGACCTGGAAGACAAGCACCCCGTCATCGGGAAGATCCTGCGTTACCGTATGCTGCAGAAGATCCACGGCACCTACGCTGTCGGGATGCTTCCGTACATCCGAAGTACAGGATGCGTGCATTCGTCGTTTCTACAGGACGGCACGGAGTGTATGCCCGCCGGAGAGCTGGTGCTGACTGACCGTGGCTACATCCCTGTCGAATCGGTGAAACCCGGCCAGTATGTTCTTACGCACCGAGGACGTCCGGGTCTTGTCGAGGCAGCCAGTCAGTTTGCACCGTCGGCTATCTACGAAGTGCAACTCTCGAACGGCCTGCAACTTCGTACAACCGGCAACCATATGTACCGCACTGCAAACGGTGGATGGTTGCGTGCAGATTCGTTGACGAACGGAACCGCTGTCTCCGTATATGGCAAGCCGGAAGAATGGCGACGTCTCACAGAATGGCCGGACTACGAAGTCTCGTCCTGGGGCCGTGTACGGCACTACGCTTCTGGTAAAATCAAACGGCTGACACGCAAAAACAGCTGGGGACATCTCAAAGTTACCCTTTCGCGTAACGGTTGCCGCGCACGCGGTCCCGACAAAAGGGATGTTGCTGTACACCGCCTTGTCCTCGCCGCTTTCAATGGCGGCAACGACAACCTGGAAGTGCGGCATGTGAACGGTACTGCGTGGGATAACAACGTCCACAATCTGGCTTACGGCACTTCCGTCGAGAATAAAGCCGATGCGCGCGCGCACGGCACAATGTCGAAGCGTAACCGCGCATGCGCTAAACTGACCGATGAAACTGTCGCGCACATTCGCTCACTGCCTCGTTACCGTAAGGGCGGAGAATACAAGCGTGGCGGTGCTGTCAGTGATGCCGAGCTCGCGCATCAATACGGTGTGACACGTGAGCTTATTCGTGACGTACGCACCGGTAAGCGTTGGTGCAGTGAAGATCATATTCGCGGCAAAGAAACGCAGTTTGGTACTGCCGTCGTGGTGTCTGTGCGTAAACTTGCAGACGCCCCCACCTACGGACTTACGGTAGCACAGGATCACAGCCACGTTACTGCTGGTATCGTTACGCACAATACCGGCAGACCCTCCGCTGCGGAGCCCAATACGCTGAATTTGGTCAAAGGACGCGACGAAGAAACCAGGACGGTAGCGGATCTTTTCCGCAGCTGCTTCGCGGCGCCTCCCGGCTGGACACTCGTCGAGGCCGACGAGAAGCAGATCGAGATCCGACTCGCCGCCGACCTCTCCGCTGATCCCGAGATGTGCAGCGTTATCAGCAGCGGACTGGACTTTCACAAAGCGTCCGCCGAGAAGTTTGCTGTCGCACAGGGTAGAGATCCGGCGACTGTCACAGACCTGGACCGAGAGCAGGCGAAGACGTCGAACTTTGCCGCCGTCTACGAGATTCCTGCAGAACTCGGCTTCATGCTGTCCATGCGGCTCAAGATTCCTCGCGACGAAGCTGACAAGCTGGGCAAGGCCCTCTTCGCCTCTTTTACACGGTTGCGGGCGTGGATGGAAGAAGAGTATGCAGCCGCACGTAAGGTTGGATATGCACGCACCTACTGGATGGGCAGTCGCGCCCGCCGTCGTCCTCTTTGGGGGCTGGGTCACAACCCTCGCACCCTTGCATTGCTTGAGGATGCGCTCTCAGCTGAGAAGCTGGCGGGTAAGCGCGGATACTACGACAAGAATGCTGCTCGCTCCACGTACAACACCCCTGTCCAGGGGAGTGCGGTAGACATCGTCGCGTCCATGCTGTGGCCTGTTCAGCAGTGGCTGGACGCCAACACCGACGGCGGCAAGCTCATCTTGCACGTCTACGACAGCATCATGGTTCTGGTGCGCGACAAAGACGTGCCGGCCACTGTCGCGATGCTACGCCGCTTGATGACAGCTCCCGGATACACAAAGCACGTTCCGCTGGATGTAGACATCAAGACAGGGAAGTACTGGAATGCGCTCGTCAAATTCAAACCTTGTTAGGGTCGTTTACTGCAGTGCAAGCTACGGAACAAAAGCGTGGTGTAATCCAGTGTGTTTGCACCGCTATGCATACCGGCGGCACCTAGACAGGCACCCGACAACAGCAAGGATGTTTGTATGGCAGCACGTGGCATTTTCGTGACCTACAATATTCCGTGCGCTGAATATGGAGCATGGAATGACAGGCTGTCGGGGCTTTGCATCCTTCAGCTTACAGGAAGAAAATACGGAAGTTTCCACAGAGGCGTACGTGTAATGCTGCGGTGCGCGTCAAGATGACAAAAAACTACCGCATTACTTGTGGCAGGTCCTGGAGGGGCATCGCGAACCGTGCGACCCGGTCGCGTACATGTTGTACACGCAGCATCACCTGGATAGGCTCCTTTTCCGGCTGTACATTCGCGAAGCTTACGGATTCCGCGTGCAGATGAATCTCGTGCGTAAAACACCATGAAACGTGCCCTGAAGGAACACTGCTGGTTTGAACGCGACCTGATTCTATACAAAAACTTCGTCTACGAGCTGCCCCAGCACTACGCCACAAAGCGATACGCAATGTACAGTGTCCGCCTCGTCATTCCAAAGAGCTGACATGCACGAACGCAACAAGAAGTACAGGCCGGTTCACGGCGCGGCATGGTACAACCATGTATGTTTGCCGGTGTGCGACAGCAGCACCGATTGGCGACGTTTTACACTGCACGAATTTATAGGGCCGCGTGCTGCTGTCATTCTCTGTCACAGACGACGATAAATCCAGTGGCGCCCGTTGGTGGGTGTGCTACTGTTCTAGACGTCCTTCGGGACGTGGGAGTGTTGCATGGACAACGTGAATGTGCGTAAGGTGGTTTCAATCGACGTGGACAATCTGACGGGGGAGATGCAGGATCTGCCGGCATCGACGCAGACGTGGGCTTCGCACGCCGCTGAAGCCGCCCACGCAGCGGCGAAGGCGAAGGCGACCTACGAACAGGTCTACGCCAGGGCATGCGAAGACATCCGCAACGGCGCAGCGGCCCGTGGTGAGAAGCTCACCGAGACCCGCGTGGAGAACCGTGCCCGGCTGACCATGGAGGTCGTCGTCGCCGTGAGCGAGATGGGCACGGCGAACTACAACCTCGCCCGCATCAAGGCCGTGGTCGAGGCGCTGGCGGCCAAGAGGGACATGCTGATTCAGCTCGGTTCAACGCAGCGCGAAGAGATCAAGCAGGAGATTCGCGTCAACGGGAACCGTTCGACCACCAGGAAGTAGTCCTGGATAACAACCGGAAGGATACACATGAGCAACGAACTGGCAACGAAGTACAAAGGAATCGACCGGGCTGCCATCGAGGAGGAGATGCGCCGACAGCAGGAGCGCTCTTCGGGCAACAAGGTCAACTGGGATCTGGACTTGGTGCGGCAGGCCAAGCTGCCCGCGGGCAACTCTCGCAACCCGAAGCCCACACGGGTTCGTTTCTTGCCCCCCACGGACGGCATGACAGTCCCGTGGGTTTCTTGGAGCAAGCACGTCATCTTCTCGGCGGAGGCCGGAAAGGACGTGTTCTTCAACTGCATCGGTCGCGGCTGCCCCGGCTGCGCTGAGGCCGATCGGCTGTTCCGCGGACGCGACAAGCTCACCCAGGATAAGGGTAGGCAGGGTCGCGCCAAGCCGGTCTACGCTGCCAACGTCATCTTCGAGACGTGGGGCGGCGGTCCGGTGCCCGAGGACAGGCAGGGCGTCAAGATGTTCGAGTTCGGCCCTGGCATCTACCGCGGGACCGGCAAGAACGTCATCGGCGGCCTGCTGGCGATCCTGAACGAGCAGCTCGACTTCTCGCATCCGACGCAGGGCTGCGCCATCGAGATCGAGAAGAACGTGGACGGCCCCAACAAGCAGATGGACACGACCTACGTCGTCAAGCTCGTCCAGGCACCGCAGCGCGTCAACGGCGTCATGGTGCCCGTACCTGCCGTACGGCCTTTGGCCGTGTCCGAGGCCGAGATCGACGAGATCCTCGGCATGCGCCACAACCTCAGCGCTCTGACGCGTACCAAGAGCGCCGACGAGCTCCTGATGCTCATGGCGGGCAACACGCCCGAGAAGGCGCCGCAGGACGGGCGGCGCATCATCGAGGCGCGCACGGTGGCCGACATGCCCGACGATGCCGACATGCCTCCCTGGGGCTGATCTTTCGTAGGGCGGGACCTTTCGGGGTCCCGCCCGATGCCGGCGTGGCGGAATTGGCAGACGCGGCTGTCTCAAGAACAGCTCTGCTGTGGGTTCGACTCCCACCGCCGGTACCATGGCGCGTTCATACCGCAACATCCTGGTTCTCGGCGATTTGCATATCGCCAACCACAGGATGTTCAGCGGACCTTACGTCAACGGTGTCAACCAACGCTGTAGAGAGCTGGTTGAGTCCGTAAGGCACGTCGTGCAGGAATCTGGCTGTCGCTACGTAATCCAGCTGGGGGACTTCTTTGACAACCCGAAGCCGGGGCCAGCTGTTCTCGATTACGTAGCGACCGAGTTCTCTATTCCCGGCGTAGAATGGCACATCATTGCCGGGAACCACGACAGAGCTGGACTGGATGCACCGAGCGCAATCGCCGTACTCGGCCAGATTCCCGGCTTCAACACGTACGACGACATTGCCGAAGTGACCCTGGCTGTCGGCAACAACCAGCAGCACTGCGTGATGGTCCCGTATACATCACGTACGGCAAAAGAGTCGTTCGAAATAGCTGCGTCTCGGATAAAGCCGGACAGCTATGTGTTCGCGCACTACGGCCTTACGAACAACAAGCTTCTGGCATCGGCGCCAGATCACATGCTGTTCGAAGATGCTGCTGCTGTTTTCGAGCGCACGGATTTTTCGTACGCAGTTGTAACCGGGCACAACCACACATACGAAACGCAGAACTTCGGCTGTCACGACGAAAACAACTTCAGGTACTTGGCCAACATCGGCGCCCCGCATGGGACATCTTTCAGGGACATGGATGTAAACGGAGAGTACCTGCGATGCGGCCACAGCGGGCGCACATGGCATATGGGGCATGACGTTCTACTCTCCAGCGTGCAATCCAACGTCTACAGTCCAAGTTTCCGGAAGCTGAAACAGTTTCAAGTCCGCTTGGACGAGGACCGGCCATACCCGTTGTGGCGGGCGCACCAAGGAAGCACGTATCTGCGTTGCACACCCGCAGAGCGTGAGCTTGCAGAAACACTGAAAAAAGCAGGGTTGGTAATGGATTACATCACAGTGCCCGATGACGACGTCGAAGTAGAGAAGGGGCCAACATCGCTGGAGATGTCAGCAGTGGACGAGCGCGAAATGCTCGTCCGGTGGGCGGAAGAGACCAACAACCAAAACCTCGTCCACCACATCGAGGACTTGATGAGGGCAGTCGATGCGAGTGGATGACACTACGTACACGCTACACCACGGGCTGCTACAGCAAGGAGACATCGAGCTGTGGGTTGTCACGGCTGCCGATCTGTCCACAGCAAACAGCGACAAAGCAACACTGAAGGAGCTCATGGCACGCGCAGGTTGTACAAGTGAACAGCTTGTTACGTGGCTTGCTGCAGTCCGGGCCGCAGAAATGCGCGCACCTCCCGCTGTCGAGCAGCGTATCAAAGCCCTCGAAGCCCAACTGAAAGACCTCGACACGTCATTGAACGAGTACGCTGTGTTTTCGTACACTGAGTCTATGCTTCTGCTTCGGCGTGCGGTCGAGCACCTCGCAAACCAGCTGTCCCCTCAATGAACCCTTCGGCAGTAAAGAGGCTGCACATCCGGCGCTACATCTGCCACGTAGACCAGACGTTCGAGTTTTCCCCGAACGTCAACGTGGTCACAGGCGCCAACGGAGCTGGTAAGTCTACCATGCTCGAGGCGCTGGTGTGGGCCATTTACGGGACCGCTCCTTGCCGTAATCCAGGCACTGAAGAGCTCGACGTAGAGTTCGAGCTCTTTGACGGCCACACCTACCGCCGTACAAGAAAAAATCACGCCCAAGTCTGTTGGGTAGACGGGAAGCGGTACCCAAACAAGAACGGCATGGAGCACGCTCTCGCTCCGCTGTTCGGCCACGGGCCGGCTTGGATCAAGTCGCTGTACCTGACTGGTGCGACAGTCGGCGCCTATGCTGCTCTGTCCCCCAGCGCACAGTTCGGCCACGTCCAACAGCTCTTCCAACTAGAAAAATACAAGGCATATGCGGCAGCGGCGTACTCTGGTTGCAATGATCTCCGCGCGGAAGTTGAAAAACTGGAACGCGATGTACGTGCGTATTCAGGGAGCACGTCTCATTTTGTTGCACAGGCCGAGCGGACTCAGTACAAAACGGGTGCTGCCACGGCTGTGGCATCCCTACATACCAGAAGGGATCGGCTACTCGACGAATCCGAACAGCTGAACACTCAGCTGGCAGATTCTGAAAAGCAACTGCGAGATATTGAACCCGAGTTGCGCGCCCTTCGCAAGCTCCCCAAAGCCGAGGCGCGCACATGCAGCGAGTGCAACCAGCAGTATCACGTCCGGAACTCGGATGCCCGCACAATCGAAGAGTGCACACGGGTGCTGGAAGAGTCGTACTTCAATTACGACCGTCTACGGCAAATGCTGTACGCAAAACTACAGCACAACACAGACGAGTTGTCCCACGCAGTACGGCAAATTCGTGCCGTCGAGCGGGCGGATGAAACACTTTGTGAACTCGAAGACACCTTCCGTCAGTGTGTGGTGACGGCGTTCAACTGGCGACGAGCAATGCTGCAGGCCGAAGCAGAGCTGCACTCTACCAAAACGCGTCTGGCGCTGGCAGAGAAGCTGTACGATGCCCTGCGCGTCACGAACAAAAATGGGCTGCCATACTTCCGCATGAGGCAACTTCTCGAGCAGGTCGTGTCCTATGCTAACCACTACCTCGCAAAAATGCAGACGAGCCTGCGCTTTCATGTCAGCATCCTCGACGCTGCACTGCAGTTTTACATCGTGGATGGACCCGTGCGACGTGAGTATGCGTCATGCTCTGCCGGGCAGCGCAGGCGTGTGGACATTGCAGTATCACTCGCATTCGCGGCAACTGGGGCCGCGCTTGGTTCTCTGCCATCCACCGCGCCGCTAGTGCTGGACGAGGCGTTCGACACGTTGGACAGCACAGGTGTACAGGCGCTCGTGGAGCTCGCCTGTGATATCTCTGCCCAAAGGCAAACGTTTCTCATCTCGCACGTAGAGCCGGCTGTGGGGGTTTCTCCACAAATTCGCCACATCCACATCGAAGGCTCTGGTACATAGAGCTGTCAGTAACCCACACGGCAGAGTACACCATGGCAAAGTCTGAGGAAAAGTTCTTCAAGGTCGGCGACATCGAAGTCGGGCTCGTCAAGCGCGAGCGCATCAAGCAGCGCAAGGACAACTATCGGCGGATGACGGCCGCGCAGCGCGAGACGCTACAGGCCAGCATCGACAAGTTTGGGTTCCAGTCCTTCATCGTGGTCGTACGCGAAGAGGACCAGTTCGGTGTCGTGGACGGGCACCACCGTCTGGCAGAGCTGGACAGCCGGAATGTCACGCTCATCCCCGTCCTGATTCTCCCCCCCGGTACGTCCAAGACGGACGCCGATCTGGGCATGTTGTCGTTCAACGTCAGCGCCGAGATCGACGACGAGGCTCTCATGCGCCACATCCGCGAGCTGGCGGAAGAGGTGGACGCCGAGGAGCTGCGCAAGCACGCCACCCTGTCTGAAGGGTTCATGAAGGCGTTTCTGGACACCTTCGCGGACAACGAGCCGGCCGCGCCGGCTGAGGATGCCCCGACTACGGGTACCGGCGACGGTCCCAAGAAGGCGGCTAAGGACCCCAAGGTCAAGATCATCCTGGTGTCCACTGAAGAAAACGGTATCGTGGACATGCTGATCGTTCCCATCAGCATGATCATCCCGTCCGATCTTCGCGAAGACATGAGTGCCGGCGGCGTGAAGATGGAAGAGCTCGAAGCCACGTTCGTGCCGACTACAGACGCCCTCGTCGAGTACTGTATGTCTGCTGCTACCGGCGCTGCAGCCGGCGACGCCGAGGCGTAAATGTACCGTCGTCTAAACTGTACCATCGACAACTCCAAGCGTGGCGAAACGTTGGAACTGCCGCGTGGGCAGGTGCTGCTGCTGGAAATGCACATCACGAACCGCGACGGGACAGTGTACGACCTGTCTACAGCGACGGTCACTGTGCGCGTGTTCCACAACCAGACGAAGATCAAAGAGGTAACAGCCACCAGCAGCGCTGCTGGTGTACGGCTGGGTGTCGCCTCTGCGACAATCGCGCTGGCACGATCGGTAGAGCCGGGCTCGTACTGGTTCGAAGTGTGGCTGACCGACAACTCAGTCGCCAACCGTATCTACCCCGCCACGTCGCTGCTTCTCCTCACCACCACCGCCCCCTGACGTACAGACAGCATGAATAAAAACAAGATCCTCGCAGTGTGCTGCGAGGAAATGGGTCGCCGTTTCCCTAAAATGCGATTCACAGCCAACTCAGCCACTGTAGCGGAGGCGCAAAACTGGCTTACGCCTCCGCTACTCAGTGCGTGGCGGAAGATTCAAAGTCCGGTAACAGAAAAGCTGGGTTGGATCGCGTTCATCACTGGATTCGAGGGGAAACGTAGCACTGTCGCGACGCTCCGCGTCGAGGCGTGTGGACGGTCGCAGGCAAAGGCCGCAGCTGCTCTGGCGACTGTGCTGGGCATTCAACTGCAGAAAGGTAAGTAAATGGCAAAGTCGCTCAAAACCCGCATCAGAGAACTGCTGCTGGACACATTCGAGAACGCCGGCATGCCCACGCAACCCGGCGATCTGAACATCGACGTGAACCGTGATTGCGTAGACGACGTGACTGTCTACGTGGCGCGCATTCAGTGGCGTCGGCTGCATGAAAGCGCCGTGCCGACCGAACACTACGGCTACGGAAGCAGCGAGCGGCTGGCTCTGTTTGCTGCCATGGTCGCTTTCCGGGCAAATCTCGTTCAAGGCGCTGGCTTCATGCTCAGCCAGATTCAGGATCTGCAAGATTCATTGGATGCCAAAGTATTCCGTACTCGACGCCTGGAGACCGTTGCCGGAAAACTTCCACTCGTCATGCGAGAGAGCGGACTGGTCGGGTCTGTACAAAAACGAGGGCAATGAGTCAGCATCCCCTCAATCCAGACGACGACTTCGACTGCTTCACCGACGGCGCCGACGACAGCAGTCACCTGCGCAACCTTCTCGCGATCATCCACGGGGACGGCGGCCATCACACCGAGGCCGTGGGCATCGCGCGGTCGTGCCGCGACGCAGCCGCGAAATGGTACCGGCTCGACAACGACGCGGAGAACCTCGCCATCGCGAAAACCATCCCTCGCCTGATGGACGAGACCATGGCAGCGATGTACCGCGAAGAGCGCGACGCGTTACGCGCTGAACTGCAGAAAGAGCAGCTGCGAAATGCTCCGCTGCGACGGCTAGTCGCGACCCAAGAATCCATCATCGCAATCCACTCCAAACTTGCCTCCAGCACTACTGGACAAGGAGCGGCAAAGATCGCAGAGGAGCTTTCTGCTGCGCGCGCTGAGGCGGCCGACTGGAATGCTTTGGCAACAAAAACCAACGAAGAGAACGAGCAGTTGCGGGCACGCGTAGCTGAACTCGAACGTCTCGTAAAGAGCAGTACACCGCCGCCCGCAGTACAGACGAAGCAGTCACAGTCTTTCGACAATCTGTTCGAAGGGTTGCTGCCAGAAGAGACGGACTTGTGAGCAACAACCAGAGCTCGCAATATGTTTCTGTGGAAGTACGGCGCATCATCGGTACCGGTGGCTATAACCTGCAACACAGAAGGAACATCACAGACTACGATACGTATGTGCCTTTTCTCTTTTACAGACGCTACGAATACCGCGACGTCATCAGCATCCGACTGATTGCACTTCCTTTGTAGAGTAAAAAAAAGCATATGCGCGTAGAGCGTAGATTCACCAGCTGCGGCTTCACATCCATCTTCAAAAGCACCGTGATTACCGGCGTTGCCGGTAAGTACCGTGGGTACCCGCGGGATAGCAGAAGAGCGAAGCACATAAGTATCCGTGTAGTCATCTGCCGGCCGAGGTTCTATGCGCTCGCGTAATTCGGTTATTTATGCTCGCGTTTACAGCACGGACTTTTCGGAACGTTCGCAACGTGAGCCAGCTCTTAGCCTCTGCCACCGGACAGAGCGTTGCAACTTCTACCGCGGCATGGGTATCCGGCTCGTTGCCGTAATGAGGGCTATTCGTGCGGTCAAGTAGACGCCTGCGCCTGTCAAGTTATCGCACCTATCACGCGATGTCTGGCGAGATGTCTCCCCTGCTTCGCACGGGACTCTTACACCGCTACTACAACAGCCAACGCGGAAGTACACGACTTGTAGTCGTAAGAAGGGTGAAATGAGCAACATCTGGACAGAAGAGCAGAAGCTGTACCTGGACAAGTGTTGGCGTGATACAACATGCAAGAAGCTGATGGCCAATCTTCCAGGTAAAACCTGGGAGGCCATTCGCTGCATGGCGCGTCGCCGCCGCCTGGGTCCCCGCTGGGAGAACATGATCAGCCTCACAGCTGCGTCCAACATCGCAGGCTACGACAAACGCTGTTTCCAGCGCATCCTTACGCAGTACGTAGAGTGGCGCAACGCTCTCCCGAAGAAGCAGCGCCGTCTGTGGGCCGATCCGTCGGTCTGTAAGAAATCGTACACCAGCTCGGCCAACTGCCCGCAGATGGTGTATGTACCGGCCATCAGCGCCGCCGTGTCCTGGTGGAACACGCTCGAGACACCGCAGGACGCCGCCGCCCGTCACGGACTCAAACGCAAGCGTCTTCTCGCCCGCATGCAAAGCGCCGGCATCCGGTCGTCTCTGCCTGTAGGGCGTTTCATCAGGCTGTCCCCCGAGAAGTGGGACGAAATCGTACAAACGCTGAACAAGAGGTACGCAAAGCATGAGCAGCAATAAAGGCAAGACCACGATGGAGAACATGTCCACGGCAGAGTGTCTGAACTGGTGCGTGAAGGTGCTCGCCGGGGCCGTGCAAGACAGGAACAACAAGGCCCTGCTCGACGCTGAGAAAGCGCTGCAGGAAGCCCGGCAGCACACCGAAGAGTGCACCACAGAGCACGCGCAAACCACCGAGAAGCTCCGCCTCGCCCGCGTCGCGGAGATCGAGGCCGGCGCCAAGGTGGACGCCGTCAAGCGCGACCTGTCCCTCACCGAGAAGAAGCTGGAAGTCCTGAATGGACTTTGTCGCACGTAGCGACTGCTTCTGCTGTAACCTGCAGCGACACCTGAAGCACTCAGGACGCCGCTGCAGGTTCTGCTACGTCCACTGCCCCAATCCGGCCGCTTGGCCGGACTACAACTTTCAACGATGCTTCTTCGAACTGCTCTTGGCGACGAACCACAACAGAGCAGATTTCCTCGAAGAGTCCGGTCTCGATCCGGTCGAATACGGCGATCGTTCAGACTACGAGCGAGCTATGCGACTGCTCGCGGAAGTGCAGGCTTTCGATGCACCGACCCCATGGCTACAGCACCCCCGCTAAGGCCCCTGGCAGACGCTACAGGCCGCTTTTCACGTGTGTTCCGGGTCAGGGTACCAGAGAGCTGCTCACCAGCCTTAAAAAAGGGCTAATTCCGCTGTCTTTCGGGGGCGTGCTGATGCAGGTTGGCATGCGCCTTGCTCTTAAGAAATAAGAGATAAGAAGGTATAGAGAAGGTATAGACGCATGCGTCCTTCAGGTCAGAACACACAAGCAGTCCGATGTTTGAAACTGTACAAGCGCGTTACTGAAGCCACACAAACAACGCGCTACGGACCGTTCCTGTCCTCTCTCGCCATCGAGTTCAACGTCAGCCCACGACAGCTCCGTCGGGATGTCTGCGCACTGCAAGCAGCCGGCGAGCAATTCTATGTCGAAGGCTGCCGAATCGTTCGAGGTGTGAAATGATCACGATCCCGGCACCAAAAAAGTTTCTCGGATCGTCTACCGTTCCACTTCGTCAAGATCCGAAGAAGAAACGTCGAACAGTGCGTCTGGCTCGAATCGACCGGGCCAGACGGCGGTTGTTTTGTCTGCGCAAGTGCGCGCTGTTCGCTACGCTGCAGTCTGTAACACGCGGACTGCAGTTGAGGGACAGTCGTATTCAGCAACTTAGCTGCGCATTGATGGAGCTGCGCGCGAACTTGAACGGTCGGCAGTTCCTGACATTGCTGTTGTACCAGTACGACGGACGGCCTTGTCACCAGTCCGAGCTCATTCTATCTGCGTGGCGGATTGAACCGGAGCGTTACGGACTTACCGGATGCACAGACTACCCGTGTTCGTCAAAAGTCCTGACAAAGCTGGTAGACGCGGTGCGCTACGGATGGGCGCACCGCACGCAGGAGTGCACGTACGTCATCTCTCGCAAAGGCCGGCTAATGATCGAGCAGTTGTTCAAACAGCTGCAAGAGCGGACAAAGTAGCGCTGTCGAGCTCACCAGTTACAGCGAGGTTACGTTCTGCCTGGAACTTCCGCGCTGCAGCACGACTCTTCGGACCCCAAGCACCGTCGGGATCGACACGAAGCAGGTTTTGCGCCCAGATTTCCAGGACTTCACGGGCCATGTAGATGTGGTCGCGTACGGAAGGATGATTCGCCTCATCCATCCCGAGCATTCGAATGCCGAGCATTCTACGCTTGGAAGGCCCGCCCTTGTATCCGACCAGAATGAGATCGCCAAACCAACGCTCATCGCCGGCCCAGAACTTTCGGCCGGCCTCTCTGTAACCAGGGTACGGCAGATTGGTCTCGGTAGGCTTCGGAACGAAGTGTTCGCACCACGCGATCAAGAACTCTTCTAGTGAGCGAAAGGCGCGGTAGAAGCACCAGTCAGCGTCGCCAGAATCCGTGTTACCCCGAGCCTTCCACCAGTACGGGGATGTGTTGTTCTGGCGCTTGTAGGCGTCTGCGTACGCCTTGGTAATCTTCCAACCACCAGCGTTGTACCAGTAGCAGTTCCGCCCCCAGGAAGCCTCCAAACACGCGTTCGCCATCACCTCGGCCGCAAGACGAGGCTTGAGTCCGTACGCGATCAGCGCCCGCATCCCCTGGGCAATGAACTCGTGCTTCTTGAACGTGGGGGATTGCGACAGAGACAATTCCTTCGTAGGGTCCAGCCACGTCGGGGGACCCTTGTACTCACCCGTAGATTTTCTCGGCATGTGCCGAAACTAGCACAGAGGTTCCTTTGACCGCACAGATGTTTCTGGTAGTCCTCATGTCACTGCTGCACGTCCGTGCAGATTACGCGGCGTGCATCCGCCGTAACCAGACACAAATCGCCGACTCGGCCAATCGTTCGGCGGAGCGTTTTGATGTGCCTGTAGACGTGCTGCTCACAGTAGCCTACCTGGAGTCGCACCTCGGGTGCGCAAACGGCTCTGGCGGCTGCTGGGGGGCGCCCATCAACCGTTCGCATCGCAACCAAGCGGGAGGCTCCGATCAAGCCGCTGCAGCCCTTGCTTGGGGCTACGCTCGCTGTGGTTCCGACCTGGGCGCCATCTCGCATTTCCGTTGCGGGCTGTGCACCTGCCGCCGTTTGCGTGGGTACACTCCTGCGCAAGCCATGAATCTGCTGACCAGGATCAGAGAAAGGGCAACACCGTGACTGTAAAGATCGAACTGACAGAGCAAGATTTGCAGCAGGCTGTCGGTTTGCTGCTTGCTCGCATCCGCAAGTTGGAAGCGCGCAGAGATGGATTGAGCGCTGAACTGAACGAAGCTCTGGCAGCGAACAGGGCGAAGTTGTTGGAAGCCCACGCCGCTGTCGATCGTGTCATGGTCAAACTGGAGCTTACGGCCGTCACAGACGATCCGCCCAGCTACGAACTTCTCTTCGACAAGTTGGAAATCATCAGGAGAAAGCTTTACAGTGCCGAAGCGCAGCCACGGCTTCGAGGTATTCTGTAATGGCCGCTCCGGCACGAGCAGGCCAGGACTGGACGCCGCAAGAGATCAGAATCCTGGAAGACCTGTACCCCGACACGTCAGTGCGCACGATCACGCTCAAGCTCAAACGAACGTGGAGTGCTTGTCGGTGCAAGGCAGCTAAACGCGGCCTCGTTCGTTGGGGCGGATTCAAAACGCTGGTAGCCTTGTCCGAGAAGCTCGGCTACAACAAAAAGGCGCTCGAACGGCGTATCAAGTACTACTCCAAGTACTGGCAGTCGCTGCCGTTTCACATTCGGTGCGAATACGCCGCTCCTACAGCGCACGCCCGTTGTAGAAGTGGGCACTACAGCCACAAAGTCTACGACGAACAGGCGGTCATTGACGCTATCGAATGGTGGCACAAGATGGAAACGCGCTCCGATGCGGCACGCCGCCTTGGTGTCAGCCAGCCCGCCATGTCTCGCGCCTGTAAGCGTGCAAAAGTCGAAATCCCCAATTTGGCGCCGGCTGAACCGGCCTTTTGGGATTCAGTAGTCGCAAACTACAAAGCATCGCAAAAACGCCCCAAACCGAAAGCACCCAAAGTATGAACGAGCGAAAGATTCAGGCAGTCAACCTTCTGCTCATGTTTGCTGCCTGCATTGCCAGCGTCTTTGCCATGTGGCACGCAGCCGCCGACGTGCAGATGCCTACTCCGCTGCGGCTGGCAGTATTCGCTATGATGTGCGTGGTGTACTTCGTCTCAGCCACGTGGCTGACCGTGTACGTCGCGGACTTTTTTGGGCTGCTGGACGGCGAAGACTAGCGGAAAGACGGTACAGCGATCTTCTCGGGGTAGTGCTTCCGCACGAGCTCCAAGAAGGTCTGCGCAACATCCAGCGGAGGGCACTCGCCGCCCAGCATCGTGTCGATGTGGACAGCAGCGATCTGGGTGGCGAACTCCAGCTCCGGGCCGTCGATGTGGTAGAGATCCGCACCGAGGCCCGAGACCGCAGAGGTAGACGAAGGTACTTCGCCAGTCAGGATGTATCGCACAAAGACACCGCAAGCCTTGGCATCCGCCTCGAGCTTGGCGCGCAATTCCTCACTGCCGAGGTAGTTCACCGCCGCCTGTACATCCGAACCGGCCTTGTTGCACTGGTGCGCGTGGCAAAGCTCGTGCATCGCTGTGGCAAGCTTTGTCACAGGGTCACGCGAGCCGCTCTCAGAGAGGTAGATCTGCACGCGGTCGCCCGGCATCGGCAGCGTAAAGCTCCACTTCGAGAGCTCGCCGAGTACGGTGCTAACCGGACCATGCAGTGTCGGGATGAGCTTGCCCGCCACCTCCAACACGCTGCGCACAGCAGAAGCCTCGGGCGAGCCGAACTCCAGAATGTGCGCATTGTACCGCGGGGCCGCCCGTCGGATGAGGTCGTCTGTCTCTGCGAACGTGATCACGCCTGTCCTCGCTTCGTAGAAATCGAAGATGTCGCGACCATGTGGATGGTCGCCAAAATGTCCTCCGCCAACTTCCTGGCGTCGGCTACGGACAGAGAAATCCCCCACTGCTCTTCGGGGGATACGATGACCGCGATCTGCAGCTCCTCGTCCTCTTTGGCCATCAGCCCGACCGAGGTCTCGGCGTCGTAGCCGCAATGGAAAAACGAGACTTCGCTGTCCTCGCTTTCCTCTTCGCCAGCCGGCCTGCCGTACACAACATCACTCATGCGCATCTCCACTGGCGTCCAGGCAAACTGCAGCGTCCTGGCTGTTGTAGCCGCAGCCGTTACGGCAGTTCATGTCGCCGGCAGGGTACCAGCGTCCACGCGGAGAGCAAACTCCGACGTACGAACCCGCGTCTACGCTCCGGCAGGCCCTGTCTGCAGGGCGGCACTCGTTGTCCGAACCGGGAAGCTGCGGCCGGCAACCGACGATCTGGTGGATCATCAACGCCGCGCAAAATACAGACAACGCGAAGCAGGTGCGAACCGACATGTGCAAGATCCTGATCATGTGCTTACGTTACCACACTAACGGAAGCGGTGGATATAGTACGGCTGCTTGACCTGCGCGCAATGACGCCCGGCGCCTTCCATTACGCTGCGAGCGCGCGCCTCCACATCTTCGCCACCTGCCGTAAGTGCCAATGCTACGAGTGCCGGGATTTCTGCAGACCCGATTGCGGCATAACCGTGGGCTGATCGGATTGGAGCTCTGCCGTCCACAACGCTGTAAACGCGCCCGCTGTACGCGAGGATAATGCTGGCATCCTCGAACTTGAGGTCGCTGTTCGTTACAGCTGTGTGGGCAGCCTGCAGCAACCTGAACAAGTATGCAGGTGTTCTTTCGCCCCGCGCGCGTGTCGGCACCTTGGTAGAGCTCTCGATGACCTTTGCGACTGCGGGACTGCCGGCCCAGCCGACGGTTACACGCCCCAAACGAAACCACTTAGGGCCGTCCAGGACGTCGTGATGGTCGTCGTCCCCGATGAAGGAGTCAGACGCCAGCACGACTGAACCTTTGTCTTCGATACCGAGGACGAGCGTCATGGGGCTATATTCTACCTATGGCGCTTCGTCTTGTTCACTCTGCTCACGGGTTTCGGGGGCGAAACCCGTCGTGGTACTGCACGTACATCGTGCTTTGCCACAGTTTGGATCACTGCCACGTATTCCAGGGGTACGGATCTGTACGCCTGTGCAGCCCGCAGAGGAGTTCACATGGACGTGTCTGAGTTCGAGAAAGAAGTCGATCTGGTGCTGACTGCTCAGCGTCGTGTTCTTTTGGAGAAGAACAAAAAGTACGGAGACGCCGCGCTGTCGGATGTGGGCGTGTTTTCATTCGGCAGGTCGCCACTCGACCGCCTGCGCGTGCGTATCGACGACAAGCTGGCCCGTGTCCGAGCTGCAGCGGTCAACAACGCACAGGACGACGAAGACACCCTGCTGGACTTGATGAACTACCTTGTTCTGTATCGAATCGCTCTTCGTCTCGAAAAGAAGAGAGAAGACAGTGTCAATCCTCTTCTCAACTTGAAGTGATCAGCGTTTACGACGCTGCATCAACTTCCTGCCGTCGTAGATGTGCCCACGAAAGCAGAACGCCCCGTCATCGTCCATGATGACGGGGTAAGCTGTCGAGAACTTGGGCGCCGACTCGATGGCGACGAATCCCAACTGCCAGTCAGGGTCCAGGGCGTAGTTCATCTGCCTCGCCATACACGGCGAGGCAATCGCTACGGCGGTCTTGCCGCCAGCTGTTCGGCAGAACAGCTGCGCTCGGTGGTGGTGCCCTACGATCTCCGACTGCCCGTTGTTCTTGTTCAGGCGATTGGCCGCAATGTGCATCGGGCCGCCGAAACGGCCCTGCTGTTTGTGGCCGTGTCGGATGAGGTAGGTACCGACGCGGTATCCACGCAGGTTGGTGGCCTCTCGAATCCAGTTCACGGACGGGCTCATGCCATGGTGGAGGCACTGCTCCCGCAGTGAAAGCCCCATAGCACCCTTGAGCGTCTCGGGCGGCACTGAAGATGTGATCTTGTACCAGCGCTCGTCGTGGTTGCCTTCGATTACGGTAATCTTACCGGCGCGCTCCGTAATCCGGCGCAGCTCGCTGACGAACACCTTGATCTGCTCGATAGCGTGCAGCGGATCGCCGGCATCCTGCGGATAGCGAGAAAGCATCCCGAAGTCGAGAAAGTCGCCGTTGATGACGATCTCATCCGGGTTGGTCTCCCACACGCAACGCACGAACGCCTCCCAGGCGTTACGGTGGTGCAGGTCGAAGTGGATGTCGCCGACAACAAACGTTGTCGAAGCCTGGGGAATGTCGCGAACTCTCACTGCTTGTCCGCCTGCTGCGGCAGAAACAGGCGCTGGCCCGTGGTCTTCTTGGCAGCAGTGTGTACCGCACCGAGGATGTTCGGGAGGAACTCCGCGAGCACATCCAGTCCGATGATTACCGGATGGCGGGGCGGGGGCGCCCCTACGACCTTCTCATACGAGAGCTTGGCCGCGCCCCAGAGCGTGGCGTACAGCCCTCCAAAAAATCCCACGTCCAGCAGTACGCTGGCCAATCGTGGACCCACGAGTTCCATCAGCATTGCTCACCTCTTGTCGGACAGTCTGTCGATCTCGCGAGACAGTCTAGTCTGTTCCGTCTCCATTTTCAGCATCTCAGATGCGGCTTTGTGTCGAGATTCTCGCAAAGATTTGATCTCTGCCGCCAGTTCGGACATCGCGGCCTTGAAGTGATCCAAGTTCTGTTCGACCAGCGCGAGCTGCTTCTCCAGTGCCGTAATCATAGCGACACGGGATTCGAGGCTCTCGAGCTTCTTGGTCGCTTCCAGAATCTTGTCCGCCGAGCTGTTGGCCTTCTCGGCAAGGCGCCAAGCAAATCCCAGAAGGCCGGTTACGACAGACAGCGTCACCACGACCAACCAGGACGGGATCTGCAGGATTTCGGCTACTTGAAGAAGGTAATGGAAAGTCACAGCGGCGCCCCTGCCGGGCTGGTTCGAATGTCGAGCACGTCCACGATTGCTCCGCCACCGAGCGCGGTGAGCACCGACACCACTGTGCCAGCGATCTCCGCGGGGGT